>X415_White_Rhinoceros__coassemble_220_pt1 | contig 15444 bp, 15 predicted proteins | sample X415_White_Rhinoceros__metabat2_high_PE_001 | metagenome-assembled genome bin X415_White_Rhinoceros | reverse complement strand
TTACAGCACAGCTTAAGAAGGGCCAGAAGGTACAGTTAGTTGGCTTCGGTACATTCGAAGTAGCTAAGAGACCCGCTCGTAAGGGCCGCAATCCCCAGACCAAGAAGGAGATTAAGATCCCTGCATCAAAGGCTCCTAAGTTCAAGGCTGGCAAGGCATTAAAGGATGCTGTTAACAAATAATATAATTTGTTAGTAATGAGCCCGCAGCACTAGGCTGCGGGCTCTTTTCAAAGAAAGAGATCAGAATGAGACTTGATAAGTATTTAAAGGTTTCGCGCCTTATCAAGCGCAGAACCGTAGCAAACGAGGCCTGTGACGCGGGCCGTGTCACCATCAACGGCAAGCCTGTAAAAGCTTCCGCAGAAGTCAAAATTGGTGATATAATAGAGATAGGCTTTGGAACCAAAGCAGTTAAGGTTGAGGTCTGCCGTATTGCTGAAACCCAGAAGAAGGACGAAGCGGCAGAAATGTACAAATACTTGTAATCAGTGAGGTGCGCACATGAGCAGAGCAAAAAAATCCTCCCGTAGGGCTGCGGGAATCATATTTTTTGTTGTGGTCATATTATGTCTTCTGCTCTATGTTAAGACCGAGGGATTACAGTCCGTACTGAACGGCAAGCAGGATGAGCTTGCTTCGATTAATGCCAAGATTCAGGAGGCAGAAGAAGATACGGACACCATTAAGAACGAAATCAAATACCGTGAAACGGATGACTATATTGAGGACCAGGCACGCGAGTCTTTGGGACTGCGTTATCCTGATGAGATTATTCTTGTACCGCAGGATGGCGATTAAGGAAGGTTTATGGAGAGAAGCGTTCGCGAATATATAAAAGAGAATAACCTGCTGTCTGTAGGTGACGGCGTCGTAGTAGGCGTATCGGGTGGAGCTGACTCGATGTGCCTTCTTAGTTTGCTGTTAACTCTTAGAGGCGAATACAAGCTGAAGCTTCTGGTAATCCATATTAACCATGGAATAAGAGGCGAGAGCGCCGATGCGGACGAGGAGTTCGTGAGAGCCTTCTGCAAGAGGAAGAAGGTTGAGTGCAGATGCATTCACGCTGACATTCCCGCCATTGCTAAGAGCCTGGGACAGACAGAGGAAGAAGCCGGAAGGAATCTAAGATACCGAGAGTTTGAGCAGGCGGCTAAGGAGAACGGCTACACTAAGATTGCCGTGGCACATAACCGGGATGACAACTCTGAGACAGTGCTGTTTAACATGTTCAGGGGAAGCGGAATCTCGGGCATCAGGGGAATTGCTCCGACCAGAATAACAGAGGACGGGATTACCATTATCAGACCGCTTCTTAATACGCCCCGAAAGGATATCGAGGCATATCTGAAACAGAAGAAGATTACCTACAGGACGGATGAGACGAATCTTACGGAGGACTACAGCAGAAACCGTATAAGAAACGTGATTCTGCCGCTCGTGGGACAGAGCATTAATTCTAAGGCAGCAGAGCATATAAGCGAGCTTGCGGGGCAGGCCGCAGACATAGAGGAGTTTGTCGGGGAGCTCACGAGCGAGCAGCAGAAGAAGCTTGAAGAGAGCAACAGACTGATATACGAGGGCATTGCGGAAGGAATTGAGAGCATCCGCGTTGATGTGGACGAGCTCAAGAAGCTTAATAAGGTAATCCGCACAGGACTTGTCAGAAACCTTATTACAAAGCTTGCGGGAAGCAAGAAGGACATTGAAAGCACGCATGTGACCTCTGCCGTGAAGCTTATCGAGAACGGCGTCGGCAAAAAGGTTGATTTACCATACAATATCACCGTCAGAAGAGACTATGCCCAGCTCGTAATTGAGAGGGCTCATGAGAAGCTTCTGAAGGACGCGGGCATCAAAGAGCCGGTTATCGAAAGTGCCTGCACGGTGCCCGGTGAGGTGATTCTTCCGAATGGTCTGGGGATTCTGAAACTGAGCGAAATTCCCTATGAAAAAACGCTTAAGATTCCCAAAAACGACTATACGAAATATTACGATTATGATAGAATCAATGGGAATATTACAGTGAGAACGCGCCTTACAGGTGACTATCTATGCGTTCGGGCACAGGAGAGTCTTCACAAAAAGAGTCTTAAGACCTGGATGATTGATAATAAGGTGCCTGCAGCAAGGCGGGATATGATGCCGCTACTTGCAGTCGGAAGCCATGTGCTTTGGATTATCGGACAAAGAGGCGACGACAGCTTCTTCGTCGGACCCGATACAAAAAGGGTTCTGGTTGCAGAATTAATATCACAAAAGGAGACCGGACATGAATAACATTGATGACAAGATTAAAGTTTTAATCGGCAAGGAAGAACTTGAGAAGAGAATCGCTGAGCTCGGCGAACAGATCAGCAGGGATTACGCAGGCAAGGAATTACATCTTATCTGCATCTTAAAGGGCGGAGTTATGTTTATGACTGAGCTGTCCAAGCATATTACCTGCCATGTTTCCATGGACTTTATGTCAGTATCAAGCTACGGCAACGAGAGGAAGTCCTCTGGCCGTATCAGAATCCTTAAGGACCTTGATGAGCCAATCGAGGGACGTGATGTACTAATTGTTGAGGATATCATTGACTCGGGCAAGACACTTGCTCATCTTATGGATGTTCTCAGCTGCAGAAGACCTAATTCGCTCAAGCTGTGCACCATGCTTGACAAGCCTGACAGACGTGAGGTTGAGGTTAACGTTGATTACGTTGGCTTCCAGATTCCCGACAAGTTTGTTCTGGGCTACGGTCTTGACTATGATCAGTTCTACCGCAATATCCCTTATATTGCAGTAGTTGAATAAGAAGTTTTTGGAGGTAATTAGTTTTGAAAACAGGCAGATACAGAGGACTTATCTTCTACCTGATTGTTATAGCAATTGTAATGATTGCCGTATATGCGAACAGCAACGCAAACAGTAGATCTGCGATAGCTATAGGCTATCAGGAATTTGTTTCATATGCAGTAGCAGACGAGATTGATTATGTGGAGATTACTCCTAACGAGGAAGTGCCCACCGGTCTCGTAAGGATTGTGCTCAAGTCAGGAACGGCCGCTACTTTTAACTGCTCGGATGTATCTGAGATTGAGGCAGTCGCAAGAGAGAATGAAGTTCCCTACACCATGAAAGCTATTCAGAAGCCCAACTGGTTTTTGACCGAGGTGCTTCCGTATATTATTCTGCTCGTGGTATTTGTGGTGATGTTCACCATGATGACCGGACAGATGGGCGGCGGCAGCAATGCCAAGGTCATGAATTTCGGCAAGTCCAGAGCCAAGATGGCCAAGGACATGGCGTCCAAGTTCAATTTCAATTCAGTTGCAGGCCTTAAGGAAGAGAAGGAGGATCTCGCAGAAATCGTTGATTTCTTGAAGAATCCTGCCAAGTATACGAGAGTCGGAGCAAGAATCCCTAAGGGCGTTCTTTTGGAGGGACCTCCCGGAACAGGTAAGACCCTGCTTGCCAAGGCCGTTGCAGGTGAGGCAGCAGTTCCTTTCTTCTCAATTTCGGGTTCGGATTTCGTCGAGATGTTCGTCGGTGTCGGCGCTTCAAGAGTAAGAGACCTGTTTGAGGATGCCAAGAAGAATGCTCCCTGTATTGTTTTTATCGATGAGATTGACGCAGTTGCACGCCGCAGAGGAACAGGTATGGGCGGCGGTCATGATGAGCGCGAGCAGACCCTTAACCAGCTGCTTGTAGAAATGGACGGCTTCGGAGTTAACGAGGGCATCATTGTTCTCGCAGCGACCAACCGTGTAGATATTCTGGATCCTGCCATTATGAGACCCGGACGTTTCGACCGCAAGATTGTTGTCGGAAGACCCGATGTCAAGGGCAGAGAAGAAATACTTAGAGTTCACGTTAAGGACAAGCCTCTCGGCGAGGATGTCAACCTTGAGCAGATTGCACAGACCACTGCAGGCTTCACCGGAGCTGACCTTGAGAACCTCATGAATGAAGCTGCGATTGCAGCGGCCAAGGATGACAGAAGGTTCATCACAGGTGAGGATGTCAAGAAGAGCTTCATTAAGGTCGGAGTAGGAACTGAGCGCAAGAGCAGGATTATTTCCGACAAGGAGAAGAGAATTACGGCTTACCACGAAGCAGGACATGCGATTCTGTTCCATGTGCTTCCTGATGTGGGACCCGTTTATACTGTATCTGTTATTCCTACGGGACAGGGCGCAGCAGGTTACACAATGCCTCTTCCTGACAAGGATGAGATGTTCAACACCAAGGGCCGTATGAGACAGGACATCATTGTAGGTCTTGGCGGACGCGCTGCAGAGTCGCTGATATTTGACGATATCACGACCGGCGCATCACAGGATATAAAGACAGCGACACAGGTCGCAAGAAGCATGGTTACCAGATACGGTTTCTCAGACAGCATCGGTTTGGTCAACTATGATAACGATGACGATGAGGTATTCATCGGCCGAGACCTGGCTCACACCAGAAGCTACAGCGAGAACACTGCTGATAAGATTGATGATGAGGTTAAGAACATTATCGATGAATGTTACGCTGAGGCACTTCGCCTGATCAAGGAGAATATTAATGTGCTTCATGCCTGCGCAGCACTGCTTATAGAGAAGGAGCGCATCGGCAGAGACGAATTTGAGGCATTATTTACAACAGCTGAATAAAAGGTATGTGCATTTTTACTAAAAACTTCGTACCATTTTTGTGAAGTTTGTGCACACTTATCTGAGGTCTCTGATATAATAATACTCGTAAACCCCAATACATTATATAGTTTTTGCTACACCCCATAAGTAACAAAAATACCTTCTCCAAAAAAGGATAGTCGAAAGATTATCCTTTTTTACTTTGTGGAAATATGCTATAATTAGCATAAGTATGGTTACAGAAGGGGATATTCATGGAAGAGTTCAAAGTAAACGCTCAGAGTGAGAGAATCGGTGGGTATTACGCACCGGTTGAATCGATGTCCGATTCCAATACGGGCTTTATGCGGAAGAACTTTGTCCGCAGGGCAGTATTCTCTGACGGACTCTCAGAATATCGCATCCCGATGGAACCAGAAGCTGACTCACCGGTAAGGTTACGAATCCGCACGGCGCGAGGCAATGTTAATGCTGCCGTATTGGTTGTGAGCGAACAGCGTATACCCATGAAGGTGGTTGAGTCGGACGAGTTATTTGATTACTTTGAGGCAACATACGTAACGGGAACTGATAATGTTGATTACTATTTCCTGCTCTGGTGCGGGGACAAGTATTATTTCTACAACAACATCGGCGTCAGTGAAGAACATCAGAGTGACTACGACTTCAGAATCATGCCCGGATTTAAGACTCCGGACTGGGCTAAGGGCGCAGTTATGTATCAGATTTTCACTGACCGTTTCTGTAATGCTGATAACACCAATTCTACATTGTCTGACGAGTACTACTACATAGGCGGTCATACGCGCGCAGTTCTTGACTGGAACAAGATTCCTGACATCAACGGAGTGGGTGAATTCTACGGAGGCGATCTCGGCGGAGTTCTGAAGAAGCTCGACTATCTCAAGTATCTCGGAATAGACGTGATCTACTTTAATCCTCTGTTTGTCTCTCCGTCGAATCACAAGTACGATATTCAGGATTACGACCACATCGATCCCCATCTGACGGTTATGCCTGTAGATAAGGGCAAGCTTCTCAAGGCGGGTGACAAGGACAACTCACATGCAGAACGTTTCATCGCGAGAGTTACGGCGAAGGAGAACCTTGAGGCGAGCAATGAGTTTTTCATTAATCTGGTCGAGGAGTGCCACAAGCGTGGCATAAGAGTCATTCTTGACGGCGTGTTCAACCACTGCGGCTCGTTCAACAAGTGGCTGGACAGAGAGCTTATCTATGACGGCGCGGAGGGATTCGAGCCCGGTGCCTATAGAGATGAGAACAGCCCTTACCATTCCTTCTTTGATTTTGCGGAAGACAAGTGGCCTGACAATGATTCCTACGACGGATGGTGGGGACATGATACACTTCCGAAGCTGAACTATGAGAAATCACCTAAGCTTGTGGAGTACATTCTGAAGATTGCGGCCAAATGGGTTTCACCGCCATTTAACGCTGACGGATGGAGACTTGACGTGGCTTCAGATCTCGGACATTCCGAGGAGTATAACCATAAGTTCTGGAAGATGTTCAGAGATGCCGTTAAAGGTGCCAATCCTGACGCCCTCATTATTGCCGAGAATTACGAGAATTCAGGCAGATGGCTCCAGGGCAGGGAGTGGGACTCTATCATGAACTATGAGGCTTTTATGGAGCCTGTGACATGGTTTTTGACCGGTATGGAGAAGCACAGCGATTCCTTCAGACAGGATATGCTTCAGAATGCGGATGCCTTCTTTGGAGCAATGCTGTACCATATGTCCAGAATGAATACCCAGAGCCTGTTAACTGCGATGAATCAGCTGTCCAACCATGATCATTCAAGATTCATGACGAGGACAAACAGAAAGGTCGGACGACTTGCGACTAACGGGTGGGAAGACGCAGGACGTGATATCAGACCGTGGTGTATGCGTGAAGCTATTATTATCCAGGTTACATGGCCCGGAGCACCGTGCGTTTATTACGGTGACGAAGCCGGAGTGTGCGGCTGGACAGACCCTGACAACAGGCGAACCTATCCGTGGGGCAATGAGGACCGGAGCCTTCTGTATTTCTATAAGCAGATGCTTGGCCTCCACAAGGCCTACGATGCCCTTAAAACCGGTTCTATCAAGTTCCTGGCATCAGACTACGGTGTGATTGCTTACGGCCGATTTAACCGCAATGAGCGCATGGTAGTTGTAGTGAACAATGATGACGTGGCCCACAATGTCGATCTTCCCGTCTGGGAGATAGGCAACACTGCGGGTGAAGCGATGGTCAGACTTGTTGAGTCCAATGACAGCGGATATAATTTCTACGCTGAGACGTATTACGCTGAGAACGGAGTTATCGCAATGCATGCTGAACCTCATTCAGCAATAATTCTCAAAAACCTGCCCGGTTATCTGAGATAATACGCTGAAAGAGGCGGCCTTAGAGTGCTGTATAATTGACAAAGCGCCTAAGCTTTGCTACGATAAATTGATTAATCGTTTAATGCATTTATTTTGGATGAAGAGATGCCCTCTTCCTTACAGAAATCAAGGAGAGCGCGTGCTTCTTCGTTCATTTTGAAGACCTTAAGAAGACCGATGAGCGAAGCCATGAGCTGGACGAGTCTGGTGTATGCCGTATCGGCATTTGACAGCTCAGTAAAATTGGGTGAACCGTATTTGAGACGGAGTTCTGTATTGGTATAAGCGGACAGGTCCGCAATCTTCGAATCAGACAGTTTGGTAAGCTCACTGATTAATCCGTTAAGGTCATCTAAGAGCTCTTCGTAATCCGTATCTTCATCGGATTCTAAAGCGACAGCCCATTCGGGGACGCTGCTTAGCGGCGCGGGTATCAGGTCCTTTGGAATCATTATGAAATGGATATCGTCGGTTGACTTTCTGGGAGTCAGAAGAGCTTCGTTTTCTCTGTCCCAGAAATCTTCTGAGTTCTTTTTTGAAGCGCGGGTACTTTTTTTAATCTCGTATCCGAGCCAGAGCACAAAGAGAAGTATTAAGAAAAATAACGGTATTTTGGGCATTGGATGTGTCCTTTCGAATAATTGAATATGAGGAGGAAGTTATGAATTTTTATAGTGGCAAAACCAAAAGAACAATTACAATAGTAATCGTGGTAGTACTTGTACTGGCATTAATCGTGCCTCTTATTGTATCGGCATTTGCATAAATCCTCATCTGTTTTAAGTATAAACCAAATTCGGCAAACATCAAGCGTGGCATTGGCACCCGGCCACTATCCGGGGCATGGAAGGACTTGACGCATGGATATTATTCTTATTGGCAGGATTGCTGAGGCGGGAACCTTAGAGACGGTTGAACGCGAGCATGAAGCGATTGAGGCGAGATACGGAAGCAGATATCTCACTTACGGAGTCGCGGGACTGGAAGCAGAGTTCGCAGACGACGAATGCATGAGGGAGCTTACCCGTGCCGGCTGCGATGTATTTGTGGTCGGAAGGCAGGGCATCTGCAAGGCTCTGTGGGCTTTGGCGGAGACGCTTTCCTGCGGACTCAGGGTAAGAACAGAGGATATACCTATTAGTCAGTTCGCCATAGAGATGGCTGAATACAAGGATGAGAATCCATATTTTATTAACAGCTTAGGCTGCATACTCGCCTGCACCGATGAGGGTGGTGCACTGTGCGACCGTTTGAAGAGCTTGGGCTACACGGCAGCCGTTATCGGCTACACAACAACGGACAATGTCCGGGGAATGATCAATCATGATACGTTAACGTATCTGACACCATAAGGAGGAATTAACCATGGATATGAAGGAACAGATTTTAAAGACCATCGACAGAAACTCTAAGATTTCAACTGAGGAACTTGCAATCATGCTTGGAGTCGCCGAGAGCGAAGTGGCCGCCGCGGTCGCGGAGATGGAATGTGACAAGGTTATCTGTGGTTACCCTACACTTATCAACTGGGACAAGGTTTCCAATGAGAAGATTACTGCCCTTATCGAGGTCAAGGTTACTCCTCAGCGCGGACAGGGATTTGATAAGATTGCAGAGCGCATTTACAAATTCTCTGAGGTTGAGACTGTATACCTTATGTCAGGCGGATTTGATCTCACCGTAATTATCAAGGGCAAGAGTATGCGCGAGGTAGCCAGCTTTGTATCAGATAAGCTTGCGCCCATGGAGGCAGTTTTATCTACCGCTACCCATTTTGTGCTTAAAAAGTATAAGGAGCATGGTATTCCCATGGAGCCTGATGAACAGGATGAAAGGATGATTGTGTCATTATGAGAGACCCTTTAAATAAACAGATTGTCGGAATTAAGCCCTCGGGCATCCGTAAGTTTTTTGATATTGTCACCGAGATGAAGGATGCTATTTCACTCGGCGTAGGCGAGCCTGATTTTGATACCCCGTGGCATATCCGCGAGGAAGGTATCTACTCGCTTGAGAAGGCAAGAGGCCATTACACCTCTAACGCAGGTCTTAAGGAGCTGCGTGAAGAAATCTGCAATTACCTTGCAAGACGTTTTAATCTTCATTACAACTGGAACGATGAGACCCTTGTTACCATCGGCGGCAGCGAAGCTATTGATATGGCTCTTCGCGTTATGCTCGACCCCGGCGATGAGGTGCTGATTCCCCAGCCCAGCTACGTATCGTATGAGCCCTGCGTAATCATGGCAGGAGGCAAGTCGGTTGTTATTGAACTCAAGGAAGAGAACGAGTTCAAGCTCACAGCAGAAGAAATCGAAAGCGCATGCACTGATAAGACAAAGATTTTAGTGCTTCCCTTCCCGAACAACCCTACAGGTTCTATTATGACCAGAGAGGAGCTTGCTCCCCTTGTAGATGTAATCAAGGAGAAGGATCTGTTTGTAATCTCTGATGAGATTTATTCAGAGCTTACATACGGCGGCAAGCACGTGTCCATAGCAGAATTCCCCGGCATGAAGGAGAGAACCATTGTCATCAACGGCTTCTCCAAGTCCTACGCTATGACCGGATGGCGTCTCGGATACGCAGTAGGTCCTGCTAACATTATTAAGCAGATGACCAAGCTTCATCAGTTCGCAATCATGTGTGCTCCCACAACCAGTCAGTATGCTGCTATTGAGGCACTTAAAAACGGCGATCCCGATGTTGAGATGATGTGCGATGCTTACGATAAGAGAAGAAGATTTTTGCTTCACGAGTTCAGAAGAATCGGTCTTCCCTGCTTCGAGGCAAGAGGCGCATTCTATGTGTTCCCCTGCGTTAAGTCTTTGGGCATGACTTCAGACGAGTTTGCTACACAGCTTCTCATGGAAGAGAAGGTAGCTGTAGTTCCCGGAACCGCTTTCGGCGACTGCGGAGAAGGCTTCCTGCGTATTTCCTATGCTTACTCTATCGAGAAGCTCAAGGCTGCAATGGAGAGAATCGAGAAGTTTGTTAACAATCACAGAAATGTGAATCAATAAATAAAACAGAGGCGGTAGTAGTATGAATGCAATTAATGTAAACCATATCAACCCTTTTCTTAAGGCATCTGTAACAGTTATCAGCCAGGCATGTCTTTTAGACGTTACCATTGCCAAGCCTTATCTTAAGGCCTGCGAGTTCACGGACGACGAGCTTCTTGTCCTCATGGGTGTAACAGGTGAGATGAAGGGACAGGCAATTCTTGATTTCCCCAAGAAGACGGCTTTAAAGATTGCATCACAGATGTGCATGACCGAGATCACGGAGCTGGACGACCTCTCTCAGAGCGCTATCTGCGAACTGTGCAACATGATCATGGGCAACACTGCAACTCTGTTCTCACAGGGCGGCATCTGCATCGACATCACACCGCCTACAGTATGTACCGGTAACGTAATGTTCAACTCAAGCTTTGCTGCCAATATCTGCATCCCCATCAATTTTAATGGAGAGCACTTCTTCGACATTAATATTGCTATTAAGGATGACTGATTATGAATATAGTTCTGTTGGAGCCTGAGATTCCGGCTAATACCGGTAACATCGGGCGTACTTGCGTTGCCTCGGGCTCGACTCTTCATCTGATTAAGCCCTTAGGCTTCTCACTTGACGAGAAACAGCTCAAGCGCGCGGGCTTAGATTACTGGCCCAAGCTTAAATATTTTGTGTACGAGAACTATGCGGACTTCTGTGAGAAAAATCCGGGAGCGCGCGTTCATTTTGCGACCACTAAGGCGCGCAAAGTCTACACAGCCGCAGAATTTCACGAGGATGATTTTATAATGTTCGGCAAGGAGAGTGCCGGCATTCCTGAGGAGATTCTGCTCGATAACCAGGAGATGTGTATCAGAATTCCGATGATTGGGGACATCAGATCTCTGAATCTGGGCAATTCTGTTGCCATAGTTTTATATGAAGCCCTCAGGCAGACTAATTTTGAGGGCATGAACTGCCAAGGTGAGCTTCACAGACTTCACTGGAAGTAGCTCAGTCTGCATACAGGAATGAACGAAAGAGCTTTAAAAACATTAGAATATTTTAAAATAATAGACCGCCTCACAGAGCTTGCGGGCTCACAGGTGGGCAAAGAAAAGTGCCGCAGCTTAAGGCCCCTTACCGATATCGAGAAGATATGCGAATTGCAGAAGGAGACCGCTGACGCGCTTGCAAGAATATACAAAAAGGGAAGCTTAAGCTTCTCAGGAATTCACGACATAAGACCTTCAATAATGAGACTTGAAGTGACATCGTGCCTGGGAGCCGGCGAACTTTTACATATCAGTTCGGTTCTTACTGCGACGCTGCATGTTAAGAACTACGGCAAATCAGAGAACGACGAGATAACTGATTCGTTATCGGAGCGTTTCAATCTACTTGAACCGTTATCACCCGTCAACAACGAGATTCTGCGCTGCATTATTTCCGAGGAAGAAGTGGCTGACGATGCCAGCCCTGGACTTAAGAGCGTCAGACGGAGAATCAAGACGACGAATGACAAGATTCGCGAACAACTCAATTCAATAGTTAATTCCAGAGACACACAGATTGTTCTGCAGGACAATCTTATTACCATGCGCGACGGCAGATACTGTCTGCCCGTTAAGTCGGAGTACAAGAATCAGTTCGCCGGCATGGTTCACGACCAAAGCTCGAGCGGTTCGACCACCTTCATTGAGCCCATGGCCGTTGTCAAACTGAATAATGAACTGAGGGAACTCGCAATTCTCGAGAAGGAAGAGATTGAGAAGGTGCTTGAGTCACTCAGCAATCTTCTCTACGGCGAGACGAAGAACCTGCGCTATGACGTAGATACTCTTGCGGAATTTGATTTCATATTTGCAAGAGCACAGCTCGCTAAGGACATGAAGGCCACAGAGCCGGTGTTCAATTCGAGAGGCTATATTAATATCAAGAAGGGCAGACATCCCTTAATTGACGGACGCAAGGTAGTTCCGATTGATATTTACCTCGGAGGGGAATTCTCTCTGCTGATTATCACGGGACCCAACACAGGCGGTAAGACCGTTTCACTTAAGACGGTCGGACTGTTCACACTGCTCGGGCAGTCGGGTCTTCATATCCCGGCTTTTGAGGGGTCTGAACTGTCAGTGTTTAACGAGGTATTCGCAGATATAGGAGATGAGCAGAGTATCGAGCAGTCGCTTTCTACCTTCTCATCACATATGACCAATACGGTCTCAATACTTAAGCAGGCCGACGACAAGTCACTCGTGCTCTTCGATGAGCTCGGTGCCGGAACCGACCCCACAGAGGGAGCGGCTCTTGCAATGGCTATACTCACCTACCTGCACAATAAGAACGTACATGTCATGGCTACTACGCATTATGCGGAGCTTAAGATATTCGCACTTACGACTCCGGGCGTAAGCAATGCCTGCTGTGAGTTCAATGTTGAGACCTTAAGCCCTACCTACCGTCTGCTTATCGGTATGCCCGGCAAGTCTAACGCTTTTGCCATCTCTAAAAAGCTCGGTCTTAACGATGAGATTATAGATATGGCAGGAAGCTTTATAGGTACCAAGGACAAGAGCTTCGAGGATGTAATCAGCGAGCTCGACAAGGCTCGAATCGATCTCGAGGAGAAGAATGCTGCCGCATCGGCTGCCATGGTCGAGGCACAGGTTCTGCGCGATAAGCTCGCAGCCAAGAATGAGAGAATCGATGCCGCCAAGGATAAGATACTCCGAAAGGCAAACGAGGAGGCTCGTGACATCCTGCAGCATGCCAAGGACTATACGGATGAGACTATCCGCAAGGTCAACAAGCTCGGCGCAGCGGGAATGTCCATGAAGGATCTCGAGGCAGAAAGAGCAGGTCTTCGCGACAAGCTGAGCGATGCCAATGATTCGCTTTCAATCAAGGCTGCCAAGCCGGCCAATGCGAAGAATATTGACCGCGACATTGAAGAGGTCAAGGTCGGCGACACTGTTCTTGTAAGAACCATGAACCTTAAGGGCAAGGTATGTACTCTTCCCACAAACAAGGGCGATCTGTTCGTTCAGATCGGCGCCATGAGAACTCAGGTGAATATTAAGGACATTGAGTACAGTGAGCCCGAGCCTGAGGTTAAAGAGAAGAAGAAATCCGGAGCCGGTGGAATCGCAATGGCTAAGTCGATGTCGGTAGGCATCGAGTGCAATATTGTGGGAATGCGCGTTGACGAGGCACTCCCGATTATAGACAAGTATCTTGATGACGCATATCTGGCTCATCTTCCCAAGGTATCAATCATACACGGAAGAGGAACGGGAGCCTTAAGAGATGCGGTGCATCAGCATTTACGCAGACTTAAGTATGTAGAGTCCTACAGACTCGGCGAGTTCGGTGAAGGCGACCGCGGAGTTACGATAGTGACTTTCAAAGGATGAGGTGACTAATGGCGGACAAACAAAAAATTCTTATTGTAGATGATGATCAGAACATTGCTGAGCTGATCAGCCTCTACCTCATGAAGGAATGCTACAACACCATTATTGCCGAGGATGGCGAGAAGGCGGTTGAGCTGGCTGATAAAGAGAAGCCGGACCTTATTCTGCTCGACATCATGCTTCCGGGAATCGATGGCTATGAGGTAATCAGAAGAGTAAGAAAGACTAACAACGTTCCGATTATCATGCTTTCGGCAAAGGGCGAGACCTTTGACAAGGTGCTCGGACTGGAGCTCGGGGCAGACGACTATATGGTCAAGCCTTTTGATTCCAAGGAGATGGTGGCCCGCGTCAAGGCAGTTTTAAGACGCAGGGGAACCACAGAGGAGAAGGCGCCTGCTGAGGAAGAGAAGGATGTTGTGAACTATGAGGACCTCACCGTAAGTCTTAAAAACTACGAGGTCGTATACTGCGGCGAGGCTGTCGAGATGCCTCCCAAGGAACTGGAGCTTCTGTATTTCCTCGCATCACATCCCAATCAGGTATTCTCAAGAGACAAGCTCCTTGAACAGATTTGGGAGTATGATTTCGCAGGAGATTCGAGAACTGTTGACGTTCACATCAAGAGACTCCGCGAGAAGATACATGACCGTGCCAACTGGTCTATTGCAACGGTATGGGGCGTAGGATATAAGTTTGAGACACACTAGGAGGTAGTGGGGTGAAGCTTCCTGCAAAAGCGGTATTCTGTTATCTGATTGCGGTGTGCGCGATATTCATCATAGTGAATGTCTCGGGCATGCGCGCAATCAAAAAGACAGTGCTTTCACAGTTAAAGAACGACTACTCCGTCAAGACTGAGGAGATAGCCGACCAGTGCGGAGAGTACTTCTACAGACCTGAAGCGTCTTTGGAGGGCATCCGTGCCCAGCTTGAGATTGCGGACAGGCTTATAGATGCCAGAATATGGTTCGCTAACGTCAAGGGCGTGGTAGTTATTGATACGAGAAGCTACACTCTGACGGATGTCTCAGTGTATGATCCTGGTTTCTTTGATTTCTCATATCGGGAGGATGTAACACTTTCGGGAGTATTTCCGGAGCCGATGCTATGCTTCAGAGAGGCAGTAATAAGCGGTTTCGCGGTCAAGGGATATCTCTGTGTTCTGGTTCCGATGTCCAGAATTACGCTGCGCGCAACGGAGTACATGAACGTCATCAATCTTGCACTTGTGGTTGTTTCGGGAGTACTGCTTGTCGCATTTACGGTTATCTACATGGTATTTGCATATCCTACGAGACGAATCAGAAAGGCAGCGCTTGAATACGCCAAGGGTAATTACGATTACAAGCTGAACATCACCAGCCACGATGAAATCAGAGACCTTGCGGATTCAATCACATACATGGTCGGCGAGGTCAAGAACGCCGATGATTACCAGAAGAAGTTTATAGCTAATATTTCCCATGACTTCAGGTCACCGCTCACCTCCATAAAGGGCTACGCGGAGGCTATGAAGGACGGAACGATTCCGTACGAGCTGCAGGATAAGTACTTAAATATCATCCTGTTCGAGGCGGAGCGCTTAACAAAGCTTACGACCAATCTTCTGGACCTTACAAGAATGGATAACAAAGGTGTAATGCTTGATATAACCACCTTTGATATAAACCAGGTAATAAAGGATGTGGCAGCGGCCTTCGAGGGCACCTGTCGCGAGAAAAAAATAGTTATCAATCTGGAATTCGCGGAGCTTCAGACCTATGTTGATGCAGATATGGGGCGCATTCAGCAGGTTCTCTACAATCTGACGGACAATGCAATCAAATTCTCGGGCAGCGACTCAAGTATTGAAATTGAGACCGAGGAGAAGGGCAGCAAGGTATTAGTCAGAGTCAGGGACCACGGTGTGGGTATCCCGAAGGACAGCATCAAAAAGATTTGGGAGCGTTTTTACAAAACCGATTCTTCGCGTGGCAGAGACAAACGCGGAACGGGACTGGG
>X415_White_Rhinoceros__coassemble_218_pt1 | contig 15492 bp, 8 predicted proteins | sample X415_White_Rhinoceros__metabat2_high_PE_001 | metagenome-assembled genome bin X415_White_Rhinoceros | reverse complement strand
GGCAGGCTCATATTCTGACTCCGGAAGAGAAGGAACTCGACGCGGCTCCCAAGGGCAAGCCTGAAGACTGGCAGCTTAAGCGCATGGGGCGTAAGAACATCGGTTTCCAAATTATCAACGGCGAAATAATCGATGATGTCAAGGTATACGTCAAGGCAAAAATCGGCAAATATTCAAAAGCATTTATTGATAACCGAAGGGATTACAGCAAGCTGAAGGCCAAAAATATTTACGGCAAAAACTACGGCGGCGAGAGCGATGGTCTGAAGGACCATGCTATAACCTGGGGTCTTGCCAAGGCCATGCCTTTTGCGGAGGCCTATGCAAATGATTTCCTTGACGGCAAATACAAGTGCGGAACAGGTCAGGCTATTGCCAATGATGTGTCGTCATGTGAGCCTGATTACGGCCTTGTTACCGACTTATATAATGCAACAGGCTACAAGTTCGATTCCAAGCGCTTCATGCAGGAATTTAAGGAGAACTTAGCGAACGAGCCTGCATCTCATTATTATGAGGAATGGCGTGAGAAGATCATGCCTGAGGTTATGAAGCTCGCGTTTGAGAAGGAAATGAACACAATGCTCACTTCCATGGCTGAGCAGGCAGATAAGTGCCCCGGCATGAAGAGCAGAGAGCTTGCACGTGACAATATGGCACTTGCGGCCAAGATGTTGGGCGGCGTCTTTGAGAATTTCTCAACTCAGATAGCCAACAAGACGGATTGTCTTAAGATTCCTCCGAGAATGTTTTCAGACCCCGAGAAGGATAAGGAAGTCCTGCCGCGAGATTCTTACCAGACCGTAGATGAGCGCAAGCGCTGGAAGGAACAGAACATAAAGCGTCCGGGTCTTACAACACCTAAGGCAGTTAACAAAGCTATTGACAAGGCTATGAAGGGCGTTAAGGAGCTGTCTTCAGTAGAACTTATGGATACCTTCAACAAAAATCTGTTCTCAAGAATAGACGGCAAACAGTATGTTATCGGTGAGAATCCTGAGGTTGACAATGTTCGAAAGATGCAGGCTATTCTTACTATGCGAGAGCTCAAGTCCAAGATAGAGTCAGCCGGATTAATGGATAAGATGTTCCGCGGTTCAAAACTGAATCAGGATAAGGCTGCCCTTTCGGAAATGAAAGAGATTTTCACTTCTGTATATGACATGGATAAAGGGAGTATGGAGGAATATCTTGATCTTAGGCAGAAGGTTGCCGATCCGGCAAATACCAGAGAGCTTTTAGGACTCCCTCACGAGCACAAGAAGGACACCATTGAGCTGTTTAAGGACAGTATTAAGGAGAAGGCTGCAAATGTCGGTGAGAAGATTACTGATGTAGCAGATAATATCGCTGTTAAGTTAGAAAACTTCATTGAGGATCTCATGGACTATTTTGACGGACCTTCGGAAACTGAAGAAAGCATAAAGCAGCAGAAGGAAGAAGCCAGAAAGGCGCTTCAGGATAAGCAGTCCAAAGCTGACGTAGTAATAGTTGACGGAGAAATTTTCTCTGCGATGGACGATGAAATAGACAACGTAGAGGAAGCGGAAGCGAAGGCTATGGAAGAATCCGATGAAGACGAAGACGTATTTGAAGACGCTGCTGAGAATGAAGAAGAGCTTGCAGAGAAGATAGAAGAAGTCAAACAGTCAAAACTGGAACAACAGAAGAATCTTTCAAAAGATATAGACAGTAAGATAAATGAGTCGACAGAAAAATACTATGAAAATCTAAAAAAAGAATATGATGACGCAGAAGATTTCGGAGATGAATTTAATTCTTCAGATACAGCCAGGAAGATGCTTGCCGGCAAATTATATCTTATGTTTATAAAAACTAAGGTTATGAACAGTAAGGCTAAGGATCCCATGCATGATCCGAATCTGCCGCTTGATACGCTTCTTGATGAGAAGATGATTGATGAAATGGCTTCAAGAACTATGAGAGCTCCGGGCTTCGAGGAGACTGCCAATAGTTATAAGAATTATGAAATAGCAGCTATGGGTATGGGTGATTATAAAAGCACGAATTTGGAGAAATTCCATATAGCTATGAACGAGAATAGCAAGAAAGCAGCTAAATTGCAGTCAGACCCTCAGAAGGTGCAGAGCAAGGTTAAAGAGAGTGATGTAAAAGAGAATACACATAGTAATGTACAGAAAGAGGATTCCGGCAAATCACTTGGATAAGCTTAGTTACAGTTACGGATAACAGGTTAGAAGTAAACGAAACAGGTTGACTTCTGACCTGTTTTTTTGTTAAGGATTTTCACGCTTTTTTTATAATTATGCCGTTGACATCCACCCTGCGGTGGAGTATATTATGTACAGATGTTAGCACTCCAACCTAACGAGTGCTAACAATAAAAAACCAGAACGGGGGGCGACGATGGAACAGCAGCTTGATGAGCGTAAGCTTAAGATATTGCAGGCAATTATCAGAAACTACCTTGAGACCGGCGAGCCGGTAGGTTCAAGGACTATTTCCAAGTTCACTGATCTGAATCTGAGTTCTGCTACCATCCGAAACGAGATGGCAGACCTTGAGGAGCTCGGTTATATAGTTCAGCCGCATACCTCGGCAGGACGTATTCCATCCGACAAGGGCTACAGATTATATGTAGACACCATGATGGAAGAGAAGGTCGAAGAAGTCAACACAATGCGCGACCAGCTCACGGAGAAGGCGGACAAGATTGAGAACCTTCTAAAGCAGGTTGCCAAGCTTTTAGCTACCAACACCAATTACGCGACAATGGTTACTTCGCCGAAGTACCGCAGCCGAAAGGTCAAGTTCATTCAGCTGACAGAGGTCGATGAAACACATCTCCTCGCAGTAATTCTTCTTGAGGGCAACATTCCCAAGAATAAAATTATTGAGACTAACGAAGCAATTGATTCACAGATAGTCCTGAAGCTTAATCTGGTGCTCAATACATTCCTTGTAGGTCTTGACCTGGATGAGATTAACATCGGTGTTATCCAGAAGATGAAGGAGCAGGCCGGTGAGCATACAAATCTTGTAGGTGACGTGCTTGACGCAGTTGCCAAGGCGATGGAGGAGGAAGGCCGCATTCAGGTGTACACAAGCGGCGCGACCAATATCTTCAAGTATCCTGAGCTGAGCGATACAGAGAAGGCAAGAGATCTTCTGTTCACACTTGAGGATAAGCAGGAGCTTGCAGAGATGATCGATGGCAAGCTTGAGCTTAGCGAGACCGATGAGAACAACAACGAGATTCAGGTCTACATCGGCGATGAGACACCGATTGATTCCATGAAGGACTGCTCGGTTGTAACTGCTACGTACCGCCTTGATGAGGGCGTGTACGGCAAGGTCGGAATTATCGGACCGAAGCGTATGGATTATGAGTAGGTTGTGGGAACTCTGAAGAATCTGATGAGTGACCTTGACGACATATTTAAGAAAAAGTAGAAATGAGGAACAGTAATGGCAGATGTGAATGAAGAACTGATCAAGGAGGCCATCAAAAAGGCAGCTGAGAAAGCAGAGGCAGAGGCTAAGGATCAGGAAGAATCAGCAGCGGAAGCGGACGAAACGGACGCTAAGGCAGAGAATACGGCAGAGAGTGAAGCAGATGCGCAGGCAGGCGAGGCAGAAGCTGAGACCGGCGAGGCTGAGGCCAATGAGGCAGAGGCTAACGGCAAGAAGAAGGTTTCATTCTTTGGCAAAAAGGACAAGAAGGATAAGAGAGATGAGCAGATAGCTGATCTGAACGACAAGCTTCTCCGCAATCTCGCAGAGTTCGAGAACTTCAGAAAGCGTACTGATAAAGAGAAGTCGCAGATGTTTGAGGTCGGAGCCAAGTCAATCGTTGAGAAGATTCTTCCCACTATTGATAACTTTGAGAGAGGTCTTGCCACAGTACCTGAGGACAAGAAGGATGATCCCTTCGTTCAGGGTATGGAGAAGATATACAAGCAGATGCTTACTTCCTTAGAGGAAGCCGGAGTTAAGCCCATCGAGGCAGTAGGACAGGAGTTCAATCCAGACCTTCACAATGCAGTAATGCATGAGGACAATGACCAGTTCGGTGAGAACACCGTAAGTGAGGAGTTCCAGAAGGGCTATATGTACCGTGACAGCGTTGTCCGTCACAGCATGGTCAAGGTAGCGAACTAAAAACATAGATTAAGGTAATACACAGATTTATATCTGAAATTATAAAGAATTTATTTCCAAGGAGGAATTTATTATGAGCAAGATTATTGGTATCGATTTAGGAACCACAAATTCATGTGTAGCAGTTATGGAAGGTGGTAAGCCCACCGTTGTTACTAATACCGAAGGTGCAAGAACTACCCCTTCAGTAGTTGCATTTGCCAAGAACGGCGAGCGTTTAGTAGGTGATGCAGCTAAGCGTCAGGCAGTTACAAACTCTGACAAGACTATTTCATCAATTAAGCGTCATATGGGTACCGATTTCAAGGTAGCTATCGATGACAAGAAGTATTCACCTCAGGAGATTTCAGCTATGATTCTTCAGAAGCTGAAGGCAGATGCTGAGAACTATCTCGGTGAGAAGGTTAACGAAGCAGTTATTACAGTTCCCGCATATTTCAACGATGCACAGCGTCAGGCAACCAAGGATGCAGGTAAGATCGCAGGCCTTGAGGTTAAGCGTATCATCAACGAGCCTACAGCTGCAGCACTCGCTTACGGACTTGACAACGAGAACGAGCAGAAGATCATGGTATACGACCTTGGCGGCGGTACATTCGATGTTTCTGTTATTGAGATCGGTGACGGTGTTATCGAGGTTCTTGCTACAGCAGGTAACAACAGACTCGGTGGCGATGACTTTGATGAGAGAGTTACCCGTTACATGATTGACGAGTTCAAGAAGCAGGAGGGCATTGATCTTTCAACAGATAAGATGGCTCTTCAGAGACTTAAGGAAGCAGCTGAGAAGGCTAAGAAGGAGCTCTCAAGCGCTACTACAACCAATATCAACCTGCCCTTCATTACAGCTAACCAGGACGGACCTAAGCACTTCGATATGAACCTTACCCGTGCTAAGTTCGAGGAGCTTATTCATGATCTTATCGAGAGCACAGCAGTTCCCGTACAGAATGCTCTTCGTGATGCAGGCATCCAGGCTTCAGAGCTCAGCAAGGTTCTGCTTGTCGGCGGATCAACACGTGTTCCCGCAGTTCAGGAGAAGGTTAAGCAGTTAACAGGACATGAGCCTTCAAAGACTCTTAACCCTGATGAGTGTGTTGCACTCGGTGCTTCTATTCAGGGCGGCAAGCTCGCAGGCGATTCAGGTGCCGGCGATATCCAGCTTCTGGATGTAACACCTCTTACACTTGCAATTGAGACTCTTGGCGGTATCGCAACTCCTATCATCAAGAGAAATACAACTATTCCTACCCGTGGTTCACAGGTATTCTCAACAGCTGAGGATAATCAGTCAGCAGTAGATATCAGAGTTACCCAGGGTGAGAGACAGTTCGCTAAGGATAACAAGCTCTTAGGACAGTTCAGACTTGACGGAATTCTTCCTGCAAGACGTGGTGTTCCTCAGATTGAAGTTATTTTCGATATTGATGCCAACGGTATCGTTAACGTATCTGCTAAGGATAAGGGCACAGGCCGTGAGCAGCATATCACCATTACAAGTGGCACAACCATGAGCGAGTCAGATATCGAGCGCGCAGTTAAGGAAGCTGCTGAGTACGAGGCTCAGGATAAGAAGCGTAAGGAAGCAGTTGACACACGCAACGAGGCTGATTCAATCGTATTCCAGGCCGAGAAGGCTCTCGCTGATGTAGGCGACAAGATTGCAGAGTCAGACAAGGCTACAGTTCAGGCTGACATCGATCACCTTAAGGAACTCCTTAACAAGACCAATCCTGAGGTTATGTCAGACGGTGAGGTTGAGGATCTCAAGGCAGCTAAGGAGAAGCTGATGACAGATTCACAGAGCCTCTTCCAGAAGGTTTATGAGCAGTCACAGGCAGCCGGCGGTGCTGACGGAGCTAACGGCGGATTTGATCCTAACCAGGGCTTCTCTGGACAGGGCGCTCAGGGCTTTAACGGCGGCAACAATGGCGGCGATGATGACGTTGTTGATGCTGACTACAAGGAAGTATAATTAATTTAAATAAGCAGGCAGCGGGACTGGGGCTTAGGCCGCAGTCCCATGCGTGTATTTAGAATAGGTGAGCTTTATGGCTGAAAAAAGAGATTATTATGAGGTGCTGGGCGTTCAGAAGAACGCTACGGCCGATGAGATAAAGAAAGCGTACAGAACCTTAGGCAAGAAGTACCATCCCGATGTCAATCCCGGTGATAAGGAAGCTGAGGAGAAGTTCAAAGAGGTCGGTGAGGCTTATGCTGTCTTAAGTGATCCTGAGAAGCGTGCACAGTATGATCAGTACGGTCATGCGGCATTCGAAGCAGGCGGAATGGGCGGCGGAGCAGGCTTTGATTTCAGCGGTATGGACTTCGGTGATCTGTTCGGTGACATCTTCGGAGGAATGTTCGGAGGCGGCGCACGCCGCAATCCTTCAGGCCCCATGAAGGGCGCTAACCTTCGCGCTCAGGTCCGCATCACCTTTGATGAGGCAATGAAGGGCGTTGAGAAGGAACTTGAGATTACGCTTAAGGATGAGTGCGAGACCTGTCATGGCACAGGTGCCAAGCCCGGAACCAGTCCTGAGACCTGCTCAAAGTGTGGCGGCAAGGGACAGGTGGCTTATACTACACAGTCACTGTTCGGTATTTCCAGAAGCATTCAGGCATGTCCTGACTGCCGTGGAACCGGTAAGATTATTAAGGACAAGTGCTCAGCATGCTACGGCTCAGGCTATATTGCCAAGCGCAAGAAGATATCCGTATCAATCCCTGCGGGAATCGATGACGGACAGAGCATCCGCATAGCCGGCAAGGGCGAGCCCGGAACTAACGGAGGACCCAGAGGCGACCTTTTGGTTGAGGTTCGCGTATCAGAGCATCCAATATTCCAGCGCCAGGATATGAATATTTTCTCGACCGCTCCAATGAGCTTCGCTCAGGCAGCACTTGGCGGTGAGGTACGTATTTCAACTATTGACGGCGATGTGCTTTATGAGGTTAAGCCCGGAACACAGACCGAGACCCGTATCAGACTTAAGGGCAAGGGAGTACCTTCACTCCGTGATAAGTCTGTAAGAGGCGACCATTATGTAACACTTGTTGTTCAGGTTCCCACCAAGCTGAACAACGAGCAGAAGGAGCTTTTACGCAAGTTCGATGAGGCTTGCGGAGGTTCATCGCCTGAGGATTCAGGCAAGAAAAAGAAATTCTTCAAATAAATCAAGGAGAACGTATGAATAGACTGGTAACCGGCATTCTTGCTCATGTTGATGCAGGCAAGACCACCTTATCTGAGGCTATCCTGTACAAATCGGACATTATAAGAACGCCGGGAAGAGTCGATTCGAAAGACGCTTTCCTTGATAACTATATTCTTGAAAGAGAAAGAGGAATAACTATATTTTCAAAACAGGCTGTTTTTGAGCGCGGCGGAGTGAGCTTCACTTTGGTTGACACTCCGGGTCACGTTGATTTCTCGACAGAGATGGAGCGTGCTCTTTCAGTGCTCGATGTGGCAATTCTTGTAATAAGCGGACCTGAAGGAATTCAGGCGCATACAAGAACGCTATGGAAGCTTTTGAAAACATACGATATTCCTTCTTTTATTTTTGTCAACAAAATGGACCGCGGTGAGGCTGACCGCGCGCAGATAGCGGCAATGTTAGAGGAGCAGCTGTCACCTGAGTGCATAGATTTTGGAAGCGGTATCCTTAGCGATGAGCTTAAAGAGAGAATCGCTCTTTGTGATGAGGATATCATGGAGAAATATCTCGAGAGCGGTGAACTGAGTGATGAGGATATCCGATATCTTATAGGTGAGCGCAAGCTGTTCCCGTGTTTCTACGGCTCAGCGCTAAAAATTGATGGAATCGATGAATTCCTTGACTCATTCGCAAGATTCGCTCCGAGATATGAGGCGGAGAGCGAGTTTGGAGCAAGAGTTTATAAGATAACGAGAGATGAGGCCGGCAACCGTCTGACCCATCTTAAACTCACCGGCGGAAGACTTAAGAACCGCGAGGTGGTTACCTACTATGCTAAGCCTGAGGAGAAGGTCAGTGCAGGCGAGGACGAGGGTGATTCCGAACCTGTTCTTATGAACGAGAAGATTACGGGAATACGCGTCTATAACGGTGAGAAGTATGAGAGTATTGACGAGGCTTATGCAGGGCAGCTTGTTGAGGTCATGGGCCTAAGCTCTACATATCCCGGACAGGTAATGGGTGCAGAGGAGGAGGTTTATGCGCCGGAGATAGTGCCTGTTATGACCTATAAAGTCGTAACGAATGACAAATCTCATCTGCTTCAGCTGCTACCGAAGCTCAGAATTTTGGAGGAAGAAGATCCTTCACTTAATATCATGTGGAATCCCGAGGTCAGGGAGCTCCAGATTCAGATCATGGGTGAGATTCAGCTGGAGATTCTTAAACGGCAGCTTCATGACCGCTTTATGGAGGATGTGGATTTTGACAAGGGAAGTGTTCTGTACAAAGAGACCGTAAGCAGCGCAAGTCTCGGAGTAGGACATTTCGAACCGTTACGCCACTATGCGGAGGCACAGCTTCTGATTGAGCCCGGTGAGCCCGGAAGCGGCATAAATATTGAGTCGAGAGTATCGACAAATGACCTTGAGCTCAACTGGCAGCGACTGATTCTTACGCATATTCTGGAGCGTGAACACAAAGGTGTTCTTACAGGAGCATTTCTTACGGATGTGAAGATAAGCCTTGTCGCAGGACGTGCGCATTTGAAGCATACTGAGGGCGGCGATTTCAGGCAGGCAACATACAGGGCTATAAGACAGGGACTTATGCGTGCGCGTCAGAATGGTGACAGTGTTCTTCTTGAGCCTTACTATGAGCTTACACTGGAGCTTCCGCGCACATTTGTGGGCAGAGCCATGACAGATGTGGAGAAGAACTGCGGCAGAATTACTTCACAGTATGAGGTCGGAGCGGCTGATATGGTAGGACTTACTGCCGTAGCGCCTGTATCGACCATGCAGGGCTATGCCAAGGAGGTATCCTCTTATACAAAGGGCCTTGGAAGCCTGTATCTGAGCTTCTACGGATATCTGCCCTGTCATAATACTGATGAGGTCGTGGCTAAGACCGGGTATGTTCCCGAGGCAGACCTTCGCAATCCCGCATCATCGGTATTCTGCGCTCACGGAGCAGGCTTTGTGGTAGAATGGCAGGATGTTGACAGCTATAAGCATCTTGACTGGGATGAGAAGACAGGTAAGCTAAGAGGCGAGACAGTCTCAGACCAGACAGGAGCAATAAATTTTGTGTCACACGCAAGTGAAGGCGCATTTGTGGGATATGAAGAGGTTGACGCAATTATCGCAAGAACCGCATATTCGAACAAAAGAGAGACCAAGCATAGAAATCCCTACAGAAAGCAGCACACGGAACGAACAGCTGTAAACAGAAGCGGTTCTAATGCTTTAACGTCGGGCAGTAATACTGCACAGCCCTCAGCAAAAAGCAGGCAGGCGCAGAAGGAACAGTATCTTTTGGTCGATGGGTATAACATAATATTTGCATGGAAGGAACTGAATGAACTTGCCGCAGCCAATGTGGACGGCGCAAGGGAGAGACTTAATGAGATTCTGTGCGATTATCAGGCCGCGTCCGGCTGTAACCTGATTGTAGTCTATGATGCCTACCGCGTAGCAGGACATCCCACAGAGTACTTCAAGCACCATAATATCGGTGTTGTATATACCAAGGAAGCCGAGACGGCTGACCGTTTTATAGAAAGATTTGCACATGAGAATGCGAAGCAGTATGATATTACGGTCGCAACAAGCGACGGTCTTGAGCAGATAATTATTCGAGGCGCGGGCTGCAGGCTTATGACGGCATCAGACCTTTTTGAAGGTGTGAAACGTTCCCGCAGCGAGAACATCGAGCGCTATATTGACGGACCTAAGGCATCTGTCGGTACAAGGCTTGGAGATATCCTTAAGTAGGAGGTTATTGGATGAAGAAATTCAAAAAGTTTCTGTTAATTGCATTAGCGGTATTCGGTATCGGATGCCTTATTATTCTTATGTTACCTGATGAGTGGCTGGAGGATGATACTCCTTCGCAAGGGACATATCAGAATGAATCTGTAACGGCAGGAGCGCAGAATGTAACTGATAAAGGCGAGGTGGCCGTAAGTAAGGACAGCCAGAGCATGGTGCCGTTAAGCTCTCTGTTTGATATGAAGAGCGTAAGAGAGAAGCAGGATTATTCGAATGCCAAAACAGTGACTATTCTCTGCTATATGAACGGTTCGAACCTTGAGACGGACGACGGCGAGGCAACTACTGACATCCTTGAAATGATTGATGCGCCCTACAGCGAGAATACACGTATTGTTATTCAGACCATGGGTACTAAGAAGTGGGATAAGAAGTTAGGTATAGCTTCGGACCACAGCCAGAGATTCCTTGTTAAGGAGAACGGTCTTGAACTTCTGGACGATTCGCTCGGACAGTTAGACTGTACACGAAGCTCGACACTGTCTGAGTTTATTAGCTGGGGAACTGAAAAATACCCTGCAGACAGATATATACTTCTGTTCTGGAATCACGGCGGCGGACCGGTATACGGTTTCGGCTACGATGAATTCCAAAGCTATGATGACGCCATGACAATCGATGAGATCCAGCTTGCCATAGATGACGCAGGTGTGTATTTTGATTTCATCGGAATGGACTGCTGCATTATGTCATGTATGGAGGTTTGCTGTGCAATGTACGGCTACTGCGATTACATGGTTTTATCTGAGGATTTCGAGCCCGGTCTCGGATGGTCCTATGAGGGCTGGATAACAGCGATTACCAAAAATCCTGCCATCGATACGCAGGAGCTTGGCAAAATTATCTGCGATGACTGCGTAAGTGCCAACGAGAGCTCTTACTGGGGCGATGAATGTATTCTCTCAGTGCTTGATGAGTCTGTTATGAGAGTACTGTTCACGGCATGGACTGATTTTGCATATGCCAACGAAGCAACACTGCTCGATTGCAACTACTCGCGTACCATAAAGAGGGGCAGCGGCTACCGTATTCCCATGCGATGTGCAAAAAGAGCAGAAGAAGATTATGAGCTCGCTGACTATAACATTACTGATATTATGGCTGTTGCCAAGAACATAGACTCGGACGAGTCCAAGGCACTCGCTTCTGCGGTTAACGCCGCAGTTCTGTACAGCAGGGCAACTTCGGGAGACAGCTATCTTACAGGCCTGTCAGTGACGCTTCCTTACGGTGACTCAGAGTTCTACAGCTCGCTTAAGACTATTTTCGTCAACTGCGGCTTTGACACAGATTATGTTATTTGGCTTTCGAAATTCACCTCGGCAGACTGCATCGGCTCCTACTATGATTACGGCGGCTGGGACGATGTTTGGAGCGGCTGGGACTCCTATGAGGACGACTACGACTGGAGCGACTGGTACTATTATGACGATGACGATTACTGGTGTGATGACAGCGAAGGCTGGTGGGACTGGAATTATCTGAATTACTGGCTCGAGGACTGGTGGGACTACGATGACTACGACTACCATTACGACGGCTACTGCTCAGATGATTACTGGGACGATTACGGATATTGCTACGACAATTATTGGGACAATTATTGGGACAGCGAAGATGACTGGGATGACTGGGATGACTGGGAGGACGAAGATTACTGGGATTCCTACGATTATGACTACGATTACGACTATGATTCATCACATTCATGGTGGAGCTGGGGCTGGTAATATGGACATTAATGAATCTGCAATGTCGCTTGTGCGCGCCTGCCGTTATCAGGGCGAATGCGCAGACGACTATAATGAATGGGCCGGTTATCGGAGCGATATTACCGATTATCTGTGCGAGCGTATGGAAGAGGGCTCGACTGTGGCCATATACGGCGCAGGCTACTGTAATGACATTGATCTTAGAAAGCTGTCGCAGAAGGCTTCACACATTACCTTAATTGATGTGAACGGCGAGGCTCTTACGGCAGCCTGTAGTAAATACGGACTTACCAAAGCTCAGGTATCGGCTAAGATTACCGATCTGCTTCCGATACCTGACAGAGCATACGCAGAATATGCAGGAAGATGCTTAAGTCTGTGCACACATAACGATAAATACGAAGAGGCATACCTGATATCTGCACTCGAGGCTACCTATGAGAAGTATTTCGGAAGTGACGTAAGGCTTAAGACGGAGGACTTAGCGCAGTACGATTACACTGTAGTGCTGGGACTGCACAGCCAGCTGAATAATATTTTCTCCGCTATAATAACTGCCATAGATGCCGAGAGGGGTGTGACTTCCGCTGAGCTTCTTAAGAAGGTTGAGAAGGTTCAGAGAAAGTATTTCCCTCAGATAGTAAGCTATGTGACAAAAAGAATTCTGTCTGAGACCGTGAAGAGTATGCTCTTGGGATATGAAGTCGAGGCATGGTCCTTAGGTAAGAGCCTGGGCGCGGTGGAAGGCGCGGTATATATTCCTGATGTGATAACAGGAATGTGCAGCGAAGGTCTCATAAGTGTCCCGGAGGTAGCACGCACGACGTGGCCGTTCAGCCAAAAGAGAGGCATTGAATACGAGATGGAGGTACTGACATGTTCAAAATGAATGAGGCGTATTTTAAACAGCAGCTTGAGAAGCTTCTTGCGATAGATTCGACGACAGGCTTTTTCAGACCGATTCAGGACTATATTGAGAAGGAGATAAAGGCTTTAGGCTACGAATATGAGGAGACTCATAAGGGCGGCGTCATGGCAGTCATGAACGCAGGCGGCGGCAATCCTTTGCTTATTACGGCACATCTCGATGATATAGGGCTTATTGTGCGCCATGTCAATGACAACGGAACTCTTCGCGTCGACAAGGTTGGCGGACTTCATCCGGAGTATGCGCTGTGTGAGAATGTGCGCGTGTATACCCGCAAGGGCGAGTTCTATACCGGAAGCGTTCAGAAGGTCAACGCAAGCGTTCATGTAACTGAGGATGATGTAGCAGCGCAGGCATTAGATTACGCCAAGAATATCTGTGTGGTTCTGGACGAGGAAGTGAAGAATGCTTCCGATGTTAAGGCACTCGGCATAGACACAGGCTGTATGATTGCATTAGAGCCCAGACTTACGTATTCGGGCGAATTTATTAAGTCAAGATTCCTTGATGACAAGGTCGCTGCAGCAATCGTGCTTGCAGGAATGAAGGCCGTACGCGATGAGGGAATAAAGCTTAACCGCGAGGTTATCATGCATTTTGGAATGTATGAGGAGATAGGACACGGAACGAGCTGGATTCCTGAGAGGGTGAAGGATCTTCTCGCTATTGATATAGCCTGCACGGGTCCTGCTCAGAACTCAGACGAGCACAAGGTAACAGTATTCGCGAAGGACAGCAGATTCCCGTATCACTATGAGATGATGAATGAGTTAATTGACGCAGCTATAAAGGGCGGTGTTGATTACGTCACGGATATATTTACCCCGCATTACGGAACGGACGGTGACACGTCAATTGTAGCGGGCTATGACATAAGACATGCGGCCATCGGACAGGGCACAGCCAACAGTCACGGCTACGAGCGCTGCCATATGGACGGAATCCGTAATACATATGCTCTTATGATGGAATACATAAGTTTATAATATAATGAATTTATGCTCCCGGGTTCATCTGATTCTATGCCAGATGCAAAATCGGGAGCATTATTTTGCATTAAAAGGTATTTTTTCTTAGGGAAATGTCTGATAAAATAGTCTCATAACGAAAGGAGCGTGTATTATTCATGCGTAAATTTTTATACGAATTACTGTCACTTGCTGTTGCTGCAGTCCTGTTCTTAGGACTTGCTTATCTGTTCACCCCTACTCTTATTTGGAGCGTAGGCGGTCTGTTCCTGGCTGCGATATCACTTCTTATCGTGGGAAGTATTTTCATGGGAATTTCAGGTGATAACGATGACATGAAGGCAGCCAACAAGTGGATGACTATAGGCGGCGGTGCCGTTATGGTAATTACTGTCATTCTTGTAATTATCGGTTCTGCCATGTTCAACGCCAAGACCTATAAGAACAGCGTTACGATTAACTACAAAACAGCTGAGGAGGCCGCAGAGGTACTTCCTACAATAGACGATATTGACAGAATTGCCCTTATGGATTCTAAGTCGGCCAGAAAGCTCGGTGACCGTACTCTCGGTACTCTTGCTAATTATGTTTCACAGTATGAGGTGGCGAGAGGCTATTCAACTATTTCATATCAGGGCCGAATCGTTAAGGTAGCTCCTCTTGAATACGGCGGATTCTGGAAGGCCATGAAGAACAAGACCATCCCCGGTTATGTTATCGTTGACGTGGCAGCCGGCGAGGCTAAGTTCGTTGAGGTCGAGGGCGGCATGAAGTATTCAATGTCAGGCTATTTCAACCGCAATGCGTACCGTCACGTATGGCTTGATAAGCCCTCAGTACTTATGGACGGTTCAGGTGCCGCATCGACAACAGGCGGCTATCAGAACATCAGCTTCCAGTTAGATGAGGACGGCATTCCTTACTATGTTTTCACAACACTTGAGTACGATACTCTTTTAAACTGCCTTGTTCCGAACGGTGTGGCAATTCTTAACACCGTGACAGGTGATATAGAAAGATATGCAATCAGTGACATTCCTCAGTGGATCGAGCTTACCTACAGCGGTGATGAGGTAGAAGAGCTGTACGACAGATACGGCCGATATATCAACGGCTTCATCAACTTCTCAAAGACAGGCGAGACCAAGGTTACCGATGACTACGGTTATCTTGAGAAGGATGGCGATATCTACATCTATACCGGCGTAACAAGTGTCGGAGGAGATGAGAGCAACATCGGTTTCTTACTTGTTAACTCAAGAACAGGCGAGTTTGATTTCTATCCTATTCCCGGTGCGGAAGAGTACTCAGCCATGAGCGCAGCAGAAGGTCTTGTGCAGAACTACGGTTACACTGCAGCCTTCCCTTCACTGGTAATGGTTGATAACATTCCTACCTATGTGCTCTGCCTTCGTGACAGTAACCTGCTCGTTAAGCAGTACGCGATGGTCAATGTCACAAACTACTCAATCGTAGCTGTCGGCGATTCAATTGAGAACGCCAAGGCGAAGTACATAAAGGCTCTCGGAAGCGCAGGCTCAGGACAGAGCGTTATCGGTTCAGAAACCTATGAGAAGGCCACAATCACAATTGCTGAGATTATATACTTAAATGTCGGCGACGAGGCTATGGTATACTGGAAGGACACTGACGGCAACGTTTACAGACAGACCTTTAATGAGCAGCTGCTCTTTGTGAACGAAGGCGATACCGTGACTGTGGAATTCAGTGAGGTAGCAGGAATAAGGG
>X415_White_Rhinoceros__coassemble_216_pt1 | contig 15561 bp, 15 predicted proteins | sample X415_White_Rhinoceros__metabat2_high_PE_001 | metagenome-assembled genome bin X415_White_Rhinoceros | reverse complement strand
TGCACTCGTAAGAACTAAGCTCAGAGATATCATCAACGGCGGTGTTATCGAGACAACCTTCAGCCCTACAGACAGATGCCCTCAGGCACACATCGAGAAGTCTGATATGCAGTATCTGTATGCAGATGGCGATATGTTCAATTTCATGAACACAGAGGACTATGAGCAGATCGCTCTTTCAAGCGAAGAAGTTGGCGACGCTCTTAAGTTCGTTAAAGAGAATGATATGGTTAAGATGCTTTCATATCAGGGTAAGGTTTTCTCAGTAGAGCCTCCTATGTTTGCAGAGCTTGAAATCACAGAGACAGAGCCCGGTTTCAAGGGCGATACCGCTACAGGCGCTAAGAAGCCCGCAACTGTTGAGACAGGTGCACAGATTATGGTTCCTTTGTTTGTAGAGCGTGGTGACAAGATTCAGATCGACACCAGAACAGGCGAATATTTGAAGAGAGTATGATCTTGGGGAATTAAAGGGGTTGCCGTAAGGCAACCCCTTATATTTTTGTTTCGATATAAATGAACACTGTGTAATTATTTATTTAACAGCTTATCAATAAGCTCCGAAGCCTCATTGTACTTGAATTCATTTATCTTCTTTTTGATTTCTGAGAAGAAGTTATTAATATCTTTCTCTTCGTATTTCTGAAGAGCATTATCAATCAGCTGAACAGTCTCATCCAGATTATAATCGTCAAGTTCCTTCTTTATCGAAATGACATCTTCCTTTAGTTCGTTATTTGAATCAAGCGAAATCTCGGAGGAAATATCTTTTGCCGCCTCTTCAAAAACGAGATCTTCTCCGGGTTTAAATATAGCCCCCAGTTTAGTAAGAAGCATCTTGTATTCAAGCAGGAGATTGTCAAGTTCACTGTCTATAAGTGCTTTGGCAGCTTTAACCTTCTTCTCATCATCACCGGCTTCTATATCTCTGCAGGCAAATTCGAGTCTCTTAGCAAAATCACCCAAATGTTCGGCACCTATAACATATGAGGTTCCCTTAAGTCCGTGAACTTCAATTCTTAAATTGTAGTAATCACGAGCCTCATAATGCTTCATGATAATTGCAGGCTTCTTAAGACCTTCACTTAGGTATACCTCTGCAATACTGTTATATATTTCACGGCTGCCGTCCATACCTGCAAGAGCCTTCTCAAGATTAATCTCAGGCATACAGGTAAGAGCATCAGGAGCCTCATTCCAACGTGAAAGAATTATATTATCGGGCAATACAGAGAAATTGACATATGCAAAAGAACAGAGTGCTTCAGTACAGACATAAGTAGGATCTGCAGACAATCTTTTTTGAAGAGGACATTCCTTGCAGGGTCTTGACTTGCCGCACAATGTCTTTAAAAAGCTGTTACCTTCCTTGGCATTACTGCAGAATTCAGTACCGGGCTCATTGGCATAGAGGATCTCATAGTTTTGGTCAATTAAATAGCATGCAGCTTTGTCAAACTTCAGTTTCTCTTTAATAGATTCAGAAATCATGAGTATTTTACCTTCCTTTGCCTTTTATTATACACAAAAAATCGTTCTTTTCAAATATATCTTTTCGTGGTAGAATAGGTCCATAAATACGGTTTATTAATATATGTTTGGAGGATAATCATGAACGAAGAAACGAACATAAATTTCGCCGGTGACATTAAGATTTCCGACGATGTTGTAGCAAGCATTGCAGGTCTTGCAGCTTCAGAAGTTGAAGGTATAGCTTCAATTGCAGGCAACATCACAAGTGATATAGTAGGCAAGCTTGGAATTAAGAATTTCTCTAAGGGAATCAAGCTTTCTATCACTAACCAGACTGTTTCGATGGATTTATATATCAACATCAAATACGGTTACAGTATTCCAAATGTAACAGCTCAGGTTCAGGAACGAGTTGGCAATGCCATCGAGAACATGACCGGACTTAAGACCTCGGTAATTACAATCCATGTTGTTGGAATTGAAGTTCGTTAAGTTAACTGACAAGGAGCACAGATATGAGTACATTGACAAGAAGAGACATAAGAGAGCATCTGCTTAAGCTTTTATATTTAAGAGATTTTCACGAGGACACAGAACTCGACGATCAGATTGACCTGTATTTCCAGGTTTTTGCTGCAGGCATGAGCGAGGATAACATAAGCTATATCCGTAACAGATATGCATGTATAGTTTCAAAGCTCGGCGAGATAGATCACATTATTGCTGAGGCTATGAGCGGATGGACCATTACGCGTATCGGTAAGATGGAGCTTAACATCTTAAGACTTGCAGTATTTGAGATAAAGTTTGACGAGGAGGTTCCTGACCGCGTAGCAATCAACGAAGCTGTTGACCTTACTAAGTTCTACGGCTCTGAAGATTCCTCCTATGGCTTTGTCAACGGTATTCTTGCAAAGGTTGTTAAATGAACAAAATATATACAGTATCAGAGATTAATAATCACATAAAGCTGTTATTTATTAAGGATGATGTCCTGAGCGGGGTTAAGATAAGCGGAGAAGTATCCAACTGCAAATATCACTCCTCAGGGCATATTTACTTTACATTAAAGGATGACAGCGGTCAGATTTCATGCGTGATGTTTGCCGGCAAACGTTCCAGTGGCTTAGCCTTCGAACTGAAGGAGGGCCTTAGCATCGTTGTGACCGGCAATATTAATGTATACGAGCGCGACGGCAAGTATCAGATGTATGCTGATTATATCGAGCAGCAGGGTCTCGGCGTTCTGTATGAGAAGTTTGAAGCGCTTAAAGCCAAGCTTCTTAAGGAGGGACTGTTTGATGCTGAGCATAAAAAGCCTATTCCGAAGTATATTTCCACACTCGGCGTAATTACTGCAAGAACAGGCGCCGCTCTGCAGGATATTATCAATATTTCAACCAGACGTAATCCCTATGTTAAGATTGTTCTTTATCCGGCACAGGTACAGGGGCAGGGAGCTGCACAGACTCTTATAAAGGGTATACGTGCTATGGAAGATGCACAGCCTGATGTCATAATAATAGGACGAGGCGGCGGTTCCATTGAGGATCTCTTTGAATTCAATGACGAAGAGCTTGCAAGAGCCATATATGACTGCAGTATTCCAGTCATTTCGGCAGTAGGTCACGAAGTGGATTTCACCATATGTGACTATGTGTCGGACCTTAGAGCACCTACACCCTCTGCAGCGGCAGAGCTTGCCGTATTTGAATACGAGAAGTTTGAAGCACAGCTCGTCGACTATCATTACGACCTTCTGCAGTGTATGAACAACAGACTTAACAATTTAAGGATGCTCACAGAGCGCTACAGGTTAAGCCTTAATAACTTAAGTCCCTCAAATACACTTAAAAATTATAAGGTACAGCTTAAAAGTCTTGACACTAACCTTACGCAGGCCATGAATAACAGCCTTACAGCGGCCAGAAACCGCCTCAGATTATGTGCCGAAGGACTTAATAACCTGTCACCCTTAAACAGCCTTATAAGGGGCTATTCTTATACGACCGACCAAAACGGTCACAATATAACTTCAACAGGTATGGTTAAACCTGATGACAGAATATTCATCGATGTCACAGACGGACGCATAAATGCTATTGTAGACAGCATTTCCAAGAAGGAGGATACCTGATGGCAGACAGCAAAAAAACTATAGAACAGGCTTTTAAAGAAATTGAAGATATTCTGCATAAGATGCAGGATCCCGGTGTAACTCTTGAAGAGAGCTTCGAGAATTACAACAAAGGTCTGGAGCTTGTTAAGTACTGCAACGAATCAATCACACAGATAGAACAGAAGATTAGTATTCTGGCGGAGAATGCATGAAGACAGACTTAAAAGAAAAAGCCTTTTTCGTTAACGAAATTCTTGGCAGATATCTTCCAAAGGACACTAAGGAATTCGGTAATATTACCGAAGCCATGAATTATTCGGTTCTTGCCGGCGGCAAAAGACTTCGCGGAATCATGCTTTTAGAGAGCTTCAGGCTTTTTAACAATGACAGCACAATGGAAGAGATGCTCGCATATCCCTTCGCGGCTGCAATTGAGTTCATTCACGCATATTCACTTGTACACGACGACCTTCCTTCAATGGACAACGACATGTACAGACGCGGAATGCTCACAACTCATGCAAAATACGGCCATGCGATGGGTGTTCTTACGGGTGATGCTCTTCTTAACTACGCATTTGAGACAATGTCTAAAGCCATCACAGGTCTTGGCGAGCTTAGAAGCGAATTCGTTCCCGAGCTTTATAGGCGGGCTGCACAGGCTATGCATTTTGTTTCAACAAAAGCCGGTTATTCAGGAATGATAGGCGGTCAGGTTTTAGACGTATGCATCCTTCCCGATAAGTATGCTGCCCATGAAGATAACACTTACACTCAGATGCTTTTGAAGACATATGAGCTTAAAACATCTGATCTTTTCAGAGCAGCTTTATGTGCAGGCGCAATTCTCGGTGGAGCATCCGACGAAGACATTAACCGTCTTGACAGATTCGGATATGAACTCGGTCTCGCTTTTCAGATTAAGGACGATGTTCTCGACAAGACCTCAACCTATGAGAAACTCGGCAAGGACATTAACAGCGACGAGAAGAACAGTAAGAGTACTGTCGTTACCATATACGGACTTAACAAAGCAGAGCAGATGGTTTCTGAGAAGCTTAATACTGCTCTTAACATACTTGAAGAGCTTCCGGGTAACACTGAATTCTTCAAAGATTTAGTCATGTTTTTAAACGACAGAGAAAGCTGAGCAGGTATATTTAAATGAGCTTATTAGAGAAAATCAACGAGCCGAATGACATTAAGCAGCTGTCACCTTCGGATTACGGCAGACTTGCTAAAGAAATCCGTGCATTTCTTGTCAAAAAGGTCAGCAAAACAGGCGGACATCTCGCCTCTAATTTAGGTGTTGTCGAGCTTACAATGGCACTTCATCTGTTTCTTGATCTGCCCAAGGACAAGCTTATCTGGGATGTAGGACATCAGGCATATACTCATAAGATTCTTACGGGCCGTAAGGAAGACTTTGATTCACTCAGACAGTTCAGCGGTCTGAGCGGATTCCCTAAGACTAATGAGAGTGACTGTGATTCCTTTAATACAGGTCACAGCTCGACCTCTATATCAGTTGCAGACGGTATCGTTAAGGCAAGAGACCTTCTGCATGAGAACTATAAGGTAGTCGCTGTTATCGGTGACGGAGCTTTATCAGGCGGAATGGCCTACGAGGCACTCAACAACGCAGGACGTTTGAAATCTAACCTGATTATTGTTCTTAACGACAATAATATGTCTATCTCAGAGAATGTAGGAGGTATGGCAAGCTATCTCGGACATTTGAGAACAAGTTCGAAGTACACCGGTCTAAAAATGAAGGTCGAGAAGGCACTTGACCGTATACCCATTATCGGCAAACGTATCGTTCGAAGCATCAAAGCTTCTAAGGATTCCATCAAGAGTCTTGTCGTTCCCGGTATGTTCTTTGAGAACATGGGCATTACCTATATCGGACCTATTGACGGGCATAATATCCCTATTATGCTTCAGTCCTTTGAAGCAGCCGCTCAGTCTAAGGGTCCGGTTCTTGTACATGTTATCACCAAAAAGGGTAAGGGCTATAAGCCTGCAGAAATCAACCCTTCCAAATTCCATGGTGTCGGTCCCTTTGACTACAGTACAGGAACAACCTCATCAAACAAAAACGGGAGAACATATACTGAAGTATTCTCGAGCAAGATCGTTCAAATTGCTCATAAGGATTACAGGGTAGTCGCAATATCAGCAGCGATGTCTGAAGGCACCGGTCTGGAACGCTTTAAGAGCCTGTTCCCGAACCGTTTCTTTGATGTGGGCATAGCAGAAGAGCATGCTGTTACCTTCGCCGCAGGAATGGCTTCAAGGGGCATGCATCCTGTGGTAGCAATATACTCTACCTTCCTTCAGAGAGCATACGATCAGATTATTCACGATGTTGCCTTGAGCAACCTTCCTGTCACATTTGCAATTGACCGCGCAGGAATAGTCGGCAATGACGGTGAGACACACCAGGGCATTTTTGATCTGTCCTTTTTAGCACATGTGCCCGGTCTTTTGGTTATGGCTCCTAAGAATGCAGAGGAGCTTGAGCAGATGCTTGAGTTCTCAATCCGCTACAACGGTCCCTCAGCTATCCGTTATCCAAGAGGCAAGGCTACGGAGAAGCTTTCTGAGTACAATGCTCCCATAGAACTTGGTAAGAGCGAGGTTATTAAAGAAGGCGGCGATGTTGCAATATTCGCAGTAGGCCGTATGGTCAAAGTCCTTTATGAGATATGTGAGGAGATAGAAGCTGAGGATAATATTTCAATAAGTATTATAAATGCAAGATTCGTAAGTCCTCTTGATAAACAGACTATTGACCGCTTCGCAGGCTCCTGCAGGCTTATTATTACCTGTGAGGAGAATGTTGACCGCGGAGGCTACGGACAGGCAGTTGCTTCATATCTTCTTGAGAGCGGTTACAAGGGCAGTTTTATGAATCTGGCACTTCCTGATGACTATATTGTTCAGGGTACGCCGAATGAACTTAGAGATTCCATAGGTTTTGACCCGATAAGTCTCAAAAATCGCATAAAAAAACAGTTGACGAACACTAAAATTATGTTATAATCTAATTTGTGCAAAAAAGCATCTTATACCATGTTTCGGCACAATTCACAACTGGAGGGAGGTTTGGTGTGAGACTATGTCGAACGTTATTGTAAAGGAAAACGAGACTTTAGACAGTGCTCTTCGCAGATTTAAGAGAAACTGTGCGAAGGCCGGCATTCAGCAGGAGATTCGCAAGAGAGAGCATTACGAGAAGCCCAGTGTCAGACGCAAGAAGAAGTCTGAGGCAGCTCGTAAGAGAAAGTATAAATAAGTCAATGTTTAAAAGCCCTATTTTATAGGGCTTTTTTCATGTTTACGGGAATTTAGGAAATAAAAATATTTGCTTTTACCATAATATGATATAATTAATGTGTATAAATATTTGTTGGGGGTTCCTAATGGAAATAAACGAAATCAGTATATCAATTCCGCGCGAATTTGTATCCAATATTTTCGGCGAATTCGATCACAACATAAAGATAATTGAGCGCACTTTAGGTGTATCAGTTATCGCAAGAGACGGCGAGCTCAAGATAATTGGTGACAGCAGTAAGGCTGATAAGGCATACCGTGTAATTAGTCAGCTGGTTAATCTTGCTTCTTCCGGCAACACAATTTCTGACCAGAATGTCAACTATGCGCTTTCACTTGTTTTTGAAGACAAGGAATCTGCATTATCCGAGATAGATAAGGATCTTATATGCTTCACGCTTGCCGGCAAGCCGATTAAGCCTAAGACTCTCGGACAGAAGAACTATATCGACCTTATCCGCAAGAATATGATAGTATTCGGTCTCGGACCTGCCGGTACAGGTAAGACTTATCTTGCTATGGCCATGGCTATCAACGCTTTTAAAAACAACGAGGTCAACAGAATCATTCTCACACGTCCTGCGATTGAAGCAGGCGAGAAGCTCGGCTTCCTACCCGGAGACCTGCAGAGTAAGATTGATCCTTACTTAAGACCTCTTTATGATGCGCTTTATCAGATAATGGGAGCGGAGAGCTTCCAAAAAAACAGCGAGAAGGGATTAATTGAAGTTGCTCCTCTTGCATATATGCGAGGGCGTACTCTTGATAACGCTTTTATTATTCTTGATGAAGCACAGAATACCACACCTGCCCAGATGAAGATGTTCTTGACCCGAATAGGTTTCGGTTCGAAGGCAATCATCACAGGCGATCCCACACAGAAGGATCTTCCTTCAGGTACGGTATCAGGACTGGATGTTGCGACAAAGGTTCTGAAGGGTATTGATGATATCGGTTTTGCGACACTTACAAGTAAGGATGTTGTTCGTCATCCTCTTGTACAGAAGATTGTCGATGCATATGAGAAATATGAGAAAAAACAGAATTCTGACATAAGGGGTAAGCGTAAAGATGAGCACAGAAAATAACACACAGAACAAGCGCCTGGCATTGTTCTCGGTGCTGATTATTCTCGCAGGTATTATATCTGCATATTTAGGATTTCTTATTAAGGAGCAGGATAACTGGCTTACGCTTATAGGTCCTGCAGCATTAATACTTTGTTTCGATTTTGTTTTTATTTTCTACTTTGGCGAGAAGGACAAAAACAGGCTTATAACCAATTCAGTTTTGCTTGTATGTTCACTGCTACCCTGTGTTGCCTTCTTTGTATCCGTACTCGATATAACAGAACTTGTTTCATCAGTACTTTTTGTAGCTGTTATCATTGTCTGCGCAGAATGCGATTTCTACTCGTCAATGATTCTGCTTTTATCACTGGCAGGCTTTTTGGCATTATTTAATCCTGACCAGTTCATGATTCAGCTTCCCATACTTCTTACACTTATACCTGCATGTATGTTTGTAAGCAGATCAGAAGATTCGAAAGCTGTACTTCCTTCACTTTTGATTACTGTTATGTTTTATGTGATTATAACGGTCGTAACTGCAGGATTTGACCTTAACGAAGCCTTCACTCCCATATTCTGGCTTATGGCAGTAATTATTATCGGTGCTGTAATCGGTGCGTTTTTCCTGCATTTCCATGCATTGGAAGAATTAGAAGCAGCATGCTCCGCACTGGCTGCCGCCTCACGCCACATGACCCGCAAGGAGGCTCAGGACTTAAAGAACGAGAACGTCAACTTAACGTCCAGAATCGGCAAGGTCATTGAGCAGAACGAGAAGATAGCCAAGGAGTACGAAGACCTTAAGAAACAGGCTTCAGAAGTTATTCCGGCCAACCCCGTACTCACCAAGGTATCGCTTTCACATATTAACAGCAGGCAGTTCGCATTTACCAAGGATCTTGAGAACAATAATCCCAAGCTCTACAGACATTCCATGGAAGTGGCAAGGATTTCTTCCGAGGCATCCGAGCTTATTGGATGTGATCCCGAGCTTGCACATGCTATTGGTCTGTGCCATGAGGCCAACAGACTCTTAGGTGATGACTACATGAAGCTTCTCACCGAGAAGTACTGCATACCCGCATATGTTTCAAGAATTGTTGAGCTTACAAGGAATAAGGCCAATACAAAGCCTATTCCCCGTGAGGCAGGAATTGTCTTAATGACCGATGATATCATAAACATGGTCAATTACTTAAAAAGTTCCAAAAAAGAGATTCCCATGGAGCGAATCGTTACCAATACGATTAAGGTCCGCAAGGATCAGAACGTGCTCCGTCTTGCAGGTTTCTCCAATGAGGAGATTCAGCTGTTAAAACTTTATCTTATTGACGCAGGAGGCAAATATGTCCCTTCAGATTGAAATCGAAACTGATATCGATTTAGGTATCGATATCAAAAAAGAGGCCGATGCTATAGTTGATTTTGCTATCGACTATATGAAATGTCCCTATGAGTGCGAGGTCAACCTTACACTTACGGACAACGAAGGAATACACAGTCTTAACAAAGAATACCGCGATATCGACCGTCCTACGGATGTTCTGTCATTCCCGATGGTCGATTATGAGAAGCCCAATGATCTTACACTGGCAGAAGAGAACGTTGAGGATTATTTCAATCCCGATACAGGGGAGCTTATGCTTGGGGATATTGTCATATCAGCGGAGAAGGTCATCGAGCAGGCCAACGAATACGGTCACAGCATAAGACGCGAGTTCTGTTTTCTTATCGTACACAGCATGCTGCATCTGTTCGGCTATGACCACATGGAAGATGAAGAAAGAATAATTATGGAGGGGTTGCAGCGCGAGATACTTGATGCTGCAGGAATTACCAGATGAGCTTTATAAAGAGCTTTTTTAAGGATTTATTTAATAGAATCAAAGAAGATAAAAAATTCAGAATCAGATTTATAGGTATAGCTGCTTTGTGCGTAATAGGCATTACTATTATTGTACTTGTAGCAGTTAAGCTTTCAGGAGGCAGTAACGAGCCGTCAGACGAGCCGGTCGTTGAGATTACTCCTACGCCAGAGCTTACGGCAACACCTATTCCTTCACCTACTGATACACCTACGCCCACGCCCGAGCCCACACCTACTCCAGACCTTCATATAGGAGAAGTACGTTCCAAGCTTGACGGAGGATGGATTAAGGAAGAAATTGCTAATGACCGTCCTTACGCCATGACATTAAACAATATTGTTTATGCCAATCCTCAGAGCGGTATAGGTGAAGCAAAAATTCTCTATGAGGCACTTACAGAGGGCGGAATCACAAGATTTCTTGCAGTATTTGAAGGCCTTAACGAAGATTCGTCATGTGCAGAGCGTCTCGGCTCCGTAAGAAGCGCAAGACATTACTTCGTAAGTATCGCTCACGAATATGACGCTATTTTCATTCATTACGGCGCTACAACCTATGCCAACAGAAAGCTTGAGGAGCTTAAGATTACTGATGACATCGAAGGACTTAAGGGTGTCAACGACCCGGCATATTACAGAGACAAAACAATAGAGGCTCCTCATAATGCTTTTGCATCAGTCGCAGGAATCAAGAAAGTAATTGAGAACCGTAAAATCCGCATACAGCACAAGGATAATTTTGAATTCAATCATTTCAATATACTTGAGGAGGATGTATATCCGCTTACAAATAAGCCCGTAGCAGAGCAGGGTGATGAGCCCGCAGGTATAACTGCTTCGTATGTAAGTCTTCCCTACCACAAATGGATGAAGCCCTATTTCATCTATGATGCTGAGAAGGGTGTCTATGCGCGTTACCAGTATGACAAGGAGCATATTGATTACAATACGGGTGAGCAGCTTGAATTTAAGAATATTATCATCCAGATAGTCAAAGAATCCAATAAAGACAAGAATGGCTATCAGGAGATAGACTTCTATGAAACCGAAGGCACCGGCTATTATATTTCCTTAGGCCAGGTAGTACCTATAACCTGGAAGAAGAGCGAGAGCTCACAGTTCATGATGTACTACGATGAGAACGGCAACACGCTGTCGGTCAATCCCGGCAAAACATTCATATCGATTTTCCCGGATTATAGGGAGAACCTGATAACATTTAATGAGAGTAACTGAGGCTAATTTCTTATGTCAGACACAAAAAAGAACAGTAATTTTCTGCTTCAGGGCGGCATTCTTGCAATAGCCGGACTGATCACCAGATTTATCGGAATGATTTACCGCATTCCGCTTACGAGAATCGTCGGGACAGAAGGCATGACGTATTATAACACTGCCTATGAGATTTATAATATGGCGCTGCTCGTCTCGACCTACAGTATTCCTGTCGCTGTATCAAAGCTTGTATCAGCCAAGGATTCTGCCGGACAGTATATTAATTCCTACAAAATCTTCAGAGTCGGAATGGTTCTGTCCGGAGGCATAGGATTTGTAGTATCCTCACTGCTTTTTATATTCGCTACACCTTTAGCTACTGCAATGAAGTGGCCCAGTGCGGCTATACCGCTTAAGGTTCTTGCCCCTACCATATTTGTTTTCTCTATTATGGGAATCATTCGAGGTTTCTTCCAGGGCAAGAAGACTATGGTGCCTACCGCAGTATCTCAGATTATTGAACAGATATTCAATGCCATCTTCAGTATTGTGGCTGCACTTCTGCTTATTAAGGCGAATAAGGATACCGCAGAGGTAGCTGCCTACGGCGCTGCAGGCGGAACCTGCGGAACCTTAGTCGGCGCTCTGTTCGGACTTATGTTCCTGGTATTTATTTACTCAATAAATTCCAATTATTTCACAAAGAAGTGCTTAAAAGACCATACAAATGAAATCGATACCAACGGTGAGGTGGCTAAAGCAATCCTGCTCACCATGCTGCCCATCATTCTCAGTCAGACCATATATCAAATCAGCGGTCTGATTGATAACTATATGTTCAGTGAGATTATGTATGGCAAGGGTATGAGCCAGGCTGAGAAAGCAGTACTTTATGAGCATTATTCAAACAAGTACAAATGGCTTTATAATCTTCCCGTCGCTATAGCTTCAGCCTTTGGAGTAACCATTGTTCCGGTTCTTTCAGGACATTTCAGAGAGGGCAATTTTGAAGCCATTAAGGCGAAGATTGCTTCTTCCGTGAAGCTTAACATGATTATTGCCATTCCGTCCGCAGTTGGTCTTTCAGTACTTGGCGGTCCCATATTCCTTCTGCTTTTTAAGGATTCTACAGACATCCTCAGCGGAAGGCTTATGAGTCTTGGCGGAATAGCAGTTGTATTCTTCGCACTTTCTACACTTACCAACGGTGTACTTCAGGGAATCAACAAGCTTAAGGTTCCGGTTATACATGCAGCCATATCGTTAGGCGTACACGTAATTATAGTCTATGTACTTGTTAAGGTTCTCGACTTCAGTGTATACGGTATGGTAATAGGCAACGTAACCTACGGTCTTTTGGTATGTATTCTCAACTGGATATCCATTGCCAAAACACTTGATTACGAGCAGGAGATTAAAACAACATTCATTATTCCTTTAATAAGTTCACTGATAATGGGAGCTGTAGCTCTTGGAATATACAAAGGTCTTTTTGCAGTGTCCCATTCAAATACAATTGCGACTCTTGTTGCTTTAGTAATCGCCATAATTGTATTCTTCGCGCTTGAGCTTATTCTCAAGGGCGTAACCAAGGAGGAACTGAGAGGCTTCCCTAAGGGAACTACTCTTGTGAGAATAGCAACTAAGCTTCATCTTTTAAGAGAATAAAGGAGAACAGTATTGTCAAAGGATAATTATCACAATCTAATAATTATCGGATGCGGAGCGGCCGGAATGATGGCCGCTATTTCCGCCTCTATGTACGAGAAGGATATTCTGATTCTTGAACGCAATGACGTCGCAGGCAAAAAAATACCCGCCACAGGCAATGGTAAATGTAACTATACCAACCTCTCAATATCAGAGAAGGATTACTATGGCGAGGACACTGAGACTGCGTTTTCTATTTACGAAAAATTCGATAATCAGGATACAATCAGGTTCTTTAACAGTCTTGGAATTCTAAAGAGCGACAGGAACGGATACTGCTATCCCTACAGCGGTCTTGCGGCTTCTGTAAGAGACGCTCTTTTACGCCGTGTAAATGAGTTAAAAATTCCAATTATATACGATTTTAGGGTTGCAAATATTGAGTATTCTGATAAAATATATACTTCCACTTCAAAAAACAAAGAGTCGTATACCTCAAGCCGACTGCTTATCGCAGCAGGTGGACAGGCTCAGGGGTGCTTTGGAACTGACGGCTCTATGTATTACTATTTAAGGAAGCTTGGGCATAGCATTATAACACCTGTTCCCGCACTGTGCGGACTTAAACTGCAGTCAGATTCGCTTAACAGACTCTCAGGTGTAAGACATGAAGCAATGGTTACCATTAATGTCTCAGACCGCACCTACAACGAATATGGTGAGATTATTTTCTCCAAGAACGGAATATCAGGTATTCCCGTTATGAATCTCAGCCGTTTCGCACTTGTAGGTTTAGAGAATAACGAGAGGGCTAAAATCCATCTTGATCTGATTCATGATTTAGGTGAGACAATGCTTGCCGCATATATTACCAAGCTGATTGCAAACAGCAGCGCCTCAGTATCAGAGACACTGCAGGGAATTCTTAATATAAAGCTTGTTTGCGAGCTGCTTTTTGCTCTTGGCATAGATAAGGACACTCCTGTTAGCGCGCTTTCAATAGGTTTTGCCGACAGATTTGCTTCGCTTGCCAAGAATTATTCCTTTGAAATCATCGGTTCTTACGGCTTTGAGAACGCTCAGGTTACTGCCGGCGGTGTTCCCTTAAGTGAGGTTGACCATGAAACCCTCGAGTCAAAGATATGTCCTAATCTGTTCTTTGCCGGGGAGATACTTGACGTTGACGCCAAATGCGGCGGATATAATCTTCAGTGGGCTTGGAGCTCAGGAGCTGTAGCAGGAGCGTACAGCGGCGGAGGCTGTTTTGATAAGAGTAAACTCTGTTAAACTTAATATTCATTATACTGATGCTGATATCCGTGCCGCTCTATGCAAAAAGCTCAGAATAAATGACCGCGAATTGCTTGGCTTTAGTCCGGTCAAGCTGTCCTTAGATGCAAGAAAAAAGGACGATATATTTTATGTCCTGAGCTGTGATGTCACCCTAACCAATGAAGCTAAAGTACTTAATGACAAAAAGGTCAGTGATGTTCTTTTACCTAAAGAGATTGTATATAAGGATCCTCTGTCCGGTCATACTTTAAAGGATAACATTAAGTTTCGTCCCATTATCGTCGGCTTTGGCCCTGCAGGAATGTTTTCAGCACTTATGCTTGCAAGAGCAGGCTTAAAGCCTTTAGTACTTGAGCGCGGGAATGAAGTTACTTAAAGAGTTAAGGATGTTGAGAATTTTTGGAGAACAGGTAAGCTCAACACCTCCTCAAATGTGCAGTTTGGCGAGGGCGGAGCAGGAACATTTTCCGATGGCAAGCTCAATTCAATGATTCATGACGGATACGGAAGAATTGCCAAAGTCTATTCTGTTTTCATTGAGCACGGTGCTGACCCTGCAATTGCTTATATTAATAAACCCCATATCGGCACTGATAAGCTGCAGAACATTGTTAAATCTATCCGCGAGGAGATTATCAGTCTTGGCGGAGAGGTAAGATTTGGCAGCAAGGTCACAAAAATATCAAAAGATTCCTCTGAAGTGTTCACGCTCACCGTTAACGATGATGTTATCGAGCGTACCGAGGATCTTGTTTTAGCTATAGGACACAGTGCAAGAGATACCTTTGAAATGCTTAACAGCATTGGTATTTCTATGGAGCGCAAGCCGTTCGCAATTGGAATGCGCGTGCAGCATCCGCAGAAGCTTATCGGCATGGCACAATATGGAGAATGCTATACGGAGCTTCCTGCAGCTGATTATAAGCTCACATTTACCTCATCAAAGGGCAGAAGCGTTTATTCCTTCTGTATGTGTCCGGGAGGCTTTGTAGTCAATGCTTCTTCAGAAGACGAATGCCTTGCCGTGAACGGAATGAGCAATTCCGGAAGAGATGAGGCTACAGCCAATTCAGCAATTGTTGTTTCTGTTGACTCTGATGATTTCGAGGGAGATGACGTTCTTGCAGGCATGAGACTTCAGAGAAGACTTGAAGGCTTATGCTACAGGGAAGGCAACGGAAGTATTCCTGTTCAGTATCTTAAGGATTTTATTAACAATTGTCCTACAGAAACACTTACTTCCAATATGCCCAATGTCAAAGGAAGCTATGTATCCGGTAATATGCGCAATGTACTTCCTGAATATATCTCGGAAGCCATTATTGAAGCATTCCCTGATTTTGGTCACAAAATTAAGGGCTTTGACGATGACAACGCCTTATTCCTCGGTCTTGAGAGCAGAACCTCTTCACCGGTAAGAATCGTGCGCGATGACAGCTTGAACAGTGTCAGCTTAAAGGGCTTATACCCTTGCGGCGAGGGTGCCGGTTACGCAGGAGGCATTACAAGTGCTGCAGTCGATGGAATTAAAG
>X415_White_Rhinoceros__coassemble_213_pt1 | contig 15656 bp, 11 predicted proteins | sample X415_White_Rhinoceros__metabat2_high_PE_001 | metagenome-assembled genome bin X415_White_Rhinoceros | reverse complement strand
CAGCTTCAGGAACGAATTCTTGGTCAGACCGGTGATCTCGCACAGCTTCTCAACAGGCAGATCCTCGGTGAAATGATCGTCGATGTGGTTGCACACACCCATGAATTTGTTGACATACTCATGCTGTCTGCTCTCAGGCAGATTCGGGAAGGGCGTCATCGTCTCGATGTTGGCCCTGCCGAGGGTCGTTAAGAATTTGACCAGCATGTAGTAGATTGTTGCGTCGCGATATACATTGTCATGGAAGAATTCGAATTCGACCTCGCGAAGCACTGTCTTCAAAATCTCGCTTATCTCAGGGCTGTCCTTCTTCTTGATATGAGTGAAGGGATGCAGCGAATCAATAAGTGAATTGATACCGGGCAGTGATGATAACAGTGAGTAGTCAAACAGCATAATCAGACGCTCGCCTTCTTCGGGAGCATGCAGCGTGTGCAGTTCTCCGGGCGGAATGATGAATATGTCGCCGGCCTCAACTGTCGAAACAGTGCCGTTGATATCAACCGTATAACTGTTAACATAAGGCATGATGACCTCAATTGAGGTGTGCCAGTGAGTTGCGTAGTCTTCGCTCTGTACGTTGTGGTACACACGTACCCAGCTGAGTGAGGGCATTACGTACCTGCCGGCATCGCTGCCTGCGAACGGGTTGCCCGGTTCGTTTGAGTTTAAAATATTATATGAAGCCATATTAGAAATCCTTCCTTAAACCGTAAAATCCGGATGTGTAAGCACATCCGGATCTTACTACTTCACATTATTATAAACTATTATTGTGAATTAGGAAAGTCAATTAGGGAAGCATTGTAGCTGCGCCATAGTTCTTGTCCCAAGCTGCCTGACGCTCATCCATAATATCCTGTCCACCTGCTGCGAGGTACTCGGTCATGCCCTGCTCCCAAACAGCGTCGAAGTCTGCGGGTGCGCAAACAACTGCCTTATCGAAAGCTGCATCACGAAGCTCACCAAGAGCTGAACCGAACTCAGCCTCAGCTGCGATATCACCAACGTTAACGTTCTTAGGCTCACGTGCATCCTTAGCTGCAGCTGCCATAGCGTCAGCTACGATCTCAGGAGCGTTGCCTTCGTAACCGTATGCAAGAGACTTCTGAGTAAGCTCAGGAGTGTCAAGACGGAGACCGTTACAGGTAATGGTAAGGTCGATGTTGTTACCACCGCACCAGCTGTACTCTACATGTGCCTCATCGATTGATGAAGTCTGGATAGCACCGTCTGCAAGTACGCTGTGAGAGATACCCTCATCACCGATCTGGATGTACTTAACTACCTCAGGGCTGCTGATGAAGTCAAGATATAACATACATGCTAAAGGCTCAGTGTTAGTTGCAGGGAAGAATGACTTACGATCGCCTGCTGCTGAGTATGAATACTTGGTGTAGTTGCCTTCGCTGTCTTCGAAGCAGTTGATAGCGATGTAGTAAGCATCCTCGCCATACTTAGCCTGAAGCTGGCAGTTGATAGAATCAAGGTTGTTACGGAAAGGATAGTCATAGTTGTGCATGAATGCGCCAACATAGCCGGCCTTCATCATATCGTCCTCAGTTGAATCTCCTGAAGGATAAAGAGCGAAATCTTTCCATATAAGACCATCATTGTACCACTTGTTAAGGAGCTGGATAGCTTCCTTAGTTCCGTTCTGGGTGAATCTACGATCATCAAAACCATTTACATAAAGTTCCTCATCAGTGATGTTAGGATCCATCTTTGACTCAATAAGGTTAGCTGCTCTCCAGCCGATATCATAGCTTACTGAGAAAGGAACAACCTTAGAAGCCTCATCGGGAAGAAGGGTTGCTGCGTTGTCACGGAAAGCAACAAGCATAGCCTCGAACTCAGCTGTTGTTGTAGGAGCTGCAAGACCAAGCTTCTTCAACCAGTCATTACGAACGAATGTGTTAATACGATAGGTGTTGTTACGACGACCCTCGATGCAATAGATTGTACCGGTGGTAGGATCCTGATCAGCAAGGATGTTAGCTGAACCAAGCCAGTTCCAAAGGTTAGAGAACAGACCCTTGTAATCGTCTGTTAACCACTGTGACATATCAAGAACACCTTCATATGAAGCGTACTGCTGGATAATAGGTAACTTGTAGGTGTAGCAGATATCAGGAGCGTTCTGAGCTGCAAGAAGGTCAGCAATCTGTGTATCCTCTGACCAACGTGAAACGGGAACGAACTCAACCTCTACGTTGTACTTCTCAAGCATGCCGGCCTTGATATAGTCGGTGTAATGATTGTCCTCTGCGGGGCAAGCGCCATCACGATCATAAACCTCAACTCTGATGTGACGGGTTGTCTCGAACTTGCCATTAACAAGCTCGCCGTTTGTAAGTACGCTGATTTCATCAACGTTCTCAATCTTCTCTACAGGTACATCTGTAGGAGCAGGTGTAATGTCTGCTACAAGATTACCCTTCTCATCCTGCTTAACAGCGGGTGTAGGGTCGTTGTTAGCTTCCTTCTTGCTACAAGCAGCAAGTGAAAGGAGCATGCAAACAACAAGTAAAACTGCCAATACTCTTTTTTTCATGTTTTTCCTCCCATTTAATAAAATGATATTTATGAATAACGGTCACCGGGCAGTCCGGCAATCGGTTATTCCTTAACAGCTCCAAGCGTTACGCCATGGATGAAGTACTTCTGCAGGAACGGGTAAATAACAAGGATGGGCACTGTCGAGAACATTACGATTGCAGCCTTTAATGCCTCGCCAAGACCGGGTGTTGAGAAACCTTCCTGCGTTGAAATCTCAACACTGTTGATGCTGTTGATTATGTTGTACAGTAACAGCTGAAGCGGGTACAGCTCACGCTTGGTGATATACATAAGTGCGTCCGAATAACCGTTCCAACGTCCTACCGCATAGAATAAGGCAAGCGTTGCAAGAACCGGCTTAGAAAGCGGTACGTATATTCTCGCAAGAATCGTGAAGTAATTAGCACCGTCGATTTCTGCGGATTCTCTAAGTGACTCAGGAATTCCGTAGAAGAAGCTTCTCATAATAATCATGTTATAAACGCTCAGGCAGCTCGGGATAATCAGAACGAGCGGATTGTCCAGAAGCTTTAAGCTGTTCATCAGCAGGTAGTTAGGAATAGTTCCTGCATTGAAGAACATTGTGATTGTTATGAGGACATTGATAAAGCTGCGTCCGCGAAGCTTATGGAAGATAAGCGGATACGCGCAAATCGTTGTAATAAACAGTGACCAGAAGGTACATATTACGGTCAGAAGTACTGTCCAGAAGAAGGATCTGATGTACTTAGGATCAGCCAGAACCTTTGAATAAGCGTCAAAGGATAATCCTTTGGGCCACAGCCATACCTCATGTCGTACGAGGTGCTCTGCACTTGAAAGTGAACGGGCTGCCAGGTTGAGCATGGGTAACAGACAGATAATGCTTACTATTAAGCAGAGCAATACGAATACCCAGTCCCAAATCTTGTTCTTAGTTGATTTAATCATTACCAGAGCCCCCTTTCTCCAAGCTTTCTGGATAACCAGTTAGCTCCGAGCAGGAAGAATACTCCTACTACAGACTGGAACAGTCCGACTGCAGTGGTCAGTGAGAACTGCAGGTTCTTTATACCGTTAACATAAACGAAGGTTGAAATAACTTCTGCTACATCCAGAACGAGCGTGTTACGCATTGCGAAAGGTCTGTCGAAGCCGCCGCCTAAGATGCCGCCGATGTTCATAATTAACAGAATAACGATGGTGGGCTTGATTCCGGGAAGGGTTATGTGCCACATTTTCCTGAAACGGCCCGCGCCGTCTACGCTGGCTGCCTCATAAAGCTCAGGGTTGATGCCCGCAATTGCTGCAAGGTATACGATTGAGCCCCAGCCGAAGTTCTGCCATACACCCGTGAAGATGTAGGTCCAGCGCCAATAGCTTGATTCATTAAGGAAGGGAATTGCTTCACCGCCAAGCTTGGTAATAAGCATGTTGACCAGACCGCTTGTAGGGGTAAACAGCTGAAGACAAAGGCTGTAGATGATGACCCATGAAAGGAAATGGGGCATGTATGCGATTGTCTGAACTACCTTCTTATACTTAGGGAACACAAGCTCGTTGAGAACCAGTGCGAAGATAATGGGTGCCGGGAAGCCGACAACCAAATCGAGCAGGTTCAGTGATACGGTGTTCTTAAGTGCTGTGATGAACTTAGGATTCTTAAATGCCTTGATAAAGTATTTGAATCCGTGATTGCCTGTCCAGGGCATGTCCCAAACGCTCCTGTTCAGTTTGAAATCCTTAAATGCTACAAGTATGAACTCCATGGGTCCGTACCTGAAGATACAGAAATATACGATTGGAATCAGCAGTAACAGATACAGCTGCCAATATTTCTTAATTGATGTCTTCCAGCTGAGCCTTGTAACGGGCAGAGCCTTCTTCTCCTCGCCTTTCAATCCTTCTCCTCCTTCTAAATTCTCCCCTGTTCGTCAGGTATGCCACTCTTCTCCCTGTAGTAGCCATTCACGTGGTCGCGCCACTCGCAGGCACTTACAAGCTGCATCTCAAGACGCTTCAGTGTGCGGTAATATACCGTTTCATCAATCTTGTCCTTAATAGCAATCCACGCTTCTCTCATCTTCACGACATCCTCCACTCCCTCATAGTGTGTGTCGTAAATATGCTGGATGACCGTCTTCCCTGAATGGAGACGATGTGTATAAGGAACATGATGGAAGAACAGAATCAGTTCGTCCGGGCAGGTTGTGACATCGTTGTACATGGAAGCATTGGGCTCATTGTACTGATGTGCGTAATCCGTACCCTTCTCACCTCGGTCAACACCCATGCCTAAGCTGTCTGAGCGGTGATATGTACCCCACTCTGAGAACTCGTACCCATCAACATTGGGTCCGTAGTGGTGTGACGGATTCACCATCCAGCCGACACCGAGAGGGGATGAATACTTCTCGTATGCCGGCCAGGATGCCAAGAGGATGAATGAAATTCTTTGAAGAATTTCACTGTCGTTGCCAAATGTAAGACATATCCATTCCTTCGCTATCTCTTCAGAGGTAAGCTCAGGATCAAACATCAGTCGTCCGAAGCCGTACAGATTGGCAGCTGCCAGATCATGTCCGGTCCAGTTCGGATCGTCACCTGTATTGGATACAGCGCACATGCCGCTCAAGGTATTGTTAAATGTACGTCCCGTGACTATGTCACAGACCGTGTCCTTATCGCATTGAACGCCGTTCTTATCCCTGACATAGGTTCTGAATTCAAGTACTTCCTTAAATTCAGGTATCAGATAGCAGACATGCTTCTGCTGACCTGTGTATTCCTGGGCTATCTGAACCTCCAGCATCTGGTTTGTCGAGTGCATTCCGCCAAGCAGCGGTGATATAGGCTCTCTGATCTGGAAATCCATCGGTCCGTTCTTAATCTGTAATATAACGTTGTCTCTGAACTTGCCGTCCAAAGGCTTGAAATTGTCATACTGTGCTCTTGCTCTGTCGGTCTTTGTATCTCTCCAGTCCTGCTTGCAGTTATATACGAAGCAGCGCCAGATAATAATTCCGCCGTAAGGAGCAACAATATCAGCCAGCATGTTAGCGCCCTCGGCATGGTCACGCCCGTAAGTGAAAGGTCCGGGACGTCCTTCCGAGTCAGCCTTGATAAGGAAGCCCTTAAGTGTAGGAACATCTGTGAACAGGTCATCAAGCTGTGCCTTCCACCATGCCTGTACGCCCTTATCAAGAGGGTCGCAGGTGTCCATCTTACCAAGCTCTATGGGAGAAGCGAAATTAAGGCTCAAGTATAACCCGATACCGTAATCTGCGAATATCTCGCCCAAAGCCTTAACTTCCTTCCTGTATGTATAGGAAATAAGTTCTGTTGCTTTCTGCTTAACATTGACATTGTTGATTACCAGTCCGTTGACACCGACAGATGCAACGAGTCTTGCATATGCTCTCGTTCTGTCATCAACAATTACCTTATTATTCTTAAAGAAGAACGACTCGCCCGAGTATCCTCTCTCAATGCTGCCGTCAAGATTGTCCCAGTGGTTCAGCATACGGAGCTGACTCTTAGGAGCTTCCTTACCGCTAAGCTCGGAGTAATCATTCTTAATTCTGAGATTCTGCAGGAATCTGAACACTCCGTACAGAACACCTTCAGGGGTCTGCGCCTTGATGTCTACCGTGCTGCCTTCTGCTGCTATCTCGAATGCTCCGCACACTTCATTCTCATCGTTTATGTCCTCAGCTTTGAGAGCTTCGAATCCGACACTGATTTTTTTGTCTTTGAAGGCATTCTTAAGTCCGTCTTCCAATTCATCTCTGGCAGTCTTAACTATTCTGTTGTCACAGTTTGTGAGAGCCTTGTCAGTGCAGATACATACCTTGTCAATTCTCTCAATGCCGCTTACGGTTACGGGCAGATCGTCCCGCATCCAGGCTGCCTCATAATTCATCTTCACACCACCTGTTTTCAAATATTGCTTTAGTTTTTGTCACAGTCATATAACCGTTACTTTCACTTTTTGACAGTTTTTCACAATTTGCATTCACAGTATAGGGGATTTCCGATTAGAATTCTTTTCAGATTTTGCTTTGATGATACTCAAATATTGCTATTAGAAGGTTAGAAACATGCTTTGATATGTGCTGATTTTGTTGAAATATTATCAATTATTGCGGTTTTTGGATGTTTTTGTGCACATTTCCCCAAATATTGTGCCCTATTTTGTCTAATTTTCACGGCTGTATTTGATATTCATGCATTTCACATTCAATCCACAATTAAATTTCACTTGTCATATGGCAGTCAAAGTGCGTCATTATGCTACTTTTTGATAAGCTCTTTTCACTTGTCACTTTGTGCTATTTTAGCAATTTCTGATTAGGAGCTTATTTGATCTCGAATTTGCTTTCAGGCATAAAAAAAGAGCGGCACGGAAGCTTATCACTTCTGTGCCGCGTCTGTAATTACTCGTCAGGCATTCCGCCCGATATGTCTTCGCCCGTGTCATCCGCAAAAACTACATGTCCGTCCTCATCAATGTATGCCCCGTCAGGGAGATGCTTGGTGCAGACGTCGTCAGGTCTGTAGATATAAGGCGTATCCCATGTAGTAATAACCTGAGGAGGGTCTATATACTCCATGGTATTCTCATCTATCTTGTAATACTCATCCTTAACAAGCAGTACCACGCTCTTAAGCTTCTTGTCAGGACAGTTATCAGTTGCTATCTTGCCCGTGCTCTCACATATGTTGACGCGCACATGGCAGGTACACTTCTCTGTAGGAACGGTACCCTTGGCGAAATACTCAGTTACCACGCACGAGCCGCCTTCCGCCTGGTCACACAGACCGGGAACAGCAAGCTTGCCGCACTTAGAGCAGACCGTTGCCGTAACGATTGAATCCGGCTTCTCCCACTCAGCGTACTCAAGCTGCTTCTCGCGATGGATGTCCTCCATAATATTGCGCCAGAGATCCTGCTGATAGGATTTGTTGACCTGATTGAAGTTATTGTCATAGCCTGTCCAGACAGCTGCCGTGTAGTAAGGTGTGAAGCCTACGAACCAAAGGTCATTATTCTTGGTGGTAGTACCTGTCTTGCCCGCAACAGGCATCTTATACTCCTTGAACGCAAGTCTGGTACCGGTACCCTTTGTGGTGGTATCGTGCATTGCATCGGTAAGAAGCCATGCTGTCGAGGTCTTCATAACCTGAGTTGATTCCGTCTCATTGGTCAGAAGCACATTGCCGTCGTGGTCAAGTATCTTAGTGTAGTAAATAGGCTTATTGTAAACACCGTTATTGGCAATCGAAGCATAAGCAGCGTCAAGCTCCACGTTGGTTACACCGTTTGTAAGACCGCCCAGTGCAATAGCCAGGTTGACGTCGGAATAAACCGTTCCGTCATCGTTAACCTTGTATTTAACCAGTGTCGAGAAGCCAAGCTTCTCAAGATATTCAAATCCGAGCGATGCTCCGATGGATTCAAGATTCTTAACTGCGACAACGTTCAGTGAGCTTGAAATACCGGTTCTAATTGACTGGATTCCTCTGAAGCCTGTCGTGTACCAGTTAACTACTTCCTTATTAGTTCCGGGATAGAAGTACTGTACGTCATCCTGAACCGATGCAAGAGTCTTACCGGCGCCGTCAATTGCAGGAAGGAATGAAGCCAGAACCTTGAAGGTCGAACCTACGTTACGTGTCGTATTGGACGCGCGGTTAAGTGTAAGGCTGCCCTTCTTCTCGCCGCGGCCGCCGTAGATTGCTGCCACATATCCCGTAGACTGCTCAATTACCGAGAAGGATGACTGCGGCTGAGGAGTCAGGTACTTACTCTCAACATACTGATCATCAGGACTTACAACCGATGCCCTGAACTCGTCAATCTTAGCGTATATATCTTCCTCCGAAAGAGTCAGCTCGCTGATTCCCTTCTTCGTTCCGTTCTCATGATAATAAAGCCCCTCAGAGTCCACATAGTCCTTGAAATAGTCCAGCAGATGGCTTCTCTGATAATGCTTCACCGAGCCGTCGGGCTTATATACCGAAAGCGCATATGTAAGCTCATAGCATGAACCGCCCGAGCCGCCAAAGCCAAATGCAGGGAAATTAGCCTCATCTGTATAGTACTTGTCAACAATCTCCTGAATCTGACGATCCTGAGTCGTGTAAATACTGATTCCGCCGTAATACAGAAGCTGCTGTGCCTGATCGTAGGAATAACCCAGACGCTCCTGAAGGTCTGTACAAACCTGCTCAACAAGCTCGTCCGTGAAATACGAGAAGTTACCGATGTTAACAGCCTTCTTCTCCATATTGAAAGCCGCGATTCTTGTGTAAACATCATCCGCAAGTGCCTCGTCGTACTGCTCCTTTGTACACCAGCCCTTGGCCAGCATATTCTTAAGGCACTCCTCACGACGCTCAGCGTTCTTCTCAGGATATGTTATGGGATTACGGTAGGTAGGCGACAGAACGATAGGTGCCAGAACAGACGCCTCAGAAAGAGTAAGCTCTGACAGTTCCTTGCCGTAGTAGCTTTCAGCGGCTGTCTTGACGCCGTACGCGCCATTGCCGAGGTTGACAAAGTTAAGGTAGTACTCAAGTATCTCGTCCTTTGTAAGAACGCTCTCAAGCTGTACCGCAAGGTACTGCTCCTGAACCTTACGTCTGATTTTGTCCAGCATGTTCTGCTCATTACCGCCGGAGAACACCTGGTTCTTTAAGAGCTGCTGGGTAATAGTACTACCACCGAAGCCGAGCTCTCTCTTCTCAAGTACCGAAACACCTGCACGGAGAATACCTCTCGCGTCAATTCCGCTGTGCTCGTAGAAACGCTCATCCTCGAGCGCTACAAAACAGTGCTGAACCATAATCGGAATCTCATCGATGTCCGCATGCTTTCTGTTGGCCTGTGCTCCCGCGAATACCTGAGCAACCGTACCGTCGGTGAAATACGAGGCAGAACTGTAACCGGTGTCGCTGAGTGTCTCAAGCTGTACGGGAGGAGCTGTGTCAACCAATCCCTTGAATGCTCCCGCAGCCGCCATGACTCCGACTACACACACCGCTATTATTAAAATGATTGCCAGTCGCAGCACCATAATCCACATCTTGCTTCCCAGCCTGATGGGGATGCTCTTCAGCTTGCGCTGCTTGGCTACAATACCCTGTCTTGAATAATCCATTACTTGCTCCATATAAAGAAATAATATAACCCGGCCCGATATCCGAGCCCATACACTATATATTATATCAAATTGTCCTAAGTAATACAAATACAAAGCTATTACAAAAAAATTACAAAATATGATATACTAAAAAGGCCTGTATAGGTGCTGCATATATCCGCACTTAGCAGGCTATATGACGTTTAAACATCTCGCTAAACCGATAGGAAGTTAAATCATGATTGAATATAAGACTGTAACCGCTGATTTTACGGGGTTTTACGAAGAGAAGAAGTCCCGCTTTATAGCTACTCTGCACCCTGTTACCACTGAAGAAGAGGCCCTGGAATTCATCAATAAGATGAAGAAACAGTACTGGGATGCAAGGCATAACTGCTCCGCCTACATCATAGGCGCCGACAATCCGATTGAGCGCTCCAGCGATGACGGCGAGCCTTCCCGCACGGCAGGCCTGCCTATGCTCGAGGTCTTAAAGGGCGCAGAGCTTAGGAACGTGTGCCTTGTAGTAACACGTTATTTCGGCGGAGTTCTGCTGGGTACAGGCGGACTTGTGCGCGCATATCAGTCTGCAGCCAAGGACGCCGTTGCTAACACGCAGGTGCTGACCTGCAGACAGATGAACAGAGTTGTCTTCACCATCGATTACACCGCTTACGGCAAGCTCCAGTACATCGCTACCGGCGAAGGCTTAACCGTCGAGAACACTGATTTCTCTGACAGTGTCAACGTCACCATGCTTCTTGATGATTCACAGCTTGAATCCGTGACAAAAAAAATAACCGAGATTACTTCAGGCTCATGCACCGTCGATAATCTCGGCAAATATTGGGTTTTAGTATAAACTGAAAGGTTTATCACACACTTGTTTCTCCCACAGCAGAACTTGTACTTCTTACCTGAACCGCAAGGACAGGGATCGTTACGTCCGGGCTTCTTCTCAACATGAACGGTACCGGAATTCTTCTGCTCCTTGTACAGCTCCTTACGGCGCTCCTCTGTAAGAATTGTATCCCACTGAGGGAGATTATAGAGCCAGTCAGCCTTAGCGCCAACCATGTTGTAGTATAACTTCTCATTATCGAATTCAAGACTGACCTCGGTATCCTCAGTCATGTCATCAATAGGGTTAGGAGTCTTAAGTGACTCATTGATTCCGTCAAGGAAGCCCACAATAAGCGGAACCTTGCAGTTATATCTGTCAGCCAGCTCCTTAACAGTTCCCTTAACAACCTCATCAGGATTGCTTAAGAGCTTCTCATAGATGCCCTTCTCAAATGCACAGTAATTGCCCCAGAAGATCTGAGTCTCTCTGTCTGATCTCTCCTTACCGTAAGCGTAGTCTCTCCAATCTGATAATAAACTCATATAAATTGTTCTCCAATCTTTTAATTTCTTTTGTTCCTTGTTACATAAAAGCTGCTTTCAATAAAGTTGCACCCGAATCGCTCCGAGTGCAATTAACTGCTTTGAAAACAAGCCCTATTCTTATTACATATTAGCCGTTAACAGGTCGTCTGTAGAATCAGCCTTGGCAGAACGCTCTGCTTCGAATGAGCTGTCGATAAGCATCATAAGTTCAAGAACACTTCTGAAGCTCTCTTCACGATTCTTCTCAACCCAGCACACTGTACCCTGCCAGGAAGCATTCTGTCTGAACATTACCTTAACTCTGAAAGTTGCCTTCTTACCGCGCATGTTGGTACGTGCTACGTTAAGCTTTGAAGGATCAATAAATTCCTTCTCTTCAACAACTGTTTCGCTATCCTTATCTTTCTTCCCAAACCCTCTGCACTTCATTGTTGCCTGCGGATAATCGCCCTCGTCGAATATTCCATTCACGCACTTAATTAAAGTGATAACGCTGTTAAACGTATACGGCTCTTCATGTAAAGCACTGTAGATTCTTCCGCGCATCTCACCTGCATCATACTCATCAATGCAGATACCGAGAGCACCCAGTTCGCTCAGACCCATGAAAACACCATCCTTTCATAAACTTTAAACTACTTTGTAAAACTTTGAATTACTTAAAAAAACCTAATTGCAAATTGTGAAGTCAAAAGACTCATGTGTGATAATATGTTTTTTTGTTGTCTCATAACTCATTTTACACTCTAAAAGTTACACGAAAGGTACTTTTCTGCTACTTTTGGTATCATTTTACTCTTTTTTCAAAAAATCTTTTTAATGCATCTTCCCAGGACGGAAGGGGCGCGAAGCCGCATTTTTCAGCCTTCTCCTTAGACAGGCGGCTGTTTAAGGGGCGGGCTGCCTTAGAACCGTATTCGGCCGTAGTAACAGGAATTACATTTATTTTAGCATCGGCCAGTTCAAAGATTTTGCAGGCAAATTCATACCACGTACAAAAGCCCGAGTTACTCAGGTTATATACACCGTATTTATCAGATTCAAGCATATCGCACAATGCCGGTACAAGGTCCTCAGCAAAAGTGGGTGAACCAACCTGGTCATTAACCACCCTCAGGGTATCATGCGTAAGTGCAAGCTTTAGCATCGTGTTGACAAAGTTACTGCCGTTTGGTCCGTACAGCCATGTAACGCGCACCACAAAGCTTCTGCTGCACAGCTTAAGTGCCAGCTCCTCACTGTCAGCCTTTGATCTTCCATATATATTAAGAGGATTCTTAGGAGTATCTTCAGTTATAGGAGTGCTGCTCTTCCCGTCAAATACATAATCAGAACTGAAGGTCATGAACTTGGCGCCAACGCTTTCTGAAGCCGCAGCCATAAATCCTACCGCATCAGTATTGACCATACGGCAGAGTACTTCTTCACTCTCAGCCCTGTCCACCGCATTGTATGCCGCGCAGTTGACTACGCAGTCAGGCTTTAAGTCCGTAATAACATCCGTAACAGTCTGCTTGTCCGCAATATCTATGTCAGCGTGTGTAAGTCCTATAACTTCATTGCCACGGACTTTAAGTCCCTCATAGAGAACGCTGCCAAGCTGTCCATTTACCCCAAATAATATAATCTTCATTTAATTTCTCCGTATCCGTTGTCATTTGGGTATTCTCTGCCAAGCATTCTTCCTATATGCAAAGAACCGCCAAACCTCCTTTAGTATAGAGGTTTAGCGGTAATTTATCAAATACTTTCTATTCAGTCAGTAGGCTGCTTAGCCTTGTCAAACATCTCAAGAATGTCTGCTGAGGGCTCTTTGTCAAGCTTCGATACGATAACTGCTGCAAGGAAGCTTGCGATGAAGCCGGGGATGATCTCGTACAGGTTAGTTGAGCCTGAAAGGAATGCATACCAGAGTGCGTCTACAACGAAGCCTGTTACGATACCGGCGATAGCGCCCTTGTAGGTCAGTCTCTTCCAATACAGTGAAAGGATAATTGTAGGACCGAAGGCTGCACCGAAGGCTGCCCATGCACACTCAACAAGTGCCATGATTCCTGCGCAGGAAGGGCTCATTGCGATGAACAGAGCAACTACTGCAACAACCATAACGATAATTCTGCCCGCCCAGAGCATCTCTTTATTAGTAGCGTTCTTTCTGAATACAGGCTTGTACACATCAGAAGCGAATGCAGATGATGAAGCGAGAAGCTGTGAATCTGCAGTACTCATTGATGCAGCAAGGATTGCCGAAAGAAGGATACCTGCGATGAATGCAGGGAAAATATTGCGTACTAAGGTAATGAATACTAAGCTTCTGCTGTCAACAGCAAGTGCGCTTCCGAGGTACTCATGTGCACAGAGCGCAACTACTGATGCCATGATAAGAATCAGTGTTGTCCATACTGAGCCGACGATCTTTGAACGCTTCATCTCCTTCTCAGACTTGATTGACATATATCTTACAAGGATGTGGGGCATACCCATGTATCCAAGACCCCAGCCGAGACCGCTTAAGATATCAGAGATACTTGCCCAGTCAAACTTGCCGCTTGAGAGAACATTGTAATAATTCTCGCTTGTAACAACCTCTGCCATAGGTGCGAAATCAGCCTTGCCCATAAGTAATACGATAACAATCGGAACTGTCATCAGAGCAAGAAGCATCAGCATTCCCTGGATAAAGTCCGTCCAGCATACTGCGTTAAATCCGCCCAAAAAAGTATAAACAAGAATTATTATTGTGGCACCGATCATAGCTACCTTGGTGTCCATACCGAATACGGTGTTGAACAGGTTACCGCAGGCAACGATACTTGATGCAGCATATACACAGTAAGCTACGAGGAAAATAATTGCGCAGATAATCTGCAGTACATTGCTCTTCGACTTAAAACGCTTTGTTAAGTACTGAGGAATAGTGATTGCATCGCCGGCAACGATTGAATATCTTCTAAGACCGGGTGCAACAAAAATCCATGCACAGATTGTACCGATTAAAAGACCTACTGAAATCCATACCTGGCCCATACCGTAAGCATAGATTGATCCGGGAAGTCCCATGAGAACCCACGCGCTCATATCTGATGCGCCTGCAGACAGCGCTGCGACCCATCCGTTCATGTTTCTGCCGCCAAGGAAGTAATCCTTGTCGCCGCCATCGCTCTTACGTCCCTTAATATAGAAGACGATTCCGACAGCAAGAACTGCCAGAAGGTACAGACCAAATGCAGCTACTTCAGCGAAATTAATGTTCATAACTCATTCTCCTTACATCCTTACATAAGTTTTTCTTATGTTTTTATTATATTTTCTAATCCTTCGTGAGTATATCCTCTGGAAAATATAAAGTCAAGTAGTTCTTGCATATTTATTAAAAAATGTTATGATAATGATAAGATTTTCTTATTTAGACAGGAGAAAAACCATGAGCATTAGGAAATATCGCGCTTTAGCGAAGGTTGTGGAGCTCGGTTCCGTGACTTCAGCTGCTGCCGAGCTGGGTGTATCCCAGTCAAGTGTGACTCAGCTTCTGAACTCATTAGAGGACGAGTTTGGAGTTACTCTTTTGGCAAGAAGCAGAGCCGGCGTCAAACTCACCGAAGCCGGTGAGGCACTCCTTCCCTTGATGCAGAATGTCATCGAAGCTGATAGTGCTGTCCGCTTGGCCGCCGCCGGGTTCTCAAAACCCGAGCCCGTAAGCGACAAGGTCATCAGAATCGGATCGTTCACCAGCGTTGCCGTCAACTGGCTGCCTGATATTCTTCGTGAGTTCAGCAAGGAAGAACCTGACGTGCGTATCGAGCTCATTGACGGAGGCTATAATAATATAGAGAAGACTTTCGCAGAGCACCCCGTGGATTTCGGTTTTGTGCGCCTGCCGCTCGATTTTAACTGCAAGACTCTTCCTTTATGTAACGACAGGCTGCTTGCGGTTCTTCCCGCCGATTTTGACGTAAGCAAGCTCGAGCTCAAGGAGAGCGGTACCGATTATGTCTGCCCTGTCTCCCTGTTCGCTACAGAGCCCGTAATCAGCCTTATAGACACCGTGGACAGAGATGCCAAGACTGTTTTTAAATCGGCCGGTATAACGCCGAATATCCGCTATAGAGTGGAGGACGATTACGCTCAGCTCGCTATGGTCGAGAAAGGTCTCGGTGTTGCTATTGTCCCCGAGCTTATGGTCAAGGGAACAAAGCAGAACGTGCGTGTACTGGAGCTTAAGCCCGCCTCCTACAGAATGATAGGAATTGCTTTCCCCGAGCAGGACAAGATCAGTGATATAGCCCTCAAGTTCGTTGAGTTCACTAAGAGATTTTTGAAACGATAAAAAAATATTCTAATTGTTTAAATTTATGCTTGCAATTTAAAAAACTTCGGAGTATAATAACGTTCGTTGGTTGATTTAGGGCTATCGCCAAACGGTAAGGCAACGGACTCTGACTCCGTCATTTGGAGGTTCGAATCCTCCTAGCCCTGGGATTCAAAAGGCTTCAGCTTATGCTGAAGTCTTTTTTGTTGTCGTGCACATTGTTGTACGGCACATTGCTTTATGATACATTGTTTTTGAACACAAAAAACCGCGGC
>X415_White_Rhinoceros__coassemble_211_pt1 | contig 15733 bp, 9 predicted proteins | sample X415_White_Rhinoceros__metabat2_high_PE_001 | metagenome-assembled genome bin X415_White_Rhinoceros | reverse complement strand
GCTTTCTGATGCTGCTTGTATGTGTTGTTGGGATAGCCAATGGCCCCGTCGGCGGTGTGCATTTCTATGAGAAGGAAGTTCAGGACAGGGCAGTTGAACTTGGACTTATTACAAAGGAGAAGATAAAGAGGAACTATGCTGTTTCGGGGGCGTGCCTGTTTATTCCGCTGCTTGTTCTGGTTCCTGTGATGGTTTATTTTATAAATGGTGCCAGGGACTTTAAGGAGTTCTTTATTCAGATTCTGATTATCTTCATGATTGAGGGAGTGTTTGACAGAATATTTATCGACTGGTTCTGGGTAGGCAAAACAAAGGCCTGGGTCATTCCGGGAACAGAGGATTTAATGCCCTATGTTCCCAAGAAGACACTTCTCCGTAAATGGATAGGTACACTGATTCTGTTCCCGGCTTTAGCGGCAGGCTTAGCCGGAATCATGGCGCTATTTTGTGGTTAATAATTCTAAGGAGGACTTTAGTATGCAATATAAAGTAGATTACTGTGAACGCATGGGCTGCTATGGCGGCGCTAAAGAGTACTATGAGGAGGGCGAGCAGGTTACACTCAGGTATGGCCTGATAGCCACTGATACGGATTACAGCTTCCGACTGGACGGTGCGCCCATACACTTCAGATATGACCAGGGTGCATTTGTCATTGAGTTCACTATGCCTGCACATGACGTCAGACTGGAATGCAATGCCGTCAATACTATGATGAATCCTGCATATAACAGATTCAAACCTTTCTCGAAAGAGTGATTCCTTGTTTTTTTATCAATGCTCCATTGCTTGTTTACAAAGGCAATTAACAATATACTGAAGCTACAAAGTAATTCTGCAGATTGCTTGATACCCTGATAACTTACAAATAAGGGTAGTTGAAACTAAGTGGTGGTAATTATAAAGAAACGCGAAATGCTGTGCATTTCGTAAATAGGAGAATCAATCATGAATAATTTAGGTGCTAATATCAGAACATTTAGAAAAAGCAAGGGCTATACACAGGATGAGCTGGCAGGTATGCTCGGCGTTACGCCACAGGCAGTAAGCAGATGGGAATCAGAGGCGGGTCTTCTCGATGTATCGATGATCGTTCCCATAGCACAGACACTGGGAATCACGACAGATGCACTTCTTGGTTACTCAGTTCAGGACAGAGACGAAATGCTGACCAAGAGCGTCTTCGAGAAGATGCAGTCTATGGAGGATGTTACCAAGCCCGGTGAAAGCGCTCTTCGTATCTGCGAGTACCTCGCAGAGGAGTCCAACAAGAACCCGATGAATTACGATGTAGTTCTCAAATATGTACAGAGAGTTGCAGGACTCAGCTACTATACTGATATGGAGAAGCTGCTTTCGGACCAGCCCGGGAAGGTTAGGGAGATTCTGACCGACGGTATCCGCAAGGGACTCAATGTCATTCGCTACAGCAACGATATCAAGAAGATCAACAAGGCGCATTATTCTCTGGCATGGATTTATATTCACATGAAGGACTTTGACAACGCGCGTGAGCACATAGAAGTGCTTCCGAGACTTGAAGGTCATACCATCCGAGAGGAGCTCAATACTTCGCTTGTATTCTTTGAGAAGGGCTTCGAGGCTTCAAAGGATTGTACAATAGAGTTTAACAGACAGCTGTTTGACGTATTACTCCACGAGATTGAGACCATGACAACACACTACTGCTATTTCGGAAGTTTAGATGAGGCAGTAAGAGTATGTGACTGGAGCGAGGCAGTGATTGCTGCGTACAGCTCAATCCCTGAGTACAGCACAGAAGTACTCCCCTGGGCTGAGAAGAAGCTCAACTTCAGCAAGATGAGCGCATACCTTAAAGCCGGCGACTCAAAGAAGGCGAACGAAATCTGCGAGAATTACCTTCGCGGAATCCGTGAGAACAGAACCTTCAAGGAAGAGCAGCTGGTTTCAATCGAGAAGGAATTCAGGGATAAGATATATATTCTTTGACATCTTCATTCTCCACATATTATTTATAAAAGGCAGGCATAGCTTTAGGTGCTCAAAAGCTCACTTAAGCTTAGCCTGCCTTTTACACTGAAATCTCAAAAACATGTTTTGTGGAGAAAAAACGCCTGTAGATATAAAAATGTAAAACACAAGGTTACAAAATAATAAAATGTATCTTTAAAGTAACTTTTGTAAGTTACCATATACATAAATAGCAATAATTGTCTCTGGGTTTAAACACAAAAACGAAAATATCTGCCGAACGGCAGATGCGAAGTTTGGGAAATTTCGATATCATTGCGATTGTGTTTGAAGGAAGAGACATGCTATCAGCTATTAAGCATGCGTAAAAAATATGTGGAGGAAGAGAAATGAAGAAACGAATTATGAGTATTTTTATGTGTTTGGCACTGCGCCTGTCACTGATTCCGGCAGGACTGCGAGTTAAGGCCGCAGATGAAACAATTATAATAAAGATTTCGGCTACAATTAAAAAGCCTGAATCTGGTAAGACATTTGATTACGCGCCCACCATTACGACCAATATTGAGAATGGCGCAAGTGTGAGAGTTTATGATTGGTACAGAATTGCTAAGGCCAATTATACCGGTAATATTTATGAAGACGAGTGGGAAACAATTGATGATTACAACTATACGGCAGAAGAGGGCTATTATTATCGCGTTTCTTTGGTAGCTGAGACAAAAAGTACATACAGCTTTAGAGGCCAAGTAACCTGTTCTGTTAACGGTTCAACCGGTAAGGTTGTAGAGTTTTCAAATCCGAGCCGTGTAGACTTTGATGCTATTTTCAGTCCTCTTGAAGATGGAGCAGAAGTAAAATGTACAGAAGTAACCGACTTCACAGCTACAATCACAGCCCCTAAACTTGGTGAGAAGATTGACTTCAAGTTTGTTTGTAGTACTAACCCTGATGGTGCAATCAGTGAGGCGGTAGTGATGTGGTACAAACAAAAAGAAGATGATCATAACGATAATAGCGCATGGTTTGTTCCGGTAGTTGAGGGTGATATAGCTGAAGAAGGTTTCTATTACGAAGCGGCAATTACTATCTCTCTAAAAGATATTTTCACGGTATCAAAGACTGCTACGTATACAATTAATGACAGAGAACCTGATGCTTGGGAAGCTGTATCTGGCAGCATTTGTGCGTTTTGTATATACTTTGATCCTCTTAAGTCTACTGACGGTGGAGATACCGGCAGCACAGTTATCGACGGTGACGATAATGGCAGCACAGTTATCGATGGTGACGATAATGGTAGCACAATTATCGACGGTGACGATACCGGCAACACAGTTATCGACGGTGATGATACCGGCAGTACCTCTACCGAGGACGACGATAACAACGCACCTCTTGGCGGTGGCGATGTATTTAACAACATACCTGTAGATGATGGCGACAACAACAATGATGCTCCCGCATATGTTCCGGTAGTATTACCTGCAGCAGAGCCCGAGGTTAATGTAAACGATAACGAGACTCCTGCAGCAGCTCCTGAGACTCCTGCAGAGGACAAGGCAGATGAGACTCCTGCTGAAACAGAGGGAGCTACCGAGACTGAAGCAGCTGACCCTGAGGTAACTGAGATCGAAGTAGTTGAGACAGAGGTTCCCGAGGCACTTCCTAAGACAGGAACACTTGCCGTAGGATTATTCTATGGTATCGGTGCAGCATGTCTTGCAGCAGGCGGAACACTTCTTCGCAGAGGCAAGCGCAAGGAAGACTGATATTAAAATCACATTTTGCGAAAATCAATAATTTGTTATAATAGGATGCAGAGGAGCTCTGCATCCTATTTTTTGACAGACGGAGAAGGAGTTTAGCGGTTATGAGTAAGACTATAAAAAGGCTGGTAATTATTATGGGCATTTTGACATTTCTTTCGGGCCTGTTTGGCTGCAGCCGAGGCGGCGATACTAAACAGGGGAATACATCCGGGCAGAATTTGCAGCAGAATTCGCAGCAGAATCCCACGCCGGAGGCTGACGGCTATGTGCTCGGTATAGAAGGTGATGATTTCAGCGAGGACGGTCCCGGTGAATACCTGAAGGTAGTGGGATGCGAATTCAGTGTGGGCGGCAGTGAGCCCGGGTTTTGTTATTCGATTGCTAAGAGCGAAGAAGACAGCAGGACCATGCTGTATCTGGATGATCAGGACAACAGCATCAGAGAGCTGGAATGTGAGGTCGACGATGCTACTATGGAGAATCTCTCACAGCTTGTTGCACAGCTGAATGTCAGGTCCTGGGACAGGTTCAGCAGATCGGATAATGACGTGCTTGACGGAAGCGGTTTCTCACTGTACGTGTATTTTGAGGACGGAAGCAGCATCCATGCTCAGGGCAGCAATGCTTTCCCCAAGAATTACTGGGATTTTGAGAAGCAGTTCCGTGAGGTGATGAGCCCGGTTGTGGAGGCACAAAGAGCAGTCATCCGTGAGGCCATGTACGAGCAGGGTCTGTACAGCGCAAAACTTGAGATGGCCATGATTAACTATAGGCAACAGGGCGCATCGGGGTCTGATGCGTACAGAATCCTGATAAGAGACAGTGAATCGTTAGCTACGAAGGTAGACGTTACAGTCAATTCAAAAAGCGGTGAGTTCGTCCCTCAGGGCGATTACAGATATTTTGGGGATTTGGAAGGCACTGACGAGGTACTTGCCAAAATACAGGAAGTCATTGAGAAATACAGCCTGTACAAGTGGGACGGCTATTACGGGCAGACAACTGATAGTAATAACAGCGAGTGGTTCCAGCTGGATTTCTGTTATCCCGAGGCTAACATAGACAGCATGGGCTATCGAAACATGGAGAATTATGCTGAAGTTAGACAGGAGCTGCTTACAATTGTCATGGATTATGTGAAGGACTATCTTGAAGTGCAGTGATGTGGACATAAAGGAATATCGAAAGCAGTGCAGTGATGTGGACATAAAGGAAGAATATAAAGGGGAGGTATATATATGAGAGATTTTACTAAGCTAGACAATTTGATTAAGAGGTTTGTAGACGAGGGTTCTAACCCCGGCTGCGCGGTTGCGATTATGCAGGGCGACGAGCTGATATACCACGGCGAGGCAGGCTATGCAGATATCGAGTCCGGCAAAAAGGTTGATGTGCACAGCATGTTCAGCCAGGCATCTACAACCAAGCTGTTCACCTATGCAATTCTGGGAATGATATTCGAGGAGGGCAGATTCTTATTCAGCGACCCGCTCTATTATTATTTACCCGAGTGGAAGAACACGTTAAAGTACGTGATGCGCCCGAACGGGGAGATAACCACTGAGCCGCTTGAGAAGCCCATTACGATAAGAGATGCGGTGGCAATGATGTGCGGACTTCCGTACTGCATGATACCTGCGGTTGACCCTGCTACACCCACACTGGGCGCGATGAGTAAGCAGATGGCCGAGCTCCTTAAGAAGGGACCGACCACGATTGCCGAGGAGGTTCGCGCGATGGCGAACGTGCCTGTCATGTTTGAGCCCGGCTCACACTGGCAGTACGGCTTCGGCTCAGAAATCACGGGCGTTCTCGTAGAAACCTTCGAGGGCAAGCCCTTAAGGGAGGTATTTAAGGACCGCCTTATAGACCCGTTAGAGCTTAAGGATGCGGACACCTTTATGAGACCCTGGAATAAGGACCGTATTGTGACTAACTACGCGAAGAAGGGTCCCGGACAGTTTGAGAAGGCAGGCGATTTCTCAGCGCTTGACCCTGACAGCGTACCTGCAGGCGCACGTCCGAACCTCTTAATAAGCGCAGCTGATTTCGCAGTATTTATGCAGATGCTGGCTAACGGAGGCACTTACAGGGGCAAGAAGTTCTTAGGCGCGGGAACTGTTGAGATGCTTCACGCCAATCAGCTCGGGCCTGTTCAGATGGCAGACTTTGAGAATCCTTATCTTGAGGGCTATGGCTACGGTCTGGGCTTCCGTACACTCCTTACACAGAAGTACGGTCACAACGGACATATCGGTAATTTCGGCTGGACCGGCGGCACGGGAATCTGGGTTGAGGCAGACCCTGTAGACAAGTTCTCTGTTGCCTATATGCACAATATGCGTCCGAACGAGGAGCTCTATCACCATCACCGAGTTCGTGCGGTTGTTAATGGAATTATGCTGTGATAAAATTATTTATGTAGTAATCTGCAGAATTGTGACTGCAGACAGGCCCTTGCTTATGAAGAAGTTCTGAGGTGGGAATATGTCTACAATTATTGCTGTTGAACTGATCTGCGCTTTGTTTTTAGGTTTATTAATGCTGGGCAGAGTTGCGGAACATGACAAGTCAAGAAAGAGCCGATTGCTGAATCTGTGCATCCATCTGGTGCTGATGATTCTTATTGTTGATGCAATGGCTTACTATTTTGTAGAGCCCACTACACCCTTCGCTTTCAGATATATTGTCTGTCTGCTGGCATATTCGGGCGGCAGTATATGCTTCCTCGGCTTCGCCACCTACAGCGAGGAAGTCTTTTTAGAGAAGACAACAGTCAGCCCCTGGGTATTCAGGGCGCTGAAGCTTGCAGACGTTATATGGTTTCTGGCAATAGCAGTGGCTTTTGTATCCGGCAAAATTCTCGTGTTTGAGAACGGAGTCGAGGTTGCGGATAACGGCTTCCCGCTGTATATAGTGGCCCTTCAGATAGCCATTGAGCTCTATACACCGGTTGTCGCAATAGTTAACAGAAAGAAGATAGGAGCGGAGACAGCTGCCCTTCTGACTGTGTTTACCTCACACCTGCAATCGGTGTTATAACTGCAGTTATAACAAATTACGATTTCACTTATATTTTCGCCACGATCACGCTGGTGCTTATTGTTGAATTCATTCAGAGAAGACAGATGATTGAGGACAGCGTCGAACAGACAACGCGGCAGATTCTTGAGGATAACTATGCGCGTTTCTTTATTCTTGAGGATGATTTTGAATCACTGTACGATGTAGAACTCATATCAGGTCATTACACCTCATATATCAGAGGCGAGTTCTATCAGAGAAATGTCAGTGACAAAATTGTCTCACAGACGGAGTTTTTTGAAGACCTGCTCACTAATGTCGAGAGAGTAGTCTACGAAGAAGACCGTGAGGCGGTGTTTGATTTTTTAAACAGGGATACTATCAGGCACTGTCTTGCTGAGAAGGACCACATGGATTATTACTACCGTATAATTACGGATAAGGGCATCATGTGGATGAAGATGCGTATCGTATACAAGGACGATGAGAAGAAGAACATCATCGTCGGAATCTTCGACGCAGCTGAGGAGATAGCTTCGAAGGAGCGCGACAGGGAGCAGCTGAAATCTACGGAGGAACAGCTCCGCCACGAGAAGCTGCGCACGGAAGTGCTCGATTACATGATCAACAATGAGGACGACCCTATTGAGCTTCTCAGACAGTTCGCTGACAGACTTCTTAAACTGATTAACTGCGATCAGGTCATCTACCGAGATCTTGAAGAGACCAGAATTATGGTCAATTCAGACGGAATTAAGGACACCTGGTCGGTTCCGATTGAGTACTGCAAGCAGTGCGAGCATTTCAACGCGTTCCATCCAATGTATTCTGACGGCTACACGGAGATGGACAACTGCCAGGAGGGCTGGCGAGGAATCCCTGTATACAAAGACTGTCCGATTAAGTCCTCTCTTACGAGACTTGTGTACTGTGACGGTGAAATCGCAGGCTATCTGGCTATACATTTCGTACAAAAATACCACAAATTCAATGACATTGAGAGAAACACACTTGAGATATTTACCCGAATACTGTCAATATCGCTTTCGAGATATAAGGCGAAGCAGAAGGCAGGCGAGCTGAGCAGCGTCAAGAACTCGCTCAACATGATGTTCTCACTGTCGGACCAGTTCGACCCGATTATCGTGCTCAACCCTGAGACGGGCGAATACGACTGGATGATGAGCAAGGCGGAAGAGATTGAGGAGCTTACCTCCATGACGATTCACGGTGAGAATCTGTACGATGACATCCTGCGGGATGCTGCGACAGTTATTCACGAGGATGACCGCGAGCAGTACAGGACGTTCTACACCAAAGAGAACATGATGAAGATTGCTGGGACCGGTGTGACGCAGGAGACTGAGAACCGCTGGAAGGTCGGACCTGACGGCACTTATTTGTGGAAATACAACAAGGCTGTGCGCATGGTCGATGATAACGGTAAGGTCTATGTAGTAGTAGGCGTTATTGACACGACCGAGACGAAGCAGAAGGAGCAGCAGCTTCTTGAGGCCCGTGAGGCAGCAGAGGCAGCGAACAGAGCCAAGACGGAATTCTTATTCAATATGTCGCATGATATCCGTACCCCTATGAATGCAATCATAGGCTTCACGAATATTGCGATGAAGCATATCAGTGACAGTGATAAGGTTATTGACTGTCTGGACAAGACTCAGAAGGCGGGCAGTATGCTGCTGTCGCTTATTAACAGCGTGCTTGAGGTAAGCAGAATCGAATCAGGTCATGCGACTCTTGATGAGCAGCACGGTGATGTGTATTACAGCTTCACCAATATTGAGAACACCATGCGTGAGCTTGCTGAAACTAAAGACATTGAGCTTACGTTTGAATTCGGAGACATCAGGGACAGATATGTATATGCAGACTTTGGCAGATGTATGCGCATATTTGTTAACGTAATCTCTAATGCCATCAAGTACACCCATGAAGGCGGCCACGTTAACGTCAGATGCGAGCAGATAGGCGAGGTCGAAGAAGGCGTTGCATCCTATAGATACAGCATAACCGATGACGGAATCGGCATGAGCGAGGAGTTCCAGAAGCACGTATTCGAGCAGTTCTCGAGAGAGCAGTCTGCTACGGTGAGCGGAATTCAGGGAACGGGCCTTGGTATGTCGGTAGTTAAGTCCTTTGTGGAGCTTCTGGGAGGCAGCATAAGCGTTAAGAGTAAGCTCGGTGAGGGCACTACCTTCACGATTATTCTTCCCTTCAGGGTTCAGGAGGGCGCAGAGTATACTGACCCTGAAACAGGCGATATAATATCTGAGACCGGTACGGTGGAGTCTGCCGGGCATTATGAGTTTAAGGGCAGGCATGTGCTTTTGGTTGAGGACAACGAGCTCAACCGTGAGATTGCTGTCGATATGCTTGAGGAGCAGGGCATTATTATTGACGATGCCGATGACGGCACTGTTGCTGTTGAGATTCTTAAGGATAAGGGTCCCGATTTCTATGACTTCATCCTTATGGATATACAGATGCCTATAATGAACGGCTATGAGGCAACTAAAATAATCAGGGCTATGTACCCCGACAGGCACATCCCTATTATTGCCCTTTCTGCTAACGCTTTCGCGGAGGATAGGGCTGCCTCGCTTGCGGCTGGCATGGATGACCATGTGTCTAAGCCTATCAAGGTCAAGGACCTTTATAATGTGCTTATAAAGTTTGCTAAGGAGTAATCTGAGTGTTAATGAGATTTTTGTTATATATAGCTGCGGCTGCGTGCTTTGCTTACAGCGTTATTGTTGCGAGAGTACATTCGGGGTCGGCGTTCTTTGTAATCTGGGACATTCTCGGAGCAGTGCTGATTCTGATAGCTATTGGAATCAGGGCGAAGGTATGGGAGCACCTGCATAGGATTACCAAAATAACGGTGTGCAGCGTGTTCGCCGCAGGAGTTATACTTTTTGCCGTTCTTTTCGGAATGGTGCTGTCCAAGTACAGCGACAGAGAGGTAGGCGAGGTTGACTATGTGATTGTGCTCGGTGCGCAGATGAAGAGTGACGGACCGAGCATTGTTCTTAAGTACAGGCTGGACAAGGCGGTGGAGTATCTTACCGCGCATCCCGGCGTAACGGCAGTCGTATCAGGTGCGCAGGGCAGCAACGAGCCGTGTACTGAGGCAAGGGGCATGGCGGACTACCTGATTGCGCGCGGAATTGCTGCGGAGCGGATTATACTTGAGGAGCAGTCGACAAACACCAGACAGAATTTTGAGTACAGCACAAAGCTTATACCAAAGGGAGTGCGAGTTGGCGTTTTAACTAATAATTTCCACATGAAGCGGGCACTGATGCTTGCGGGGAGATACGGAATAGACGAGCCGGTTGCGATTGTGGCACCGTCGACGCCGTTATACGCGCCGAATAATGTCCTGCGCGAGGTGCTTGCACTGTTAAAGGACATGATATTAGCCATTACTGAATAATTAAACAGATGCACATAAAATGTAACAGATGTTACGGAAACTACTGTATTTACCTCGTAATATAATAAGCAAAGGACATAGAGAGGAGCTAAATTATGGCAGACGCAAGAACACAGGTTACAAATGACATCAGGTATATCGGGGTCAACGATTACAAAATCGACCTCTTCGAAGGACAGTACAAGGTTCCTAACGGAATGGCGTACAATTCCTACGTAATCATGGATTACAAGATTGCGGTTATGGACACGGTTGACCGCAATTTCACGCATGAATGGCTGGATAATCTCTCGTCGGTACTGGGCGAGCGCAAGCCCGATTATCTGGTGGTTCAGCATATGGAGCCCGACCACAGCGCTAACATCGTGAACTTTTTGAACACCTATCCCGACGCGGTTGTGGTTTCTTCTGACAAGGCCTTCAAGATGATGCAGAATTTCTTCGGCAATGACTATGCGGACCGCAGAATCGTTGTCGGTGAGGGCGATACACTTCCCTTGGGCAAGCATGTCCTTAACTTCGTTGCAGCACCCATGGTGCACTGGCCCGAGGTCATCGTGACCTACGACAGCACTGACAAGGTGCTCTTCTCAGCTGACGGTTTTGGCAAGTTCGGTGCTTTGGATGCTAAAGAGGAATGGGCTGACGAGGCCAGAAGATACTACATCGGAATCGTTGGTAAATACGGCGTTCAGGTGCAGAACCTCTTAAAAAAGGCCGCTGCGCTCGACATAAGCATTATCTGTCCGCTCCACGGCCCCATTCTCAGAGACAACTTAGGCTATTACATCGATTTATATAACACCTGGTCATCCTGGAGCACCGAGACAGAGGGCATCATGATTGCCTACACATCTGTATACGGCAACACCAGGAAGGCTGTCGAGCTTCTTGCTGAGAAGCTGAAGGCAGGCGGATGTCCGAAGGTAGCAGTTACTGACCTCGCAAGAAGCGATATGGCTGAGGCTGTTGCAGACGCTTTCAGATACAGAAAGCTGGTGCTTGCAACTACAACCTACAACGCTGATGTATTCCCTTTTATGAGGGATTTCATCCTTCATCTTACTGAGCGCGGTTTTAAGAACAAGACTGTCGGTTTCATTGAGAACGGCTCATGGGCACCGCAGGCAGCCAAGGTTATGAAGCGAATGCTCGAGGAGTGCAAGGACCTGACCTACACCGAGACCACCGTGAAGATCATATCAGCCATGAACGACACAAATAAGGCTGAGATCGATGCACTTGCCGGCGAGCTTACACAGGATTACGCGGCACAGAACAACGACACTGCAGACAAGAACAATATGGCTGCGCTGTTCAAAATCGGTTACGGTCTGTATGTTGTAACCTCTAACGATGGCAAAAAGGACAACGGCCTTATCGTCAACACGGTTTCACAGGTTACCAACTCACCCAACAGAATTGCCGTGTGCATCAACAAGCAGAATTACTCACACCATGTTATTAAGCAGACCGGCGTGATGAATGTCAACTGCCTCTCGACCGATGCGCCCTTCTCAGTATTTGAGTCGTACGGCTTCAGAAGCGGAAGAAACACTGACAAGTTCGAAGGCGTAAGCCCGCTTCGCTCAGACAACGGACTTGTATTCCTGCCCCAGTACATCAACGCGTTCATGTCTCTTAAGGTAGACCAGTACGTAGACCTTGACACCCACGGAATGTTTATCTGCTCCGTTACTGAGGCCCGCGTAATATCAGACCGCGAGACCATGACCTACACCTACTATCAGGACAACGTTAAGCCGAAGCCTCAGACCGAGGGCAAGAAGGGTTACGTCTGCAAGGTATGCGGATACGTCTATGAGGGCGATGAGCTTCCTGAAGATTATGTATGCCCTCTGTGCAAGCACGGAGCTTCTGATTTTGAGCCGATACAGTGATGGACAAATAATTACATAATGCATAACAAAACGGGAAAATGCACATAAACTTAACCACAGAACGTGCATTTTCTCGTTTATTTTTGTATTCGTGTATGGTATTATTGAAATGGAACCTTATGCAGTGAGGAAGGGGTTCAAATAGTACAGACACAAGGGAGTTAGTTATGCAGACGATAGCAATAGTAGAAATCGTAAGTGCCGTATTTCTTCTGCTCTTTTTGCCGGGACATAACCCGAGGCACGACAAGGCTAAGAAAAGCAACAACTATTTGCTGCTTTGCCTTATTTTGATGGTTGTTGCTCTGGTTATTGACGCAATGGCTTATACCTTTACGGGCGAGTCATATTCGCTGGTGTTTAGGAACATCATCAATCTGCTCGCATTTCTTATGGGGATTATTGTCATTACGGGCTTCACCCTGTACTGTGAAGCGCTGTTTAATGAGAAGACTGATATTAATCCCTGGGTGTTCAGAGTAGTCAAGCTTGTTGAGGCTTTCTGGATCTGCGCTACGACCTACGAATTCCTTAAAGGACATATCATTGCAATAGGCACGGGAATCGCTAATCCCGAGTATTTGCTGCCGACATATCTGCAGATAATAATGGCGTCGGTGCTGGTGTATTTACCTGTAGTTGCAATTATTTATATACGTAAGATAGGACACGGAACGGTTATGCTGCTGACCGTATTCAGCATATCCCCTGTGTTTGGCGTTCTCACGATGAACATGTACCACAGCGATTACTCTTATATTTTCGCGGCAGTTACCCTTATTCTGTACGCTGAGTTCGCGCAGAGAAGAGAGACGAACCTTGAGAGAAGTGAGAGTGATAAGGCCATTGACCTGGCGAATCAGCAGCGATATATCAAGACCTTCGGCAACATGGTCAACGCGGCGCTCTGGAGCCTTACAATTAATAGCGAGAATGAAGTAACTCAGGTAATCTGGTCTAACGAGCTGCGCCGCATGTTCGGTTTTGAGGAGAACGATAAGGATTTCCCTGACGAGCTGCCGGCTTGGGCAGACAGAATTCATCCCGATGATAAGGAGCGCACGCTGGAGCATTTTAATGAGGCGACGGCAAGCCGCGAGACGGACGATTTTATATACGATATTGAGTACCGCTTGAAGAAGAAGAGCGGTGAGTACTGCTGGTATCACGCTGCAGGACGCATGGAGGACAATAGCGACGGCACGAGAAAGCTGTACGGTATCGTGCGTGACTGCTCATCGGAGAAACGCATTGAGGAGCAGCAGAAGCAGCTTCAGGAAGCGCTTGCGATAGCAGACAAGGAAGCTCAGCGTAATGAACTTACGATATCTATATTCAATGCCAGCAAATGGAGCTATGAGGTCAGTGCTAACGACGAGGTTATCTCAGCCAAGTATTCGGACAGAATGAAGCAGAGAGCGAGCCTTGAGGACACCGATGACGCTATGTCGTGGGCGGATGTAATTCATCCGGACGATAAAGATGCGACTGTTGAGTCGTTTATGGCTGCAATCCGCGACCATTCCGGAAGAACTCCCTATGAGGCCGCCTTCAGAATGTTAGACAAGGACGGCGTATACCGCTGGGTTAAGTCTTCGGGCGTAGTGCTCAGAAGACACAACGGGACCGGTGAGTTCATCGGTATGAGTCTTGATATCAATGACCAGATGGAATACCAGCAGAGGCGTCTGCTCGGCGCAATCAGCCTTTCACCTGATATCCTTGCGAAGGCTAACATCGGTCTGTGGGCATTCGAGCTCGACGACGGCTGTCAGCCGCGTATGTACGTTGACGATACAATGCTCGGGCTCTTGGGCCTTGAGCATCAGGTGGCACCCGAGGAGACCTACCACGCATGGTACGACCACATTGACGAGGGCTCGTACGATTTAGTTACTGACGCGGTTGAGAAGATGTCCTCCGGCATCCACGCCGAGGTTCAGTACCCCTGGCATCATCCCGACGGACACACGATTGTGGTCCGCTGCGGCGGTATCAGGAATGACGGCTACACAAAGGGTATACGTATTGAAGGTACACATCAGGACGTTACCCAGACCATACACTTTGATGAAGAGGAGCGAAGAAAGGCGAAGCTTCTTGAGAACGACCTCATTAAGTCTAAGCTCCGTGCCGATTCACTCGCCTTCATCGCCGATAACGAGCCTGACGAGGACAAGGCAATCCGTTTCTTCGGTGAGCGAATCCTTGAAATATCAGGCTGTGACCAGGTTATTTTCCGACAGATCGACGGACAGAGATATGCTCTTAATAAACCTGGTATCGAGGATGTCGACCAGAATATCTGCAATAACTGTCCGTTCTCTAAGTTTAATTCGGATGTATACCATGACGGCTATGTAATCATGGACGACTGCACGAAGGGCTACTGTGGCGTTCTGCCGCATCATGACTGTCCCGCCAAGTCCTCCTTCATGCAGCAGATTTACCTCGGAGACAAGCTTCTCGGACTGCTCACGGTTCACTATCTGAACGAACCGCATGAGTTCACCGAGAACGGAATTGATATCATGAAGACCGTAGCAACCTATTGTGGCCTGCTGTTCGGCCGTGTCGAGGCCAAGAAGGCTGAGCAGGCGAAGTATCAGGCTGAGGCTTCGAACAAGGCCAAGAGCGAGTTCCTGTTCAACATGTCGCATGATATCAGAACACCTATGAACGCAATCATGGGCTTCACCGATAAGGCTATCCGCCACAAGGACGAGCCCAAGATACTGAGCGAATCTCTTGAGAAGATTAAGACCTCGAGCGATTACCTGTTAAGTCTGGTAAATGATATTCTGGAGATGGCTTCTATTGAGTCCGGCAAGTTCGAGCTCAAGGAGGAACTGTACTGTGCAAGCCCCACCGGCAACACTCTGCTTGAAGTATTCGGTGCTGAGGCCGCCAGGAAGAATATCACGCTTCACACGTCCTTCACTGAAGAACCTGTATATCTCTGGGTTGACCAGACCCGTATCAATCAGATATTTGCCAATCTGCTGTCCAACGCAATCAAGTACACAGATTCGGGCGGACAGATCAGATTCTCGGTTAACCGGGTTCCCTGCGAGCGCGAAGGCTATGCGAAGTTTGTAGCTACGGTTCAGGACACCGGCCGCGGCATGAGCAAAGAGTTCTTAAAGAAGATATACGAATCCTTCGAGCGTGAGAACATGCCCGGAATCAAGCGAGAGCAGGGCACCGGACTTGGAATGGCCATCGTTAAGAAGATTGCCGACGCACTTGGCGGTACAATTGATATTCAGTCAGAACTTGGCAAGGGCACCACGGTAACCTTGACGACCGAGCACAGACTTGCTACGGAAGCTGAGAAGGAGCGCTACATCGCAGCCAAGAACCGCGAGCGCGAGGAGAAGCACATTGATTTCACAGGCAAGAGAATGCTTCTCGTCGAGGATAACGAGCTCAACCGCGAGATTGCCTCAGATATGCTTGAGGAGCAGGGCATTATCCTTGACCAGGCGGAGAACGGCCAGATAGCAATTGATCTCCTCCGTGCCCAGGGTCCTGACTACTACGAGTTCATCCTCATGGATATCCAGATGCCTGTCATGGGCGGCTACGACGCCACACGCGCCATCCGCGCGATGTACCCCGACAAGCAC
>X415_White_Rhinoceros__coassemble_205_pt1 | contig 16066 bp, 9 predicted proteins | sample X415_White_Rhinoceros__metabat2_high_PE_001 | metagenome-assembled genome bin X415_White_Rhinoceros | reverse complement strand
CCTCAGACTCTTCTGTTTCGTCTGCATCTTCAGATTCCTCGAAGAATCTGTCATAGAAGTCCTCGATAAGCGCGTCTGCGTAATTCTCATCGAGCTCGGGGAACGTTGTAAGGAGCTTGGTCTTAATAATCTCGGTACGGCGAAGGTAGAGAGCTTCTTCTCCTAACTCCTCTCTCTCAAGAGATGCAAAGGTGTCTTTAGTGATGCACTTATCAAGCCATTCGTTAAGTGAACCGGTGAGCTTCTTCTCCTCAACGGAAGCAATCTCAGCGCGTCTTGAACGCTTAATTGCGTTAATTCCGACTAAGCAGCAGCCGATTGCCATTGCACCGAGCATTACAAGTGAAGGAATATTGTTGAACCAGGTAAGAACATTAAGTGCATTGAGTATAAGGAATACAAACAGGAATACTGCAAAGCCTAAGAAAGTAATTGCGGTTGAGAACATGTCCTTGCCCTCATCCTCCTTGGTAACGTATACCTCAGCGGGCTTGTATACCTGCTCGCTTACGATAGCCTTGGCAACGGCTTCCTTCTCCTCATCGCTCATTGCCTCTGAAGGAATGCTCTCAAGGGTTTCAACATTAAACTTAATAGCTTCAGCCATTGAGTTACGACTCTCTATTGAATAAAAAGCGCGGAATGCGGTCTTGGCTTCGTTCAGATTCTTCTCATCAACTAATACACCGAATGCCTGCTGCTCATCGCTGTACTCTATCTCTGCTTCAATTCCTGAGTAAGCAAGATAATCAACGAGCTTGCCGGCAAGATCCACCTCCTGTATATAAGCAACAGCTGCTAAATTCTTAATCTCGGGAAGCTCATCAACTAAGGTTGCACCGCAATCGGCACATACTTCGATTCCTTCCTGATACTCTGTTCTGCAATTAGGACACCAGGGCATAATAAAAAACCTCCGAATTCATTAAATAATCTACATTGATTATATATGAATTCAGAGGTTTTTCAACTTATTTCACAGTAATTTCAATTATTTCGAAGCACTTATTTATTCATTACTTCAGGTTCGAAATAACCTTGACCTTACAGCTGAGCTTTCGGCCGTTGACCATAGCGTAAACATAGGTCGTACCGGTTGCCTTAGCTGTAACCTGTCCACGGTTCATAACCGCGATATTCTGGTTCTCTGTACCCCAGCGGATAGTGAGCTTACCTGCTGACTGGCCGTCGATTTCGAGGTTGAGCAGCAGCTTCTCGTACTGGTACAGAGTGACGTTCGTTTCACTAAGTCCTACTACATAAACTACAACGGTTGCCTTCTTGCCGGAGTTCTTGGTCATCAGCGTGATGTTCGCCGTTCCGACCTGTTTAGCATAGATGTGTCCGTTGTTGTCTACCGAGCAGACAAGCGGGTTGTCGCTGCTCCAGGTGTAGCTCTCGGTTATGTTACCGGGCTGGAACGATGCGACTATGTTCTTCTCCTCTCCCGGCGTCATTACGAGCTCGGAAGCATCGAAGGTAATATTCGTAGCATTGATGGGATCAAGTACCTTAACAACTACTGTTCCGCTTACATCAGGATTATCCTTGGCAGTTGCCACAACTGTTGTCGAACCGGCCTTGATACCTGTGATTGTACCCTTCTGGTTAACTATCGCAATCTTCTCATCGCTCGATGTCCAGACAGGCTTATAGGTAGCCTCAACAGGCGTCTCCTCGAACTTGATTGTCTTCGATTCACCGACAACAATCTCAACGTAGGTCATTGAAGGATCAATCTCGATGCTCTCGGTCGCGTTGATAACGGTGAGCTCGCACTCAGCGTATACTCCGCTCTCATCCGCTGCCGTAACAATGATTCGACAGGTTCCGACCTTGACGCCTCTTACAACGCCCTTCTCATCAACCTTGGCAATCTTCTTGTTTGAAGACTTCCAGGTAACATTCTTGTTAGTTGCCTGCTCGCCTGATACCGTAGCTTCAAGCTTCAGCTTCTTGCCTACGCCGACCTCAGCTTCTTCCTGAATCGTAATCTCGGTAACACGCTCGATAACCGTGACAATACAGTAATTCGTGACTTTATCGTTCTCGGCCGCAACTACGGTAACCATTGTAGTTCCGCCGCTGATACCCTTGATGATGCCTCGCTCGTTGACCGTAGCAATATCGGGGTTGGCTGACTTCCACTCAACCTCAGGGTCAGAAGCGTTCTTCGGGTTGATTGTGAGCTCAAGCTCCAGCTCCTCGTCTACATAAATCGTAGCCTCATTGAGATCGAGTTCAAGGTCTGTAATAGGCTGCGATACCTCGACATTAACGTACTGAGGATCGGCAACACCTGAAGAAGTACGGATAAGGATTACGCAGTTACCCTTTGCCTTGGCTGTAATCTTACCCTTCTTGTTAACGGTAGCGACCTTTGAATTACTGCTCTCGTAATTCAGTGTATCTGATGAGGTTGCAGGTGTAATTGAAACCTCAAGCTGGTAAATATCGCCGACCTCCATACTAAGGTCTGTTACATCGGCCTTAATCGAAGTTGCCTTCTGAAGTACGGTTACCTTACACATCGCCTCGACGCCGCTTCCGTCGGTAGCCTTGACCATGACAACAGTGGTTCCGACGTTCTTGGCTGTAACATAACCTGATGAATCAACTGTAGCGACCTTGGTATCAATTGATATCCAGTTAAGCTTCATCTCGGTAGCGTTAGCAGGAGCGATTGTATAACTGATTCTGTACTTCTCACCGGTATAGATTGTGATGTCCTTGGCATCCAGATTGATGCCTGTAACACCCTGTGTTACGGTGAAATTACACTGCGCAATCAGACCGTTCTCAGTGTTAACGGTAATAACTGCCTTACCGGGCTTAACCAGAGTAACCTTACCGTTTGAATCAACGGTAACTACCTTCTTGTCTGAAGATGACCAGGTCAGCTTCTGGCTGTCGGGAAGTGCCGGCTCGCAGTATGCGTACAACTGATAGAAGCCTGTCTTCTGTGACAGAGTAACATCAGTGTCCGAAAGCGTCAGCTTGTTTATCTCCTGTACGACCTTGATTATCTTGGTCGCAACTATTGCGTTCTCTTTATTGACCGCTGAAACAACGATTGTACCTTCAGCGACACCTGTCAGTGTCATTGAAAGTGCTGATGTGTCAGCAATTTTGGCAAGTGAAGTATCTGAAATGGCCCATGTAAGCTCTGCGTTGGCAAGTGCAGGAGAAACCTTAGCGGATACTGTAAGATTGTCGCCTACAAGTACCCAGTCCTGCTTAGCGCTGAGTTCGATTTCGTTAACCGAATCAACTACCTTGAACTTACATCTGGCCTGCTTGGTTACGCCGTTGACCTTAATCTTGACGGTGACGCTTGCGTCGCCCTTGCCCACAGCCGTTACCAGACCGTTCTCGTCGACCTTGACTATCTTATCGTCGCTGCTCTTCCACGTTACCTGTCCGGTGTAAGGGCTCGGCGCGGTAAGCATCAGCTGATAGGTCGAACCTAACGGAAGCGTCGCGCTCGTTGAATTAATTGAAACACCGTTCACTACGGTGACATCAACAGTTCTTGTGAAATCGCCTCCGATAGCTCCGCCCGATACGGCATAGCTTCCAAACAGATCGGAAATCGCATGATCCTTAGGTGTTACCGTTACCAGACAGTGTCCAAGACCTGCAGCCTCAATGACACCGTTGTTTGTACCTACCTTGGCTACCGTCACATCAGTAGTTGCGAAAACGAATTTGTTCGCAGGAAGGTTCGAGTTATCCAAGAGGTCGTACGAATCATAGACACTCGCGTTGTAATAATTAAGAACCAGCTCGTCAACACCGAAGCTGAAGGGAACTATAATCAGAATTCCCAGCTTCTCAATGTAGGCATTGATAATCTCATAGGTGGGAATTGTCATACTTGCCGTCTTATCCTTGACGTCAATGGCTGCCAGGTAGTAAACACCCGCAGGCAGTCCCGTAAGAACAACTCGTCCTGAAGAATCACTGATATCAATGTTCTTCTTGTACTGTGCCGTAACGTTCTTCTGTTTATCCATTGAATCGCCGCTGAAGAGCTCCCAGTCAAGGACATTAGCGAATCTCGCGTTGGACTGGATTACAATCTCATCCTGGTTAGGATCAGCGACAATTGAGAATTTCTCTTTATAATCGGTGGTATAGCCTACTGCTATAGCCTCAGGAACAACAATGACATTAAAGGTCAGGGAATCGCCGTCAGGATGTCCCTTATTGGTTGTATTAGTGGTTACCGTAATTCTTGCGAAACCTGCAGATACGGCTCTTATCATACCTGAAGCGGGGTCGACCTCAACTACTGAGGTATCTGAAGACTCCCATAAGAGCGCCGTTGAAGGTGTCTTATAATCATCAGGATTAATATCACTTGGTACATACGGTGTCGTATAACGCGCTGCAGCTGTAGTATCAGTGAATTCATAATTGACATACTTAAGCTTACGGAGGTAATGCCATGAATTCGGATAGTCTGATGAATTCGAGGTGAACAGCTGTAATGATTTATTGGCATCGGTCTCACCGTTCTGAGCGGTCATAAGACCGTAGGGATTGGTTGAGGTTGTACTGATATTGGGATTGCCAATTGAGCTGTCGGCCCAGTCAAGCGGTACATGTACTGAACAGTATGCAACAGCAGGGAACAGTACTCCGTCAACAACCAGCGAAACTGATAAGCCTGAATAACCGGGTGACAGAATCTTAAGAGTTACAGAAGCATCAGTATCATTCTGGCTCTGCACCTCAATAATGTTCGAGTTGGTGATTGTCCACTCTATATGGGTACCGGCAGAAATACCGGTATCAGCAGTCAGCTGAATACGAAGAGTGAGCTGGTCGTTCTGGAACAGTGAGTAGTCAATCTCACCGCCACCGTTGACCTTCTTATCATCCATCAGGAATGCATACTCGGTATCGGTAGCCGCCTTGGCTTCCTTGCGGTTAATCCTCTTTGACTCAAGGTAATTGAACACTGTTTTAAGCTTGCCGGACAGATTCTCAGACAGCATTCCAAAGGTAACGGTTCCGTCTGCTATCGGTTCAAAATCCGAAAGCATCAGAGCTGTCACCATAAGCAGTGCACATATCTTCAAGAGTTTCTTCTTCATAGGCATCCTCCTGTTTTGGGATCTGATCGGGCGATTGGACACAGTTCACCCCTATAAAAATCCCTATCATTTTATATATCGACAACAATCAATTGTCAGTTAACCTTTCAAAACCACAAAATATGCTAAAGTAGGAATTTCAAGTACATGTCTTCACAATAGATTCTATCATGAAAATTTGGCACAAATGTGCGTAATATATTGCATTTTCGCAGTCCTCAGAGTATTATAGTCATAGTTTTGCACGCATTTTGACATAACTACACAAAAAGGGAAGTATTACGAATGGGGGTATCGCTTTTAAGCGATTTTTTAATATCATGGGATACGCAATTGTTTCTTATTATTTTATATGCTTTTTGCTGAGCATCATCTTCGTGATTGCTGCTTTTTTTCAGCTGCCTTCACGAATCTCTCAGTTATTTCAGCTTCTGACCATCAGTAATTTCATAATGTGCCTCGGCTACACACTTTGTACTGCCGCCCCCACACCCGAAAGTGCCTGGTGTGGAATTCCGGTTCTGTACACGGGTGGCTCCTTCATCGGTCTGTGCTATCTTGCAATGTGCTATGCCATTGTCAACCGCCAGATGAAGACCTGGGCCGTCTGTTCCTTCGTAGCCGGCAATCTGTTCTTCTCTATCGCTACATTCTTTGATTACGCGCATCATATTCTCTATAAGGATCCTGATTTTATACGTATCGGCGTTGCCAATGTCAAAACTCTCGATATGGCTTGGCTGTATTACGTTTATATTTTCTGGAACCTCATGTACGTAATCATTGTCAGCAATGTTGTCTACAAGGCCTATAAGCGAACCAGCAAGGATCTTAATTTCAGACAGAAGGGCCTGCGCTCACTGATTAATGCAGGTGTACTTGCAAGCATTCCCTTTGTCATCACAGTTTTTGTTCCTATGCTTGTTGATCTTACTCCTCTCGGAATCTCAATCGGCGGCCTGTACCTGCTGATTTCCATCAAAGTACACAAGCTCTATGAGGTTACCGAGGACTTAGGTCACACGATGTTAGATTCGATGAACGACATCGTCGTTGCTTACGACCCTAACGGCAATTTCCAGTACACAAACGGATTCACAGTCGAATGTCTTCCGGAGCTTAAGAACTTCCCCTACAATGTTTCTCTTAAGGGTATAAGTGATAACGTTGAGAGGCTCATGACTCTAAAGAACGAAGATATCTACGAGCTGAACGGTCACGAGTACAAGTGCAGGGTTATCGAGATTAAGCACCATAGCACTACTACCGGTTATGTGCGCTGGTTACACGATGAGACGATAGACCGCGAACACATACGTGTTGTCACCGCTCTCAAGGACGAAGCCGAGCGCGCCAACAACGCCAAGTCTACATTCCTTGCTCACATTACGCACGAAATCAGAACTCCTATCAATGCAGTCATCGGTATGGACGAGCTGATCATCCGCGAGACTAAGGAATCGTTCACACATAATTACGCGCAGCAGAGCATGCGTGCAGGCAAGACCCTGCTCGCTTTGGTTAACGATATTCTGGACAGTTCAAAGATTGAAGCCGGCAAGATGGAGATTGTGCCCGGCGAGTACAATCCTTATCAGATGCTCGATGACATCATGATAATGACTAAGTTTCGAGCTGACGAGAAGGGTCTGTACTTAAGCTCCCGAATTGATAACACTATTCCTGAGACTCTATACGGCGACGAGACCCGCGTTAAACAGATTATTACCAACATTGTGACTAATGCAGTCAAGTATACCGAGCGCGGCTCGGTAGTAGTCGAGGTTTCTTCTGAGCCTGCAGCAGGCGGGCAGATTAATCTGATTGCCAGAGTCCGCGATACGGGCATCGGTATTAAGAAGGAGGATCTTCCCAAGCTCTACGGTTCCTTTGAGAGAATTGAGAACGAGACCACACATAAGAGTGAGGGCACAGGTCTTGGTATGAGCATCACAACAAAGCTTTTAGACCTCATGGGCGGACATATGGATGTCGAGTCAGAATACGGCAAGGGTTCTCTGTTCACTGTGACAATTCCTCAGAAGGCTGTAGTCAAAGAGGCTGTTCCCACAAAGCCTTCAGATAACGCCCCCGCAGTCAAGGACGGACCTCTTATCGCCCCTGACGCGAGAATCCTTATCGTAGATGATACCCCGACAAACACCTTCCTTGCCAAGGCTCTCCTTAAGAACACTCAGATTAAGGTTGACACTGCTTCTTCAGGTCGTGAGTGTCTTGAGCTTGCCAAGAACAATCATTACGATATAATATTCATTGACTATCGTATGCCTGAAATGGACGGTATTGAAACAGTAGCTGCTCTCAAGAAAGACCATATCTGCGGCAGTACTCCGTTAGTCATGATGACTGCAGAGAGCGAGGATGACGCGCGTGAGTTCTTCCTTGGTCACGGCCTTAACGATTATATCTCGAAGCCCCTGGATCCTAAGGCTTACGAAGCAATGATTCGCAGACTTCTTAAGAAATAAAAGCATAGTACAGCTTACACTAATACAAAAGACGTGCTCCCAAGAGCACGTCTTCTTTGTATCTGTTATTTGTCCTTTTTGTCCTTATCTTTTTTATCCTTGTCCTTTTTATCTTTATCCTTTTTGTCCTTGTCTTCCTCTTCCGGCTGTTCTTCGAAATAATCATCGATAATCTTGCCGATCATCTGCTTCTTCATATAAACATCGAAGCACATCATGCTGATGAATGCGAAGGCCTGAAGGATGTCCTTCTCCTTGCCTTCGGGGACATCTGCAAAAGAGGTACGGGACTTCTCATACTTGCGGACAAGGTCTCTTGTTATGGCATAGCTCTGTTCCTTCTCAATTGAGAATATCTCAGAGTATATCTGCTCAAGGCTCACACCTTTGTCTTCCTTCTGAGGACGTTCTGCCTCAAAGAACATCTCTGTGAGGGGACTAAGGATAGCCTTAGTATCGCTGATAGAGAGGATGTTCTTCAGATAGTAGATAAACAGAAGCATGTACATGTGGTCCTTGGAGTACTTCTTCTTAATCGGCGAGGGGAGCAGATCGTTTTTAGTATAATTGTTGATCATGGTTTTGGTGAGGAGCTTGTCGTCACTATAGCGCTTAGACGATTCAAGATACTCATCCATAAACTTGGTCACCTGGTCCATATAAAGGTCAATATTGGGAACATCACCCGGCTGAACGTAGGTGATTTCTTTCATTTTGGCGATAATGGACTCAATGTATTCGTTGCCTTCAGACATTACTTCTCTTCCTCGTCGTCGCCCTCCTCAAGGTCGTCCTCATCGAACTCCTCAAGATAATCAGGGAACATAAATCTGTATACGCAATAAGCAATACCTGCAACTGCTGCTATAGCGCCTATTACAGCAAGTGCGATAACAAATCCGTTGCTCTTCTTCTTGGGCTCTTCCTTGTGAAGAATCTCGTTAAGCTTAGTCTGAGCAAGGGCGTTAGTGAACATATCGCTTGCGTTGTTCCATACTTCGCCGGCCTTGTCGATAATTTCGTCCTTGTCAAAGCACTTCTTAAAATTACACATATTGCAAATCCTCCTAATTCAAAATATATATAAGAAATAATAGCATAACGTTTGCGAAAAGTAAACTGTGCGTATCATATTTTGACCAGTTTGGCAAATGATGCCAGCATCTTTTTAACGCCGCTCTCAAACTCGACCGTGACCTCGTAATCCTTGCTGCCCTTAGATATCGCAGTTACGGTGCCTACGCCGAACTTAACATGTCTTACCTTATCGCCTACGCCGTAGCCCAAATCACCTGAGGAAGCACCCGAAATACCCTTGCTCACAGAGCCTGCGAACATGCTCTGAAGCGCATCGAGGCTTGTGTTGCCGCCGGTTTTGGCTGCATACCCCGTTGAAGTCTGGGAGATCTTTTTATAAGGATTCTCCCATCGCGTGCTCTTCTTAGGCTCGCCGTAATCTCTTGTTATGCCCCACTCGTCTTCTCCGTAGGAGCTTCCAAAGCGCCTCTTAAGTCCCTCATCGTCACTGAGCTTTCTTGAAAGCTGTGAACCCGAAATCTTGAGAAGGTGTCTCGGAATCTCATCCACAAATCTTGACTGGCGTGACATCTGAATATCGCCGCGTAGCATACGCTGCCTGCAATAGGACATGTACAGATGCTCCTTGGCTCTTGTAATGGCTACATAGCAGAGCCTGCGCTCCTCCTCAATTTCTTCGGAGGGGTTGTCCGCATTAATGGACATATAGCCCGGGAACACGCCCTCCTCCATGCCTACGAGGTATACGTTAGGGAACTCAAGTCCCTTAGCGCTGTGTATGGTCATGAGCAGAACCTTGTCAGCGTCAGATTCCATCTCATCAATATCAGACACAAGAGTAATCTCGTCCAAAAATGCGGCCAGAGTGGGCATCTCGTTGGTGTCCTCACAGCTGTCCTCATAGTCTGCAATCTTGGAAATCAGTTCGTTGATGTTCTCGATTCTCTCAGCTACCTTATCAGGCTCGTCATCCTCGCCGAGATAGTCAATGTACTGGGTTGCCTCCAAAATCTCATCGATTATGTCACGCAGTCTGAAGCCCTTCTCAAGCTTCGTTCTAAGTCCCTCAATAAGGCTGACAAAGCGCTCGATTTTGGCTGCGGCGCGCTCCACCCCGGGAACAAAAGCAGCTGAGCACAGAGCCTCATAGAAGGAACAGCCCCTCTCTTCCGTGTATGCCATGAGCTTCTCAATGGTAGCCGCGCCGATACCGCGCTTGGGGACATTGATAATCCTCTTGATTGCCATTGAGTCCACACCGCTTGCTATAGTGCGCAGATATGCGAGGAGGTCCTTGATTTCTTTGCGCTGATAGAAGCTCTGTCCGCCGATGATTTTGTAGGGAATATTGCGGAATATCAGCTTGTCCTCGAAGCCTCGCGACTGGGCGTTCGTGCGGTACAGAATAGCGAAATCGCTGTAGGTATACAGACCCTCCCTGACTGCTGCCGCAATCTCGCCCACAACCGCATTCTGCTCCTCGCGGTCATCAGGGTAGCACCTTAACTCGACGGGCTCGCCTGCGCCGTTCTGCGTCCACAGACGCTTTGACTTACGCTCGCGGTTATGTGATATGACTTCGTTCGCAACGTCCAGGATGCTGCCCGTTGAGCGGTAATTCTCCTCAAGCCTTATGACCTTGGCCTCGGGATACGACTTCTCGTAGTCAAGGATGTTACGGATGTTGGCTCCTCGGAACTTATATATCGACTGGTCGTCATCGCCGACGACACAGAGATTGTGTTCAATTATACCGTTCTCGTTCATGTGGTTGGCCAGCATATGTATCAGCATGAACTGCGCCGAGTTCGTGTCCTGATACTCGTCGACCAGAATGTACTGAAATCTGCGCTGATAGTACGCGAGCGCCTCCTTGTTGACGTCGAACAGCTCAATAGTCTTAAAAATCAGGTCGTCAAAATCTAACGCGTTGTTCTCCTTAAGGCGCTTCTGATACTCCTTATAGCAGGCTGCGTACATGCGCTGATGCTTGTCTGGTCCCGCCTCAAGCTCGAATCTTGCAGGGTCAATCAGCTCGTCCTTCGCATGGGAAATAACGCTTAGAACAGTCTTCTCTTTAGTGTTCTTGGGATCAATTCCCAGAGTCTTGAAGACTTCCTTCATAAGAGCCTTCTGGTCATCCGTATCGTAGATTACAAAATCCGTGCGGTAACCGATTGTGTCGATGAAACGTCTCAGGATGCGCACGCAGGAGGAATGGAAGGTGCTGACCCAGATGCTCTCAGACCCCGGGCCCACAAGGCGCGCCACACGGTCCTTCATCTCGCCTGCTGCCTTGTTGGTGAAGGTAAGCGCAATAATGCTGTACGGCGACACATCCCTCTCCGCAATAAGATATGCTATGCGGTGCGTAAGAACTCTCGTCTTGCCCGAGCCTGCGCCCGCTAATATAAGTAAAGGTCCACGATCATGCAGAACCGCCTCTTTCTGTCTGTCATTAAGACCCTGAAGTAACTCGCTCATAAAAATCTCCGTTCCTTACTGTTAACAATAACTGAGATAAGTATACACGAAAATATGTTCTGATTCAATCGAACATTAAAAAATATATTTTCAAAAAAGGTGTTGACAACAAACCTAAGGTCTGCTTAAATAGTCTACGGTTGAAATCTTTAAGAGCGGTACGAGATACCGACAAGATTAAATACATTGGATATGTAGAACCTCTATATTCGCATGCTGAGATTTCGCCTGACGGGCGATTTTTTTATGCGACAAAACTATATCCTTATACTGTGCATTTAACTCCTGTCGGAATCCGCCGGGAGTTTTTTTTGTAAATATCACACATCACATATAAAGCATTAAGCAGGAGAATACATGGAATTTAAGGCATCAATACTCGATGAGAAAGAAATAAAGCGTGCTCTGGTACGTATTTCCCACGAAATAATAGAGAACAACAAGGGCTGCGACGACCTCTGCCTCATAGGCGTTTTAAGGCGCGGCAAGCCCATAGCGGAGATGATTCGCGACAACATTAAGAAGATTGAAGACACCGAGGTCCCCTGCGGCGAGCTCGACATCAGGTTCTACAGAGACGACCTGCAGCTTGAGAATTCAGACCCGATGTACCGCAAGACCGACCTGCCCTTCTCAATCGAAGGCAAAAAGGTAGTGCTCGTGGACGATGTCCTCTATACAGGACGAACCGCAAGAGCGGCAATTGAGGCAATCTTCTCACTTGGAAGACCCTCGAGCATACAGTTTGCGGTACTTGTAGACCGCGGACACCGCGAGCTTCCGATTAGCGCCGATTACGTCGGCAAGAACATTCCCACTTCTCACACCGAACTCGTCAAGGTTTCACTTCCGCCCTACGACGACGAGTGCTCGGTAACTCTCTACGAGAGATAATCCGGTCCGCCGGTTTACTCTAATATAAAATATAATTTCTTTGGAGGAAGATGTTATGAAACTTACGTACACAGTTGAGGACAAGCCCAGCTTTAAGCAGGTAATCGTGTTTGCGTTCCAGCAGCTCCTTGCCATCATCGCAGCAACCGTTGCAGTTCCCATGATTATTTCCGACACCTATGAGTCAGTCGGAGAAGTAACAATGAGCGTTGGCGCAGCACTCTTCGGAGCAGGCGTCGGCACACTGATTTATGTTTTACTTACCTTAAAGAAGAGCCCCGTATTCTTGGGTTCATCGTTCGCATTCCTCGGCAGCATGGGCGCAGCCTTCGCAGGCGCTGTTACCGTAGCTGCAGGTTTTGCAGGACTCGTTCTCGGCGCTGTTTTCGCAGGCCTTGTTTATGTAGTAATCGCAATCCTTGTTAAATGTGTCGGTGTTAACTGGATCAACAAGCTTATGCCCCCTGTAGTAATCGGACCCACGGTTGCAATCATCGGTCTATCGCTTGCAGGCAACGCAGTTGGCGATTTAAGAACAGCCAATGCAGGCGGCTCAACACTCATCGCAATCCTCTGCGGTCTTATTACCTTAGTAGTTGTTACTCTCTGCTCAGTATACGGCAAGAAGATGGCTAAGCTCATCCCCTTCATCATCGGTATCTTAGCAGGCTACGCACTTGCAGCAATCTTCACCGGAATCGGCATCGCAACAGACTGCAAGGCCCTTATGATCTGCGATTTCTCAAAGATTACTTCAATCGACTCAATATTCTCAATTCCCGAGTTCACCTTCATGACCGCCTTCAAGGGCTTTGGTGACATCACTCCTGCTTATGTAGGAACCATCGCAGCAGCTTACATTCCTGTATCCTTCGTAGTATTCGCAGAGCATGTAGCAGACCACAAGAATATCTCCTCCATTATCGATAGAGACCTCCTCACTGAGCCCGGTCTTCACAGAACATTACTTGGCGATGGTATCGGTTCAATGGTCGGCGCATTCTTCGGCGGCTGCCCTAACACAACCTACGGCGAGTCAATCGCTTGTGTAGCAATCACCGGTAATGCTTCAGTCATCACAATCATCACAACCGCTATTATGGCAATCGTAATCAGCTTCATCACACCTATCGTATCCTTCCTTGGATCCATCCCCTCATGTGTAATGGGCGGTGTCTGCATGTCACTGTACGGATTCATCGCAGTATCAGGACTTAAGATGCTCCAGCCGGTTGACTTAAACGACAACCGCAACCTCTTCACAGCATCAACAATCCTTATCGCAGGTATCGGCGGTCTCTCACTTACCTTCGGTGCAATCACAATTACAACCGTAGCTACCGCTCTTATCCTCGGTATCATTGTTAATGTAATCCTTGGCAAGAAGAAGAATGCCTGAAGCTGACAATATGGGGCTTGTTCCACCCCGTCGGTTTCATTTCCGATAACCCCAAAACTGACAGGGGGCATGGTTTATACCATGCCCCCTGTCGCTGACTTTTTATCTGTAATACTGTGCCTGCGCTTCAAACATCGCAGCGTACAGACCGTTTCTTAATCTGACAAGCTCGTCGTGGGTTCCGTACTCTGCAACCCTGCCTTCTGAGAACACAGCAATGTGATCACAGAAGCGGCAGGATGAAAGTCGGTGTGAGATATAGAATGCAGTACGGTTCTCAACCAGAGAATCAAACTGGCGATAGATTTCATACTCCGCAACAGGGTCAAGCGCCGCCGTGGGCTCATCGAGAATTACTACGGGAGCGTCCTTATACAGGGCTCTCGCAATCGCAAGCTTCTGCTGCTCGCCGCCCGAAGGCTCGACTCCGTCTTCTTCGAACACCTTGAAAATACGGGTGTCAATTCCCTTGCTCCAGTGCGCTATCATTTCCTCAAGACCGGTGAGCTTAATCATTGACTCTGCCTTGGCCCGCTCTTCTTCAGTAATGTCCTTCGCATCCTTAACGCATATGTTCTCAAGCGCTGAGAAGCCGAACATCTTGAAATCCTGGAACACGGGCGCGAACTGCTTCATATAGTCGTTATAGTCATATTCGCGGATATCGGTGCCGTCAACAAGTATCTGTCCCGATGTGGGGTCGTACAGTCTGCACAAGAGCTTGACCACTGTCGTCTTGCCCGCGCCGTTCAGACCGACCATCGACAGACGCTCGCCGGGCTCTATGACAAGATTCACGCCGTCAAGCACGTTTTTATCGGTTCCGGGATAAGCGAGGACCACGTCCTTAAACTCAATCCTGTGCATGCCCTCTTTAACCGGCTTCGTTCCCTTCGGCATAGCCTCAGGATACTGCTCAAACAGGATGTACTCGTAAGCGTAATTGCACCTCTTAAGCATCTCTGTGACATTCCACACAAGGCCGCCCAGGGTAGCATCAAGTCCTCCCGCTGCCTCAACCATCTGAGCGAACACACCCGGCGTAATAACTCCGCGGATTGCCATAAATCCCGCATAGCCGTAGGTAATCATGCATCTGATGATATTAAGAATATTGAAAATCATATTGTATCTGAGCGATGAAGCGGCCTGCCATTTCCACGCACCGATGGATTCCTGCTGATAGCTGTCCCATTTGTTCACGAGCATATCCGAGGCGTCATACAGACGTACATCCTTGCCGAATCTGAAATCAACTATCTCCCAGCCGAAATAGCCGAACAGGCGGTTAACCTTCGAAAGCCTGCCGTAGGACTCCAGCTCAATCTTGTTGAGCTTAACTCTGATGAGTCCGGTGAGCGCAACGTACACTACAATTATCACCAGAAGTAACGGCATCTGAATCGCGATAACTGTTGTGAAACCGACGATTTTGAACAGGTTGCCGATAAATCTGAATATCTGGTCGCTTATGCCGTACACACCGCCCGAGTACCAGCTCATACCGGTGTTGGCCTTGTCGAGCTGCTCAAGCGCCTGCTTGTCCTCGGTCAGCTGAAAGTCCAGCTCCATCGCATGGGCGCCGGTCCTTTCGCGGAAATAATTGTCAAGGCGCTCCTGATATTTGCTTAATGTCATGGTTGCGAGCTGATTTATTACCGTGAACACAAACTCGCCTGCAAGAAGAATTCCCGCATAGATAAGCAGCTTTTGAATAGTCTCACCCTTCACGATTCCGTCCACGATTAAGGGCGTGATATAAATTCCGAGGAAGGGCTTTAATACATCGCACAGCATCTGAACCGTCTTAAGCGGATAGAAGGCGGGGAATCTGCGCGCCGCAATAGGGAACAATACGGTAACGACCGCTTTAACCTTAGCAAATGATGATTTCATACTGCCTCCTCTCCTTTCTCCATGTAGTACTGCGCCTGAACTTCAAACATGTGGGCGTACTCGCCGTTCCTTGCCATGAGTTCATCGTGCGTACCGTACTCGACCATCTGACCGTCCTTAAACATTGCTATTCTGTCACAGAAACGTGTCGACGCCAGTCTGTGGGAAATATAAACCGCACTGCGTCCTCCGATCATCGAATCAAATCTCTCATACAGCTGCTTCTCAGCCAGCGCATCAAGCGCTGCCGTGGGCTCATCGAGCACAACCATAGGTGCTCCCTTATAGAGTGCGCGTGCAAGCGCGAGCTTCTGCTTCTCGCCGCCCGAAAGGTCTATGCCCTCATCGTCTACGACCTTAAGAAGCTCTGTATCGAGGCCCTTAGGCATACCTGCGAGCTTCTCGCCAAGACCCGCCTGCTCCATGCAGCTTACAGCCCTGTCACGGTCTGTGTCCTTAGGAGGAAGAAGCGTGATATTCTCAGCAAGTGTTGCTGCGAACACCTCAACATTCTGGAAGACAGGTGAGAACAGCTTATAGTACTCGTCCTTGGTGAAGCTTCTGACATCCTCTCCGTTTAAGGTAATATAGCCTTCCGTGGGGTCATACAGACGCAGGAGGAGCTTGATCATAGTGGTCTTGCCCGCACCGTTAAGTCCTACAACGGCGAGCTTCTCACCGGGTTTAGGGTGATGAACGCCATCCTTCTTGTCTTACTGCTAAGATTACAAACACTCGTACGAAACATTGTGGAATTCAAACTT
>X415_White_Rhinoceros__coassemble_198_pt1 | contig 16417 bp, 17 predicted proteins | sample X415_White_Rhinoceros__metabat2_high_PE_001 | metagenome-assembled genome bin X415_White_Rhinoceros | reverse complement strand
TGGGGGAGAATGAGAAAAAGAAGAAAATAGAACCTTATGAGTCAGAGCGGAGGGGCGATTATTCTTCCAAACTGGAATACTTAACACACAATTATATGGCAGACAGAAAGCTGCCTTGGGGAAGGTATATTCTGTTATATCTGTTTGTGGTTTCTGCAATTGTTTTCCTAATCTACGAGGCCGTCGGATATTTCCCGCGCAGGCTCACGTTGCCACAGAAGGAGCCGGTAGTAATCGATAAGCTTGGGTGTTTTGACAATAAGGACGAGCTGCTTAAGGAACTGGGAGTACTGCAAGAGCGCTGTGGCGCGTATTTTGCGATAGCGTCTATTCCGGATGAGGAATACGAGACGGTTAAGGACAATGTGCACTACATGACCGATGTGTACAAAAACTATTTTGATGACGAGGACCACATATTTATCTACGTCGCATATACCGGTTATAACTATGAAGTGAACGTGCGTGCAGGCGCCAATGCGAAGAGCATTATTGAACACATCCCGCTTGAGAGGACAATTGATTCAAGGATATCAGGTCAGAGTACTGTAGCACCTGCCGTTCTTGACAGTCTGAACGAGCTGGACCCTCTGTTTATGAGCCTTCAGAAGCCGTTCTATATCTTTATTGCATTAATTATCGGTCTGGTTGGATTTACTATCTGGCATATTAGAAGATATATAGTCCGAAGGCTGAGAGAAGAAAGGCTTGAGCAGGAGAAGCTTGAGGAGATGCGCAAATTCTACGTAGATGATAAAAAATAAAGAGGCTTATGCCTCTTTATTTTTATTGTAATCGCGGACGAAGCTTACGAACAGACGCTCCCAGCGTGTGAGCTGGGCTTCTTCTCTGTGGAGAAGACCAAAGGTATAGGTGAGGGGAGGCGTGATATCGACAGCGTGCATTCCGGGGTATCCGTGTCCGAATGCGACCTCGCGCGCCTGCAGTGATATACCCATGCCGGCTCTTGTGAAATCGAGACAGCCGGCAGAGCTGCCTTCATATATGATTTCGGGCTCCATGCCTGTGTTGCGGATTGCATTGCGAATCATTCTTGAGAACAGGGAGGATCTTTCGGGAATAATGAGCGGGTGCTTAACAGCTTCATTTATGGACATCTCATCGGGAACAGGCGAGAAGCTGTCGGGAAGGACAGCGACGATGTTGCCCTTGCCGATTGGAACGAAGCCTGTGTCGTTGCTGATTGTCGAAGCAGTTCCCATAGGGAAGGCCGCGGTTATCAGATTGAGTCTGCCCTCCATCAGCATGCCCTTCAGCTTGTACTCCTCAATTTCAGCGACATTGATGACGCAGTCCGGGTATTTCTCGCGGAACGCTACCAAAAAGCCTACGACATCGTAGAACTGCAGGTTGCGGACTACGCCGATGGTGAAGGAGGCATTCTGTACACGGGAAAATGCGCGCATGGACGACTCCATTTTCTCAAATTCCTGCGCAAGCTTCTTGGCGTGCGGAAGAAATACTTCGCCTAAGGGACTGAGCGTTATCTCTCGCGTACTTCTGTCAAAAAGTCTTCCTCCGACCTCGTGCTCTAAGCTCTGAATGTGCTTGGTAAGCGTCGGCTGTGACATAATGAGCTCCTCGGCAGCCTTGCTGTAATTGCCGCGCTCGTATAAAGTTAAATACTCCTGAACATATCTGATTTCCATTTTGACACCTCACTTGCAACAATTATGCCACTTTGGAATAGAAAACGCAACTTGTCATATCAGGGATAAATTGTTACAATGACTCGCGGAGGATATTACCATGAATCTTTTAGTAGCAGAGAATCTGGCCAAGGCCTATGGCCCTAACGAGCTTTTCAGCGAGGTCAGTTTTGGAATAAATGAAGGCGACAAATGCGGTCTTATCGGTGTCAACGGCACCGGCAAATCTACGCTTCTCAAGATTATCGCAGGCGTGGAGGAGGCAGACAGAGGCACGATAACGACAAGGAATGGCCTTAGAATCGCATATCTGCCCCAGACACCTGAATTCGATGAGAATCTGACGCTTCTTCAGAATGTCATAAGGGACAAGACCCATGCGGATGCGTACCGAAATCTTGAGGGCGAGGCCAGAGCGGACCTCATAAAGCTTGGAATTGAGGACCCCGACGTATATGCGTCGACTCTTTCAGGCGGTCAGAGAAAGCGCGCTGCGCTTGTCAGAACGCTGCTTACGGATTCGGATATTCTGGTGCTCGACGAGCCTACGAACCATTTGGACGCGGAGATGACAGAATGGCTTGAGGATACCCTAAAGGCTTATAAGGGCGCTTTCATATGCATCACCCACGACAGATATTTCCTCGACGAGGTAACGAATAAAATATTTGAGCTCGACAAGGGCAAGCTGTATTCATATATTGCCAATTATTCGAAGTTCGTTGAGCTTAAGGCAGAGCGCGAGGAGATGGAGCTCGCCACGGAGCGCAAGGCCAAGACTCTCTTTAAGCAGGAGCTCGCCTGGATGCTCAGAGGCGCACGTGCGCGTTCGACCAAGCAGAAGGCACATATAGAGAGATTCAAGGCTCTTAGGGACCGCAAGAAGATAGTTGAGGATGAGAATGTCGAGATGTTCTCGGCCTTCTCAAGACTTGGCAAAAAGACGCTTGAGGCGGAGCATCTGCATAAGGAATTCGGTGGTAAATGTGTTGTGAAGGATTTCTCATACATATTCCTTCAGAATGAGCGCATAGGAATCATCGGACCAAACGGCTGTGGCAAGTCCACGCTGATTAAGATGCTTACGGGTAATTTAAGCCCTGATTCCGGCAAGGTGGAATACGGTACTACCGTTAAGTTCGGATACTTTGCGCAGGAATGCGAGTTCATGAATCCGGACGAGAAGGTGATAGACTATATCCGTGATACCGCGGAGGTCATTTACACTAAGGATGGAGCGGTGACGGCATCGCGCATGTGCGAGAGATTCCTCTTCAATGCAGACAAGCAGTATGCGCCTATCGGCAAGCTCTCAGGCGGTGAGAAGAGACGTCTGTACCTCTTGAAGGTGCTCATGGAGGCTCCCAATATACTTATTCTCGACGAGCCCACCAATGACCTCGACATCATGACGCTTACAATTCTGGAGGACTATCTTCAGAGCTTCGAGGGCATTATAATCGCTGTTTCACATGACCGGTATTTCCTCGATAAGCTCGTGAACAGACTGTTCGTATACAGGGAGAACGGTGTTATTGAGCAGGTGGAAGGCAACTATACCGACTTTAGGGACAAGGAGCTTGACAGAACCATAGAGAGCGGTAACGGCGCCGGCAAAAAACAGAATGCTGCAGGTCAGAAGGCGGACAGCGCTGAGGATAAATCAAAGTCGTGGAAGCAGAATCAGCCGCAGAAGCTTAAGATGACCTATCAGGAGCAGCGTGAGTTTGAACATATCGATGATGACATCGCTGCTTTAGAGGAGAAGATAGAAGTCCTGAGCGCTGATATAGAGGCTTCGGCGAGCAATTACGGCAGGCTTCAGGAGCTTATGGCTGCCAAGGAGCAGGCGGAGGCAGAGCTTGAACAGAAGATGGACAGATGGGTATATCTGAATGATCTTGCGGAGAAGATTGCTGAAAATAAATAAAAAAGGTTGTTGACAATACATAGGAAGAGCGTTATCCTATGCACAACATATGTGACGAAAGGAGTTCCAACGATGGTATTTTGTACACGAGATTATATTAATAATTCTCTGGAAGCTATGTCTAATAATGGACATGGTTATGTTGTTGTACAAAATTATAAAACTATCGGGAAGAACGAATAGAGTATTAAAAAGGGCCTTTTAGATTTTAAGCCGCTTATCTTCCGGATAAGCGGTTATTTTTTTATCATCAGGAGGAAGCTTATGAGTGAGAGACTTGACATTTTAAACAGCTTTTACGGCCAGAGTCAGGAGGATACAAGACTTGAGTCAAGCAGACACGGACAGCTCGAGTATCGAATTACCATGGAGTATGTCAAAAGACAGCTGAAAAAGGGTGACAGGGTACTTGAAATCGGTGCCGGAACAGGAAGATATTCAATAGCTCTGGCTAAAGAGGGATATGATGTAACTGCGGTTGAGCTTGTTGAGAGCAACCTTGCCGTACTTAAGGAGAACGGTACAGGCATAGATAGTCTTCATGCTTATCAGGGAGATGCGCTTGACCTTGGCAGATTTAAAGACGGTGAATATGATGTCACGCTTGTATTCGGACCGATGTATCACCTGTACGACAGAGCTGATGTCGACAGGGCGATAGCTGAGGCTGTGAGGGTAACGAAAAAGGGCGGAATAATTCTGTTCGCGTTCCTTTCGGTATATGCAATCATGTACGACAACTATCTGACTGAAGACTTTATGGCAGGTATTGAAGAGAATTTTGACGGGAACTATAAGACAAGGCATTTTGAGAGGCAGCTGTTCACGGGATATGACATTGTGGAGTTCGAGCAGATATTTGAGGACAAGCATGTGGAATATATGACTACTGTTGCCGTAGACTCGATTTTAGAGCTTGCGTCGAAGAGGAGTGATTTTGTATTGACAGATGAAGGCTTCGAGGAATTTGTTAAGCTCCAGCTGGCAACCTGCGAGAAGCGTGAGCTGCTCGGAAGTTCGAGCCATCTGCTCTACATTTGCAAAAAAAAATGATGAAACAAAGTTTATTTAGCATAACAGGGGGAGATTATTATGAATCTGATATTACTTATAGGCAGCGGAGCCGTAGGCAAGATGACCGTCGGACAGGAGCTGATGAAGATAACGGATTACAGGCTGTTCCACAATCATATGATGATTGAGCCGGTTATCGATATATTCGGCAGATTCGACGGAGCTGTGGTAGCGAAGCTTCGCGAGGACATATTTGAAGCCTTTATGAAGACTGAGTATGACGGCATGATATTTACCTATATGTGGGCATTTGACATGCAGTCTGATTGGGACTATGCGAAGAGTGTGGCTGACAGATTTGAAGCAGGCGGCGGAACAGTATACTATGTTGAGCTCGTAGCGGATAGGTCGGTCAGAATCGAGAGAAACAAGACGGAGAACAGGCTTGCCAACAAGGCCTCGAAGCGCAATATAGCATTGTCTGAAGACAGAATGCTCCGTGAGGAGACCAAGTACCGCCTTGTGAGCAATGAAGGGGAGATACCTTTTAAGAATTACCTAAGAATCGATAACACTAACCTTGAACCTCACGTAGTTGCGAGGATGATTAAGGAGCACTTTAATCTGCCCGACAAGTCGAAGCGGGAGCTTATGACTAAAATGAAGCTTGAGGAGGTTCGCCCGGATGAGCTTCATCAGTACTACGATATGCAGGTTGAGAGCTTCATGCCCCTCTACGAGGTATATCATGACGAGGGTTCACCTGCAATCGAGCCGTATGAGAAAATTGAGAAGAAGGCACAGATGCCGCTTCGCAGGTTCTACTTTATCGTGAAGGACGGCGCGAGGGTGGGCGGAATATGCCTTGGACCCAAAAGAGGCTATCCTGAGACTACAATCTTCATAAGCCCGATATTTATTCTTCCAAAATATCAGAACCAGGGCTTTGGATATGTCGCAATTATGAAGGCCTTTGAAATGTATCCGCCGGATGCGGAGTGGAGGCTGGACACTATTAAGGAAGAGCCTGCGAACTGTCATCTGTATGAGAAGTGCGGTTTTGTCCGCTGCGGAGAAGAAACCGTAATAAATGATAAGATGACTATCGTAGACTACGTAAGAAATGCGAAGGATAATACAAACGGAACAATATAGCCTCGGAAAAAGTTGACACGATATGCCGATATGCTACAATAATTAAGTAAGCGTATTAATTAAATATGGCCGACCGGTCATATACCGTTCGGACCGAAAGGGAGGTTATACTCAATGAAAAAGTTTTCAGTTAAGACAATCGTTGCAATCGGTATCGGAGCTGGGCTGTTCTTCGTTCTCGGACGTTTCGTAGCAATTCCCAGCGGTATCCCGAACACCAATATTTCCATTCAGTACGGCGTACTTGCTTTCATCGCAGCAGTATTCGGACCTATTGCAGGTCTTCTCGCAGGACTGATCGGACATTTCTTCATCGACTTCAGCTTCGGCTGGGGCGTTTGGTGGAGCTGGGTTATCGCATCAGCTATGTTCGGCGGCATCATGGGCTTTGTAGCTAAGAGACTTAAGATTGACGAAGGCCGTTTTAACGGTAAGGATATTCTTGTATTCAATATCGCACAGGTTATCTGCCACCTCATTGCATGGGGCGTAATTGCACCTGTACTTGACATTGTTATCTACGCTGAGCCTGCTAACAAGGTATTCATTCAGGGCCTTATCGGCGGTGCAGCTAATATCGTTACAACAGCTATCGTAGGAACTCTTCTTTGCTTCGCATATGCTAAGACAATTCCTCAGAAGGGCAGTCTTAAGGAAGAGAAGTAATAAGCATTGTGATTAATAAGTAAGCGGCGGTCCGTTAGCGCTCCGCCGCTTGTATTTTGATTAGACGCAGGAATGCGTCAAGTAAACATCAGGAGTTTTATCGGATGAGTGAGATACTTTTGGAATTTAAGGATTTTGGCTTCCAGTATAATGCGCAGAGTAAGCCTACCCTGTATGATATCAACCTGACGGTTAGGAAGGGTGAGAAGATCCTTATTGCAGGTCCCTCGGGCTGCGGCAAATCGACCCTGGTTCACTGCATAAACGGTCTGATACCCTTCTCCTATAAGGGCAGTATGACAGGCAGTCTTACTATAGCCGGCAGGGAATCGAAGGACATGAGCCTCTTTGAGATATCAAAGCATGTCGGAACAGTCCTTCAGGATTCGGACAGTCAGTTCGTAGGACTGACTGTAGCTGAGGATATTGCATTTGCGCTGGAGAACGACTGTGTCGAAGAACCTGAACTTCATGACAGGGTTAAGAAGGTCGCGAAGTTAGTCAATATTCAGGACTTTTTATCTCACGCACCGGGTGAACTCTCGGGGGGACAGAAGCAGAGAGTATCTCTTGCAGGAGTAATGGTAGACAACGTCGAGGTCCTGCTTTTTGACGAGCCGCTTGCCAATCTGGATCCCGCCACAGGCAAGCAGGCAATTGAGCTTATTGATGAGATGCAGAAGAAGACAGGGGCAGCAGTCATTATTATCGAGCATCGCCTCGAGGATGTTCTGCACCGCGACGTGGACCGCATTGTCCTTATGAATGAGGGCAGAATACTTGCCGATCTGGCTCCCGATGAGCTGCTTTCAAGCGACCTTCTGGAGAAGAACGGAATACGTGAACCGCTGTATATTACCGCACTTAAGTATGCGGGGGTAGCGATTACTCCGGATAAGCTTCCGCACAGTATACGAACAATAAAGCTTGATGACGGCGACATAGAACTGGTCAAAAAATGGTTCGTATCGACACCAAGCCGCCCTAAGGTTACGGGACGCGCTAAGCTCTTAGACGCGCTTCAGGTGAGATTCTCATATGATAACGGACATGAGGCTTTGCAGGATATTTCCCTCGATATCAAGGAAGGGGAGATGATAGCGATAGTCGGAACCAACGGAGCAGGCAAATCAACCTTCTCCAAGGTTGTCTGCGGCTTTGAGAAGGAGCAGTTCGGAACGCTGTCATTTAGGGGACAGAACCTTGATAAGCTCTCAATTAAGGAGCGTGCCGATCATATCGGATACGTTATGCAGAATCCTAACCAGATGATATCGAAGGTCATGATTACCGATGAGGTAGGACTTGGTCTGGCGACACGCGGAGTAAGTGAGGAGGATGCCAAGCCGAGAATCGAGAAGGCTCTCAGGATATGCGGACTATGGCCGTTCAGGAACTGGCCGATTTCGGCGCTGTCCTTTGGTCAGAAGAAGCGCGTTACAATCGCTTCAATCCTGGCGCTCGACCCGGAGATGATTATCCTTGACGAGCCCACGGCAGGACAGGATTACCGTCATTACACGGATATTATGGAGTTCCTTACCGAACTGAACCGCAGCGGAATAACAATTGTAATGATCACTCACGACATGCACCTTATGCTGGAGTATGCTGAGCGTTCGGTAGTATTCAGTGAAGGGCATGTTATAGCGGATGATACCTGTGCTAAGATTCTGACAAGCCCTGATATCATTGAGAAGGCCTCACTTAAGGAGACTTCACTGTACAATCTGGCACTGATGTGCGGCTTTAAGGAGCCTGATGAGTTCGTACAGCGCTTCATCGATTACGAGAAGACGGAGGTGCGCGCTCATGAATAATCTGTTCAACTATATTGACCGTCCCTCACCGATACACCGCCTGACGGGTGCGACAAAGTGTATATGTCTGTTACTTTGGAGCTTCGCAGCGATGTCGACTTATGATACGAGAATGCTTGCGGTACTTTCTGTTGCAAGCTTTATACTTTTAGCGGTATCCAAGATAAAGGTTAAGGATATCAGCTTTATGCTCGGCTTCACAGCCACCTTTATGGTGATCAACAATATCCTTGTGTATCTGTTCTCACCAATGCACGGAGTGGAGCTGTACGGTACCTGCCATTATCTGTTTGGCTTAACGGGCAGATATGCTCCTACTGCGGAGACACTGTTTTATATATTTAACTATGTTCTCAAATATACCGCGACAATTCCTATAGTCCTGTTGTTTGTATGTACCACGAACCCCAGTGAGTTCGCGGCATCGCTTAATAAAATCGGTGTTAAGTATTCAGTAGCATACTCAGTAGCGCTGGCACTCAGATATATTCCCGATGTTCAGCGCGAGTACCATGAGATATCTCAGGCTCAGCAGGCAAGAGGTATAGAGATGAGCAAAAAGGCATCGCTCGTGAAACGATTAAAGTCTGCTTCGGCGATACTCATACCCCTTATTCTGTCCAGTATGGACAAGATAGAAATTGTATCCAACGCGATGGAGCTTAGAGGTTTTGGTAAGAATAAGAAGCGAACCTGGTATATGGGCCGTAAGTTCAGACCGGCAGATATCTGGTCAATGATTATCTGCGGGGCACTGGTCGGAGTGTCATTATTGCTTAATTTTGTAAATGGAGGAAGATTCTATAATCCGTTTATATAGGAGGTATTCTTGTGAGTGATATCAGTATCCGTATTGCAACGCCGGATGACGCGGAAGCGCTGCTTGCGATTTATGCGCCTTATGTTGAGAAGACTGCCATAACGTTCGAGCTTACAGTCCCTTCGCTTAAGGAGTTTAAAGAGCGTATTGTTAATACACTGCGCGAATATCCGTATCTGGTCGCTGAAGCAGAAGGAAGGATAGTGGGATACTGCTACGCGAGCGCATTTCACTCACGAGCTGCTTATAAGCACACGGTTGAAACCTCTATTTACGTAGATATGGGCGAACACGGACACGGCATAGGTAAGGCCCTGTATGCCAAGCTTGAGGAGCTGCTCCTAAAGCAGAATGTTTATATTCTGTATGCATGTTCCACCTATACCGATAGAGAGGATGAGTTCCTGCCTAAGAATGCACCGCAGTTTCATGAGCACATCGGATATAAAAGAATCGGAGTACACGAGAACTGCGGATACAAGTTCGACAGATGGTACAGCATTGTATGGCTTGAGAAGGCTATTGCCGAAAGACCAAAGCACCCTGAGCCGTTTGTACCTTTTATGGGATGAATAGAGGATAATCGGATAGAGATTACCGTATAAAGGGTAATTACGCCAAAGGCGAATTACATATATGCAAAGATAAAAACGCAACGTGCAAGATTTCTTGTGCCAGAGCCGGTAGGTAGCCCGGCCGTCATAGATTTCTATGGTAAGTAACCTGCCCCTCCGGGTTGTCCGTTCTTTGCTCAAACAATTCAAGAAGGAGGGATTGTCATGGGCAAAGTATATGTCGGACTTACGGTTTTTTTTGATGATCCGTTCTGGGCAGGCTTGGTTAAGCGCACAAAGGACGGCAAGGAATCAGTAAGCAAAGTAATCTTCGGTGCAGAGCCTAAGGATTATGATGTTTATGAGTACATTCTAAAGAACTATTACAGTCTGAGATTCAGTCCGGCTGTGGCAACTGTTGTCGCGGATACAAAGAAGAATCCGAAGAGAATGCAGCGCGATGCTAAAAAGCAGGTACTTGATACAGGTATCGGTACGAAATCGCAGCAGGCATTGAAACTGCAGCAGGAGCAGAACAAACAGGAACGTAAGATTCGAAGCAGGGAACAGAAAGAGGCTGAAGAATTAAGAATGTTTGAACTGAAACAGCAAAAGCGCAAGGAAAAACACAAAGGGCATTAGTGCCCTTTGTGAATTCCTTAAAACAGAAGCGAATGATAGCAGCTAAGTGATGGAAAATGCAAGAAAACAAAAAGCTTTGCATTTCAAATATAGATGAGAGGTTTATAAATGCAATTTAGAAGAATGACCGAGCAGGACATTAAAGTTGTCGTTACTGAGTATGTAGAGTATTACAATACCTGCGAGGATTGCTGCTGGACTTATGAGAAGGCATATAAGAGAATTCATCAGATTTATACGATGGAGGATTCAATGTGCATTGTTCAGACGGAAGAAGATGGAAGTATAACAGGCTTTCTGATGGGATATTACAGGGAGTACGATGACCTGATCGGTTATTATTTGGACGAGATAGTGATATTTAACGGGCATCAGGGACAGCATCTCGGAACGGAGCTTATTGAACATCTTGAGGGGCTGGTTAAGGAAGCCGGAGCCTCAATGATTGAGCTTAACAGTGTTAATGATGAACATCATAAGCATTTCTATGGCAAGCTTGGTTTTTATAAGGCAGGCAATTTTGTTCAGATGGGGAAGTTTTTGGAGTAATTTGTAAGGTGGGAGTATGAGAATAGCGTTGGCAGCAGTCGGGTTTATTACCGGCGATACAGAGTATAATAAAAACAAGATTATTAAGACGGTGAATGAATGCAGGGATAAGGCTGATCTGGTTCTTTTTGGCGAGACCTTTCTGCAGGGATTTGAGTGCCTGAGCTGGAATTATGAGAAAGACCGTGGCGTTGCCGTTTCTCAGGATGACCCTCTGATCAGTGCAGTGAGGGAAACGGCCAAGAGGAATAATATTGCGGTGTCCTTTGGGTATGTTGAGAAGGAAGGCGACAGGCTGTACAGCAGTCAGCTCACTTTAGGCAGAGACGGACATACCATAAATAATTACAGACGTGTTTCCGTAGGATGGAAGGAATCGATAGCAGACAGTCATTACTGCGAGGGCGAAGCTTTTGAAAGGTTTGAGTATGAGGGCAGGATACTGTCGGTAGGCTTATGCGGTGACTTCTGGGATGACCGGTTCTGCGAACAGGAGAAGCAGCTTAAGGCAGATATTGTATTATGGCCCGTATATACTGACTTTAACTATAACGTATGGAATAGCTCGATGAAGTATGAGTATGCTGGGCAGTCTGAGAAGATTGGCGACAGGATACTGTATGTTAACTCGGTCTGTGAAGAGACAGAGGCTGAAGAAATAGCGAGAGGCGGAGCCGTATACTTTAGCGACGGACGTATTGTGACGGAAGTGGCAGCAGGCACAGAGAATGTTCTGATAGTAGACATAGAATAGGAGAAGTATACATGAGCATATTAACAGACGAGTCAGAGATACTTCTCTTTAATTCATTAAAGGGTCTGCATCTGCTTGAACGGACGGACAAAATGACAGTTCTTGATGACCTGATAGGTATTCAGAGTCAGTTCTACAGCTATGCACAGAATTCGCTGATTATCAGAGCTGATGACTATGTGGGCGACGGACGCAATGACGGAATAGTCAAGATATGGTCGCACAGAGGTACCATGCATCTGGTATCGGAGCGCAAGCTGGCACTGCATCTTGCGGCAGCAGGTTATCCGAGAGAGTTCGTCGACGGTGCGTGGAATATAGCTAAGAAGGATGCTGACAAATGGGCACCGTTTATCGTCAGCGAAATAGAAAAAGGCAATACATTAAGGGAAGGACTTAAGGAAGCCTGCATAGCTAAAGGAATGCCGGACGGAGTCCTTGACAGAGTGTTCTATGGCTGGGGCGGACTTATATATGAGATGACGTATCGCGGGATGATAGCAGGAGTACCGGGTAATCAGAAGGAATATCTGGTTCCGCATATTACAAAGTCCTGGCCGACCATGGAAGAAGCAAGGGAAGAAATGATTCGCACTTACTTTAAGCAGTACGGACCTGCAACTGTTGCGGATTGCAAGTATTTCTTCGGAAGATGGAAGGCATCTGACATAAATCACATTATTGAGAGAGTACTGCGTGATATGTATGAGACCGTTATAGGCGGCAAAAAGTACTATTCAGCTAAGAAACCTGAGCTTAACGGCGAGATACCTGAGTGTGTTCTGGTACCGGGCTTTGACCAGCTGGTAATGGGATATAAGGACAGGAGCAGAATGATAGACAGTGAGCATCTTAAGAAGCTTACGAATGTTGCGGGAATTGTGTTCCCGTCAGTAATAGTAAGGAATAAGATGCGTGCCAGATGGAAATACGATAATAACGTGATAACGGTTACTCCGTTTGAGAAGCTGTTAAAGAAGGACGAAGCTCCCATCCGGCGTAAGGCTAAAGAAGTGTTTGGAAAACAGACAGAAATCAGATTTGATACGCAGGCGGCAGACTGATACCCTGATACATATTAAGACATATCAGGTCTAAGAAGAGGGTGGTGGGAATACATGACCACAAGAAATGAAGCAGTAGAATACGGGTTATCATTTCATGATACATATATGGATCAGCCATTCCATGACGATAACTGGCAGCTGATACGGGTGAAGCCTTCTAAAAAGGTATTTCTATGTGTCTACGAACGTGACGGATTGGTCAATCTGAATGTCAAGGTGGCTCCTGATAAAGCTTTATTTTGGCGGAGTATGTATAAGAGCGTAATCCCGGGCTACCACCAGAACAAGGAGCATTGGAACACGATTATTCTTGACGGCTCAATACCGCAGAAGGATATCGTGACGATGATAGCTGAGAGCTATGATATTGTTACAGACTCACCGAGAAAGCGTATTTATGAGGCAGTGAAAAAGATACCTGCAGGTCATGTGGCTACTTACGGACAGGTTGCGGAAATGGCCGGGGACAGAAATATGGCTCGTGCGGTAGGCAACGCACTTCACCATAATCCGGATCCCTCAGGTATACCCTGCTTCCGCGTAGTCAACGCCAAAGGCGAGCTGGCAGGAGCATTTGCCTTCGGAGGAGCTGAGGTCCAGGCGAATCTGCTGCGAGCAGATGGGGTGGAGGTAGTCGGTGGAAGAGTTGATCTTTCAAAATATCAAATGAAAGCTAAAGAGTGATGAAATAAAGCAGAATCATTCCTCGTCACGGATTTTATCCAGCGCGGCATTGATTTTCTTCTCATCCTGCTTGAATACCAGAGCGGTGAATATCCACACTAAGATGTAGATAACGGTGAAGGCTACTGCGGTAATGATAAATCCCGTAAGATCGCTGTACCATTTAAAAAAGTAACCGCTGCCGAGTACGATGCAGAACAGAAGAAGATAATGCAGCGCTACTTTTAACTTCATAGTGATGTGTCTGTCCTCAGGTCTGATATAGAAAATAACAGTGGGCAGAGAGGTCAGAAAGGCGATAACCATTAATGATATCGGAATGTACCAGGGAAGTGTGGGCGCAGTACCTCCAAGAATATAGTTAAGCAGTTCAGAGATAATCAGAACACAATTCATAAAAAAGAATACAGTCAGTGTCTGTTCAAAAATCAGTCTTTTAAGATTCATAACAACCCTCACAAATTATTAGTTTAACCTACGCCAAGTCTCTTTTTGAGCTCTTTGACATAACTTCTGTTGATGATTATTTTCTCATCATTTAAAAGAGTGGCGACCATGCGTGAATTCTCTTCGGCCTTGATGCTCCGAATCTTACGCACGTTTAAAATCATAGACTTGGAGCAGCGGAAGAACCGTGAGTCCAGTTTCTCCTCCAGCTCGTACAGTCGGCTCCTGATTTCGAGACAATCGTCTTTGGTGTAGGCAAAGGTCTTGTCGTCAGTTGATTCTATATAATAGATTTTGGAAATAGGGCAGGGGTAGTATTCCCCTTCACGGTAACCCGACAGAACATATTCACCGCTCTCGAGAAGAGATATTGCGGTGCCTATATTCTCAGTCACGGAAACAGCGCTTATGACTGCTGATTCAGCTTCTTTGTCTGTAACTTTTTTAAGAATAACCTTCATTAGTATACCTTTCGATGACAAACAACTCGTTTCTTATTTTCTCTTGTACACCTTAGGATAGATAATTGCAATAGCAAAAATGAACAAAGCGGTAACTGCTGCAATATAAAGTATGCAATTCTGCCCTGACAGAGTATTCCCAAACATCTTGCCGCTAAAACCGAAGACCTCCCTTAAGGTTGAGGTGAAAGCGCCACTATCTAAGCCGCCGAGGTCCTCATCAATATGTGTAAGAAGGCCGCCAAGCATTGTCTTCTTAAGCAGAGCAGTTATTCCTGTTGCCGGGAAGAGATTGCAGAAGGTCTGAATGCCTTCCGAAAACTGATATAAGGGGATGTATGCGCCGATAACGAAGCCCGAAGCGGCAGAAATAATACCCATAAAGGCGCTGACTGCTGCGGTGTTCTTAAACAGTATAAGCATTGGCATAAAGATGGCTGTTGCGCTCATGGAGCCTAACAGAATCAGTCCGTACAGTGCGATAACGGAGGATGTGCCGATATGCATTGGGTTGCCTAAGCTTATAATAACAAGTCCGATGGTGAACACAACGGAAGTCATTATAAAAGCAGAGAGTGCAGAAGATATATAGTAGCTGAGTATGATTTTAGGTCTCTTTATGGGAGTTGCAGACAGATCGTAATCCACCTTTGACTCTCGGTCATTTACCAGAGAGGTCAGGGTGTTATAGGGAACAGTGATCATGGCTGAGCCCATGATTCCGCACAGCAGCAGTCCGTTTATGAAGCTGTCGATATCCTTGGAATCTACAAGGTCGCGGATGGCGGAGGCGGCACTGTTGATGGCGTCTACCAGATTGACCTTTAAGAAGAACAGGTAGAGCACAAGGATGATAATCGGAGTCAGCATTGAAAAAAGGATTGATGATTTGTTTTTAAAATAAACAAGCAGATTTCTTTTGATAAGTCCTAACATATTAATTGATTTCCTTTCCTGTAAGTTTGAGGAACACATCGTCCATGGTACCTTTGATTACTTCATAATCGTTAAGCTGCGTGCTGTTATTCACAATGAATTTAGTGATACCGCTCTCAAAATAGATGTTGTAATGGTCGGCGTCATATTCAAATTCATGCGCTTCAAAAAGCTTCTCTTTTTCAGTGTCCTGTGTGGTGTACCAGACAAGTCTTGTCTTGGCGTATGCATTTTTCAGATCGGTAGGAGTTCCCTCAGCAATGATCTGACCCTTATCCATAATTATTACGTGGTCAGCGTCGCGGGTTTCTTCCATGTAGTGAGTAGTGAGGAAGATGGTCAGCTTCTCTTCGTGGCGCAGATAATTGATGTAGTCCCAGACAATCTTTCGTGACATCGGGTCAAGGCCTGTGGTGGGCTCGTCTAAAAACAGCAGCTGAGGCTTATTTATCAGCGCGCGGATTATATCAACCCTTCTTCGCTGACCGCCCGAAAGCTGTTCGTAGCGTCTGTTCCAGATTTCTGCCAGTTCGAATCTGTCCCAGAAGGACTCAAGCCTGCTCATGATTTCTTTCTTTGAATAACCGTAATAGGAGCCTCGGGTGAGCAGGTTCTCCTTAACAGTAAGCTTGGCGTCGAGGACGGAATTCTGAAAAACAATTCCGATTCTGTCGCGGATTTCGTTATCCTGTCTGCCAAGCTCGTAGCCGAATACCTTCGCTGTTCCGCCTGTCTTCTCAAGAAGTGTGCTAAGGATGTTAATAGTGGTTGATTTACCGGCGCCGTTCTCACCGAGGAAGGCGAACAGTTCTCCCTGTCCAACCTTAAAAGATATATTGTTGACTGCGGGGCGGTCGCTTGCGGAATTGCCTTTATATATTTTGGTCAGCCCGCTTACTTCTAAGGCATACGGTGCAGCGGGAGAGCATGTGAATGTTTTCTCAGACATATTTTGATTCCTTTCGTGTTGTTTTTGTTGTTCTGAACGCATCATAACTGAGTGAAAGCTTATGCACAAGCAAAGTGCGGGTAAGTTGCAAATACCGGGGGTAAGTTGCAGAATTAATTTGACGGACAACCGATAAAATATTAGCATTGTAAATAGTATTAACGGCAGTATTGCCATGACGGAGGGGAAATGACTAAATTCGTTTTTGTAAGACACGGAGAGCCGGATTATCCGAGCACACTTGACAGGAGCACGATGTCGCTTGCTAAGAATTTCGCGGGACTTACTGAGAAGGGCAT
>X415_White_Rhinoceros__coassemble_197_pt1 | contig 16498 bp, 15 predicted proteins | sample X415_White_Rhinoceros__metabat2_high_PE_001 | metagenome-assembled genome bin X415_White_Rhinoceros | reverse complement strand
GAGCTGATTAACTATATCAAAGGGAAATATCCGAGTGTTAAGTGTGCCGTAGCTACATGCTGGGAGGAAGGCCCGAAGGCATATCATACCTGCAATAACAGCTGGTACACCTTAATGGACGGCGGTCCCTGGGCACCCTGGATTCCCTCAAAGGTCAATACACACGCGCCCGCAGCCAATGAAGCTGAGGACAGCGGAATTGTGGCAATTCCCCATCTGTCCCGTGACCTTTTAGCATGCTACGACGGCAACGGTTCAAACTTTGGAACTCATCCGCAGAATGTCCTTCGCGGAATGATATACCGCGACAACGAGTATCCGTATCTGTTCAACCTGATTGATCAGTACAGGGTACTTGGCGACTACAATAACGGCATAGCTTACAACATGATGTTCGTTGGCCCCGGCTGGATGAACAAGATGGGACGCTGGGAGGCTCCTTACGAGCTGCTTTATAAGAGCTACTCTGACGGAATGGCTTACTACGGCAAGCTCAAGAAGGAAGGCCGGCTGACTGATATGACCATGGCAGAGTGGGCTGATTTCTACAGAGCGAACAAGACCTATACCGAGCCTGAATGCGCACTGTGGCGCGACATTCTCTACGGCTCGGATAAGCAGCTGTTCTGGTACTGTGATCCCTTCATGCGCGCCTGTGTCAACATGGAGCAGGGCGGAGCAATAGTTGACCTGCGTCCTTATGCGGGCAAGCTTGAATGGCCGATCGGTATCGGCACAAAGCATGTTCAGGACTGCTCATATCCCTTCCTCATTCAGGAGAAATACAGGGCAGGCTACTTCACCCACTATGCCGGTGAGGGAACCGTTAGAAGTGCCAAGATTATACATAACGGCGAGGAAGTAGACTTATGTCTGTGCCGTACACATGCGAAATTCTCAAAGGTCGGCAATGACAGAATACTTACTCTCAAGCCCGTCGACATTGAGTTCAGTGACCTTACCGTGAAGCTTCAGACAAAGCTCATATTTACAGAGGGCACAAGCGAAATCAAGACAGTCCGCACTATCCTTGAAATGAGTGATCCGACCGCTGAGGTGCAGATTAACGAATACATGGTAGCCTGCTACGGCACGACCGAGTACCCTGAGGACATGACCTGCGTTACCCTGCGCTGTCTGAACGGCGACAGGAAAATCGACAGGCTCATCGATTACGAGTACAAATGCCGTGAGGAATATCTTGAGAACGCAAGCGAGGTAAGCGCTTCGGTACGCGCAATCAAGACGTTGGTTACCTTAAGAGGCGAGGGCGGAGCAGCAAACACCGGATACATCAAGGAAGGTTACGCCTTCTCACCGATGTTCACCTTAGGCTACACCGCGACATTACATGACAAGGAGGAATATACCACATGGCTCAGGTTGGCAAGGGAAGATTAAACTACAGATGCCCGTCATGCTTTATGCGTGACCTCGATATAGACATGTTTTACGATAAGGACAGGGATGAATTCTACTGCATCCGCTGCCAGTACAGAGGCAACGAGAAGGATGTCCTTGAGAAGAACGAGATGGCAAGATTCCGTTACAGGGACATGATGAGAAGATTCACCCTCGAGGAGCTGCGCGCAGAAAACGCAGAGTAACGCGCAGAAAACGCAGAGTAACGCGCAGAGAACGCAGAGTAGCGCGGGGAACACGGAATAACGCAGAGAGAACACGGAATAATGATGAAAATAATCAGCAGAATTAAAGGCATGGATGTCTCGACCGTAATCGAGGAGGAGCAGTGCGGCGCGAAGTACTACGACGGCGGCGAAGCCGAGGACCTTTTTGACATTCTTAAAAGGCACGGAGCCAATTCAGTCCGCATAAGACTTTGGAACGACCCGTACGAGCATATCGCAGCCGAAGGCAGAAAAGGCGAAGACCGAAGAATCCCTTATGGTGCGGGAACAAACGACTTAGATAAGGTCATAGAGATCTCAAAGCGGGCCGCAGCGCACGGCATGACGACGCTTTTGGATTTCCACTACAGTGATTTCTGGGCTGACCCGGGCAAGCAGTATCCGCCGAAGGCCTGGGCGGAGTACAGCGGCGCGGAGCTTGCGGACGCAGTGTATGACTACACAAAGAGCACGCTTCTGAAACTTAAGGCGCTGAACCTCCTGCCCTATATGGTACAGGTCGGCAATGAGCTCACAAATGGCTGCTGCTGGCCGCTTGGCAACAGGGATTACGAAAGTGACGGCAGTAAGGATTATTTCAATCCGATACTTAAAGACATACTGCTTTCGGGAATTTATGCGGTGCGTGAGGTATCAGAGGATATCATCGTCATGCTGCATCTTGACAACGGCGGCAACAACGCGCTGTATCGGAGCTGGTTCGACGGCTTCGGATGCATGGACGCTTTTGATGTGATAGGGCTTAGCTACTATCCGTTCTGGCATGGAAGACTGTCAGATTTGGAATTCAATCTTAAGGACCTTGCAACACGGTATCATAAGCAGATGGTCATCGCTGAGGTCTCGATGGGGCACAGCATGAAGGATTATCGAAGCTATGAGCTTCCTGCACAGAACAAAGGAGCAGCTATAACCGAGTCCGCACGGGACAAAGGAGCAACAGCTGCAACCGAGTCTGTAGATGAGCTGAAGGGCATGGCCACGAAAGAGGAGCTCATAAAGAACCTTGACTATCCGATGACCCCTGAGGGACAGGCAGAGTTTATGAAGCATCTGAACCGTGTTATCGACTCGGTGCCGGACGGACTGTGCAGAGGCTATTATTACTGGGAGCCCGCATGGATTCCTGTTCCCGGGTGCGGATGGGCGAGCGAGGCCTCACTAAAATATATTCATGACAAGGGCCCCTGCGGCAACGAATGGGCCAATCAGGCGCTGTTTGATTATGAAGGCAATGCGCTTGCAGGCCTGAATAATCTATAATGTGTGACGGTTTTGTGACACTTTGGAGTATATAATCTCTCCAAAGTGTCTTTTTATGTTCAAAAGGAGGTTTACATGGCTGCATTTTATGACTGGCGGGCTATTTCCAATATGAGTGAGGAAGAGCTCAAGGAACAGTTCAGTGATCTGGAACTTAATATTATTAAGAGACATCAGCTGATAATGTTTCTCTATTACACAAATTCGCTCGACAGGGCCGGTTTCGCCGGAGTTACTTCCGCGGAAATCGATGCATGGGTATATGACGAGAGAGCCAAACTTGTTCAGAAATACGGCGAGGATGTGGTGACGAACCTTGAGACATCTTATGTCAGCTCACTATACGACCGCGAGGAAATAGAGGGCATAACTGACAACGTAGTTGATCTGTTCAAAAACAACGGACTCGCCAAAAAGGAGTATGATGAGCTGAAGAGGCTGGCCGATGACAAGAAGATGTCAGAGGAAGACCTTGCAATGCTGTCCCTCGCAGCAGCATATGACCCTGAAGCGACCGGTGATATCGACCGCAAGGAGGGCGAGAGCAGGGAAGACTGCGCTAAACGTAATTACGAGCAGATGACCAGCAAGATTCTTCACCCCAAGGAGCAGTGGGACCCCAAGAAGCTGGGACATAAACGCGATGAATCCATGCGCCGTGCCAAAAAGCTTTTGGAGGACCAGAAGAAGGGTATTCCGCAGACCATGGCCAAGACCATGAGAGGCAGCTTACTTCATCAGCTGGGACTCTTCTGCGATGCGCGTGACTGCAAGGAAGCAGCCAAGAATGCAGAGATTCTGCGTGAGACCATGAAATTCGTCGAGGAGAATCCGGATGTTTTCAAGTGCTGTGACTTCAAGCAGAATGAACTCGATGCCCTGTACGGAGCCATGGAGCTTGGCAAGACCATCATCAGAGGTAATGAAGCAGTCGAGAAAATGTCCTACGCAGCCATGAACAACATCGAGCTTACCGAGGACCAGAAGAAGGACTACATGGCAGATGTATTCCAGATGCAGGTGGCCTTAAGCGATAAGGAGAAGCAGATTGAGCTGTACAATGATAGCCTTGACAAGGGAGAAGTTCAAAAGAGTGACAGAATGAAGCCCACACAGCTTCAGATGAAACTCGGTAAAGGCATAACAGCTAAGGAAATCAAAGCCGGCAAGCAATCACCCGAGAGCCTTAAGATGCGCAAGAGCATGAAGATGTCAGAGTTCTTCAATCGGATGGCTAAAAAGGATACCGTTCAGCTTACGCAGACCATGTTTAATAAGGATAAGCGTAAGTCTCTGACAGGAGCACTTATTAATGAGATAACCAACGGGAAGCTCATGGATAAGATGGTCGGTGCCAATAAGGAGCTTGAGAAGAAGGGACTTGTTAAAAAAGAACCCGGCAAGAACGGTTTGGAGAAAGAGGCAGAAAACAATAAACCGGAGAAAAAAATAATGAAGTAAAACCTCCGATTAAGAAGTCAGATGATGTCAAACAGCTAAAACCCCTTACAAACGAACGGGTTCTCGAAGGTCCGAGCTTAAAAAAATAAATAGAAAATAAATTAAAAAAAGCAAAAAAACTTGAAAATCTGTGACGCTTTTGTGACACTTTGGCTGATATAATGACGCCATAGTCAAGCAAGACAAACAGTTATTTTAATCAATCAAAAATAATCTTTAGGAGGACTAAATTATGTATTATTGGTTTTTAAGAGCTATGAATTTCCTGGCTGAGAACAAAGCGGGCTACGGCGGAGTATACGAAGGCGTAGTTAACCCTGTAGTTAGCCTGATTAACAGCTTAACAGGCCCTGTTCTTGCAATTGTCGGTGCAGTTGGATCACTCTATTGTATTCTTCTTGGTGTTAAGTTCGCTAAGGCTGAGGAGCCTCAGGAGCGTGAGAAGGCTAAGGGTTCACTTAAGAACGCTATCATCGGTTTCGTTCTTATCTTCGTTCTTCTCGTAGCACTTGCTAAGCTTACACCTGTTATGATTGACTGGGTTGGCAGCAACGGCACTGAGATTACAAACTACAAGTAAGATTAATAAGACTGAAGGAGTCCCTTTTGGGACTCCTTTTTTTGCTTGTTAAAAATGTGGATAACTGATAAAATTATACGTAGCGTGGAGGATTGTATCATGACGATGATTAACGCTCTGAGTGCGGGCCTTGAAATCTACGCCGCAGTAGTGCTTGCTGCGGTTTTATATTCATGTCTTTCAGACAGTAATTCGACATCAAAGCTTGATAAATACATCATCCTTATGATTGAGTCGGCGATGCTGATGCTCATAACCGATGCGCCTACGTATTTCATGGAAGGTACGCATGGGGCGGATTTCTTCCTGCACGGCATGTATTTTATGTCATATTCTGCATGTCAGGCGAGCACGGTATTCTTCACATACTACATTGTTAATTACCTGCGCAAGAAGACAAGTGTCGACAGATGGCTGCTTAAGGTGACGGTCTCGATATCGTGTACGGCAAGTATTCTGTGGTTTATTTCGATTTTCAACGGAATGTTCTACACTATTGACAGCGATGTAATTATGCAGCCCGGGAAGTACTTCTGGATAAGCCAGGCCTTCAGTATTGTCAACGTTGTTATCGACAGTGTATATGCCCTTACCAAGCGTAAGATTCTGGGGAACAGGCAGTTCTTCCTGATACTGGTTTATTCGATTATTCCGGTAATCGCGGCACCGTTCTCGGTGAGATGGGCGACGACGCCTCTGTATCTGGCAGACACGATTTCGATTATCCTTATCTTCCTCATGATGCATCAGGAAGAAAACTTAAAGAGCGCAGAGCAGGGCAGGGAACTCATGAAGCAGCGCGCGGCACTTGCGAACAGCCGAGCCAAGATCATGATGAGCCAGATACAGCCACATTTCCTCTACAATACACTTAATGCAATATACTACCTCATAGAGAAGGACCCGACGACAGCACAGAAGGCGGTCAACGACTTCTCAGAATACTTAAGAATGAACATCGATACCCTCTCGATTTCGGAGCCTGTAGAATTCGAGAAGGAGCTCAAGCACATCGAGACCTATCTTTGGATAGAGAAGATGCGTTTTGACGATGATCTGAATATCATATATGAAATCAACACCAAGGATTTCTTAATCCCGGCGCTTTCAATCCAGCCCTTCGTTGAGAATGCGGTTAAGCATGGCATCTGCAAGAAGGAGGATGGCGGAACCCTCTGGATTCGAACCTTCAGGGGGGATAGGAAGACCATTATTGAGGTTGAAGACAACGGTGTCGGTTTTGATACAACAAAGAAACGTGAGGACGACGGACGTTCACACGTGGGTGTCGACAATTCAAGACAGCGAATCGAGACCGTCATGGGCGGAACAATTAATGTCGAGAGTGTCATAGGAGTCGGCACAAAAGTTACAATTACTATCCCGGATGAGGAGGAGGGGGTTGTCCCCGGAAAGGTGATTATATGCAAATAATAGCTGTTGATGATGAGAAGTTGGCTCTTGAGGCATTGGAGGTCGCAATTAAGAAGGCTGACCCGGAAGCGAGCGTTGAGTGTTTCAGAAAGCCCTCGGAGGCTATTTCCTACGTTTCGTCAAATATGGTAGATGTTGCATTTCTTGATATTGAAATGAGACAGATGAGCGGAATCGAGCTCGCTAAATACATTAAGGTTGCCAATCCCAAGGTCAACATCGTGTTCTCGACCGGTTATGCAGAGTACCGCGGCGATGCTTTTGACATGCACGCGAGCGGCTATATTACTAAGCCTATTACTGTTGATAAGGTCGCAACCGAGCTCGCTAACCTTCGCTATCCTATAAGCGAGCAGGCACCTGAGGCTGCTCCCGGCAAAAACAGAATCTTCTGCCAGACCTTCGGTAATTTCGCGGTTTATGCTGACGGCAAGCCGCTTGATTTTAAGTACGAGAAGACGAGAGAGCTTCTGGCATATCTCGTAGACAGAAGTGCACTGTGCACCTCCGGCGAGATTATGGCGGCACTTTGGGAGGATGAGAGACACGAATCTTACCTGCGTAACCTGAAGAAAGACCTGATTGAACGTCTTGACAGCGTCGGCTGCAAGGATATTATTGAGAATCAGTGGGGCAAGCTCGGAATTATTCCGGATAAGATCGACTGCGATTTCTATGACTGGAAGAAGGGAATCCCGGCAGCCCTCAATTCCTACAGAGGTGAATATATGGCCCAGTACAGCTGGGGTGAGTTCACCATGGGAACATTTAAGAATTACAAGGCGGATTAAAATGAAGGTAACAGATGTATTAATGCTCACCCCTGTTTTCAAGGAGATGATATGGGGCGGCAGCCGGATGAGGAAGGAGTTCGGTTACGATATTCCGGGCGATGATACCGGCGAGTGCTGGGCTGTGTCGGCGCATAAGAACGGCGACTGCACAATAAGCGGCGGCGCCTTTGACGGACAGACGCTGAGTGCGGTATGGAATGCAGAACCTAAGCTCTTTGGAGGACATAAGGAGGGCGAGCCCTTCCCACTTCTCACAAAGATTATAGATGCAAGGCAGAACTTAAGCATTCAGGTCCATCCTGATGACGAGTATGCCAAAGTGCATGAGAACGGATCCTTAGGCAAGACCGAGTGCTGGTACATTCTGGACTGCGATTCTGATGCGACCATCATAATCGGGCATAACGCGAAGAATAAGGCAGAACTCACAGATATGATAAGAGGCGGACGCTTCAGTGAGTTCATCAGAGAAATCCCCATTAAGAAGGGGGATTTTTTGCAGATATATCCCGGAACGGTACATGCCATCAAGGGCGGCACCATGATTTTAGAGACACAGCAGAACAGCGACATCACATACAGAGTCTATGACTATGACAGACTGCAGAACGGCAGGAAGAGAGAGCTTCACGTTGAGCAGAGCATTGATGTAATCACGGTACCCTTTGAAGGCTCGGAGGCTAAAGATAAGGGCGAACCCCTTACCGTTAAAAAGGGTTCATGTGAGTGTCTTCCAATGATTCGCTGCCAGTACTACGAGGTCTGGAAGATAAAGAATATGTCCGCTGTGACCCTGCTTCAGGACAGGGACTTTTTAATCTGCTCCGTAATAGAAGGCGAAGGCAGACTTAAGGACAGCGAAGAAGGCAGCATTGCAATTAAGAAGGGCGATCACTTCATCATACCGAACGGGTTTGGCGAATTCACCCTTGAAGGAGAAGTAGAGCTTATTTGCTCGAGTGCAGTGAGATAATATGCGTGAATACGAAATAAAAGCGAACGGCAAAATCAATCTCGGACTTGATGTTGTCGGCAAAAGAGAGGATGGGTACCATCTTGTCAGAATGGTCATGCAGAGCGTAAGACTGTATGACAGGCTGGAGTTCACCCGCACAAAGACGCCGAATATTGCAATCGAGTCCAATTTGAGATTCCTGCCGGTCAATGAGAACAATCTGGTATATAAGGCCATTGAGATGATACGTAAGAATTACGGTATCACGGAGGGCCTGCACGTTAAGCTTGACAAAAGGATTCCGGTTGCCGGAGGAATGGCGGGAGGCAGCAGCGATGCAGCGGCTACGCTTAAGGCCATGAACAGCATGTTTGAACTTGGAATTACGGAAGAGAAGCTTAATGAATATGCTTTGAAGCTCGGAGCAGATGTACCTTACTGTTTAATGGGCGGAACCGCACTTGCGGAGGGCATAGGCGAGAAGCTGACAAAGCTTGATCCGGTACCTGATGCGCATGTGTTGCTTGTGAAGCCGCCTATCAGTGTGTCAACGCCCGCTATTTATTCAAAATATGACGAGATGCAGGGCCTTACGCATCCTGATATTGACGGAATAATGAGCGCCATTAAGGCGAAGGATATAAAGGCGATATGCGAGAGAATGGGCAATATTCTGGAGCCTGTGACAATATCATCCAATCCCGTGATTTCGGACATTAAGGAGCGCATCCGCTTGCTGGATGCCGACGGAGTCCTGATGAGCGGCAGCGGCCCTACGGTCTTCGCTGTTTTCACCGACAGGAAGGCTGCGGAGCATGCATTTTATGAGTTTAAGGGCGGAGAGTACTCAAGGGGAACGTATCTCACCGCATTTGCCAATACATAAAAAGGGAGAAGAGCAATGGAAGAAGACAAGAAATTAGTTGAGAATACTGATGAACTGAACAGGGAACAGAAGGCAGAACAGGGTGGTGCGCAGAAGGAAGAGAAGCTCAACTGGAAGAAGGAGCTTTTAAGCTGGGTGCTTATTCTGGTTATTGCCTATGTTCTGGCACAGGTTGTAACACGTGTGATTATCATTAAGACTGAGATCGTTTCGGGCTCAATGATTGCAACACTGAAGGTCAACGACAGGGTTGTCGGCAACAGACTTGCATATCTGTTCAAGAATCCTCAGCGCGGTGACATCATATTCTTCAAGTACCCCGATAACGAGGAAGAAGTTTATGTTAAGAGAATTATAGGACTTCCCGGCGAGACCGTTGAAGTCGTTGAAGGTCAGGTCTATATTGACGGCGTTGCTATTGACGAGCCGTATCTTAATGAGCCGATGCTCGGCTCCTACGGACCTTATGAGGTTCCTGACTGGGGTTATTTTATGATGGGTGATAACCGTAATATTTCAGTCGATTCACGTTTCTGGATTCAGCAGTTCGTGACTGAGGATGAGATTTTGGGCAAGGCATGGTTCCGCTACAAGCCCAGCCTTGGAGTTATTCATTCCGCAACCTATGACTGACCTTCAAGCAAGGAGATTTTATGAACCAGTTAACTACAGTCTGGGGTGAGAACCTGGACCGTTCAAATGTACTTCCCGAGTATCCGAGACCGCAGCTTAAAAGAGACAGCTTCATCAATCTGAACGGATACTGGGATATGGCGATTACTCATGACGGGGAAGTGCCTGATACCTTCTCAGAGAAGATTTTAGTGCCCTTCTGCCCTGAGTCGCAGCTGTCGGGAGTAGGACATGTGCTTCAGCCCGATGAGTATCTGTGGTACCACAGAACATTTACCTTTGTTAATTTCAATCTGCCAGACACCAGGCGCCTGTTGCTTCATTTCGGAGCTGTTGACCAGGAGGCGGATGTATTTGTTAACGGCAAAAGAACGGTGAGCCATGTGGGCGGATATCTTCCGTTCTCTGCAGATATTACGGATTATGTGCGCGAGGGGACAAACGATATCGTTGTGAAGGTAAGAGACCTTACCGACACGACCTTCTTAGCCAGAGGCAAACAGAAATTAAAGCCCGGCGGAATGTTCTACACTCCGATAAGCGGAATCTGGCAGACTGTTTGGATGGAGGAGGTTCCGACCAACTACTTAAAGACTGTTAAAATAACGCCGGATTACGATAAAGAGAAGGTAATCTTTGAACCGGTAATGAGCGGTACTGAGGTCAGAACCACCATTACTGTTTTTGAAGGTGAGCGCACAGTTGGAACCTATGGCTTCTACGGAAGCAGAACGATGACGGTTCCGCTTCCGAATTTTAAAGCATGGAGTCCTGAGGAACCGTTCCTCTACACCTATCAGCTTGTGGCAGGCGAGGACAGGGTTTCGGGATATTTCGCCATGCGTAAGTTCTCGGTAGGAGCTGACAGATACGGGGTTATGAGGCTTATGCTCAATAACAGACCGTATTTCCATAACGGGCTGCTCGATCAGGGCTATTGGCCTGACGGACTTTATACGGCACCTTCTGATGAAGCACTTATATATGATATTGAGAAATGCAAGGAGCTCGGCTTCAACATGCTCAGAAAGCACGCGAAGATCGAACCGCTCAGATGGTATTATCACTGCGACCGCCTCGGCATGTTGGTATGGCAGGATATCGTTAACGGCGGACAGGGCATGGATTCTTATTATGTGACTCTGCGCCCTACGGTCATGCCTCTCACGCAGCACCACACTAACGATGTCGGCAACGGAAGACTAAGACGCGGCATCAAATCCAGCAGGCAGAGCTACATCAGAGAGCTTAACGATACGATTTCATTACTCTACAATTGTCCCAGTGTGTCTTTGTGGACGCTCTTTAATGAGGGCTGGGGACAGTTCAGGGCTTTGGACATGGCGAAGCTTGCGCGCAAGCTCGACCCTACAAGGCTTATTGACCATGCCAGCGGCTGGTTTGACATGGGCGGGGGAGATGTTAAGAGTCTGCATATTTATTTCACTCCGTTCAAGTTTAAGACCGAGGAGCGCCCGGTTGTTATCTCGGAGTTCGGAGGCTACAGCCTTCCCACACCTGAGCATACAGCCTGCGACAAGGTCTACGGATATAAGAAGTTCAAGACCGAAGCGGATTTCACTGAGGCTTATACAAAGCTCTACAGAGATAAAATTATCGCTCAGCTGAGAAAGGGCCTGAGCGCGGCCGTTTATACGCAGGTGTCTGACATCGAGGAAGAGATAAATGGTTTATTGACATATGACCGAAAACATCTTAAAATCGACTCCGACGCTGTTCACAGAATAAACATAGACTTGCGATATGATATCTGACGGTCGTCATTCGATTAATACTTAGAAGTGCTCCGGCACGAAGGAGATTTTCAAATGGAAGAAAAAGATTTACTGGAGGAGACTACTGTAACTGAGAACGCAGAAGCTACTGAGGCTGTCAACGAAGAAACAGAAGCAGCAGAGGCAGCAGTTGAGGAAGTGGCAGAAGAGACAGTTCCCTCAGATGAAGAAACTGATGCAGAGACAGTATCAGGTGAATACGTTGTAGCTTCGAGCGTTGAGGCATCAGAGGAAGTTAAGGCTTCGAAGAAGACAACAGCAGTACTTGTTACAATGATCATTATTCTGGTTGCTATAATTGCTTTTGCAGGAGTCCTGATTTTCAACAAGATAAAGGCTGATAAGCAGAAGGCTGAAGAGGATGCCAAGGTACAGGAGATTCTTGATGCAGCACAGGCAGAAGCTGAGAAGAATGCAGAGAACACAGCTGCAACCGAGCCCAAGGAAGAGGTTGTTTATAACGTTACCGTTAAGCTCGGTGAGTACAAGGGTATTGAAGGCAAAATGGTAGTTGCTGAGGTTACCGAAGAGGATATACAGGATGATATCGATTCCTTCTGTGACATGAATGAGGAAGAGGTCGAGATTACAGACCGCCCCGTAGAAGACGGCGATACACTTAATATTGATTACGCAGGCTTCATGGACGAGGAGCAGTTTGAAGGCGGAACAGCTGAGGGCGCTGAGCTCGTTATCGGTTCGGGTTCGTTCATCGACGGCTTTGAGTCACAGCTTATCGGACATGCAGTAGGCGAGGTAGTTGATATTGATGTTACCTTCCCTGATCCTTATCCGAACAATCCTGATTATGCAGGCAAGCCCGCAAGATTCACCGTAACAATCAACGCAATTTATAACTATGTTGTTCCCGAGTTCTCAGATGAGCTTGTTGCAGCTAATTCCGAGTATGCTACGATGTCAGAGTACATCGCGGGCAGAACAAAGGAGATGGAAGAAGAGAACGCTGAGATGGCCCGTGAACAGTTCGAGAACGATATCATTGAGGAAGCAATCGCAAGATGTGAATTCGGCGGCGATATCGATGCCAAGATAGCTGATTACGAGAATCAGTACACCTCTTACAATGATTACCTCGCTCAGTCCTATTACGGAATTGACGGTGCCACACTGTTCTACTATTTCTACGGAATGGATAATGATGCATACTACGCATACATCAATGAGCAGTCGACCTATCAGACCAAGTATGAGGCAATGCTTAATGAAATCATCAAGGTAGAGAATCTCACCGTAACACCTGAGGAATATGAAAAAGAATTCAATGACATGTTCTTAGATTACTACGGATATGCGAGCAAGGAAGAGGTTCTGGCTGATATTTCCCAGGAAGAGATTGACGACATGGTCAACAACACAGTCCTTCAGGACAAGGCAAGACAGATCATCATCGATAACGCAGTTATAATTGAATAAAGAAAGCAGGGCTGGCGCATATTGTTGCGACAGCCCATTTATGGTATAAAGGAGTAACAAATGAAAAAGAAATTTCTGGCACTTGCAGTAGCTTTATGCCTGATTCTGTCAGGCTGCAATGCCGCTACAGACACAGGCTCTAAGGATAACGGCAAGGTTTGTGTCGTATCAACCATTTATGTCGGATATGACCTCGCGAAAACCATAGGCGGCGAGAACGCGGAGGTTAAGCTTCTTCTTAAGCCCGGCAGCGAGTCACACACCTTTGAGCCCACGCCCAAGGATATTATCGCCATCGAGTCAGGCAGTATTTTTATCTGCACGGGCGGCGAGAACGATGCCTGGGTTGAGACGATTCTCTCGGGAGTTGACAACAAAGACCTTCAGATAATCCGCATGACGGACTGCGTACCCTCTCTCTATGAGGAGGAGATAGTCGAAGGCATGGAGGAAGAGGAAGAAGAAGGCGAAGAGGAAGAAACCGAGTGGGACGAGCATGTCTGGATGGATGCTGACAACGCAGCCGCCATCGCGTGTGCAATCCGCGATGCTTTTGTTAAGGCAGACAGCGCGCATGAGGCTCAGTACAGCGACAACGCACAGAGCTTTTGCGATGCTCTCTATGAGGTAGACAAAGAGATTAAGGCTGTTGTGGCAGGCGCTGCAAGACGTGAGGTAATATTTGCGGACAGATTCCCCGCAAGATATTTCACAGAGCGCTACGGCTTAAGCTATTACGCCGCATTCCCGGGCTGCTCCGAGAATACGGAGGCGAGTGCGGCAACGGTATCCTTCCTGATTGACAAGACTAAGGAAGACAATATACCTGCCGTTTTTACCATTGAACTGAGTGCCGGCAAGCTCGGAACGGCAGTTTCTGAGGAGACCGGAGCCAAAATACTGACCTTCTATACGGGACACAATGTGTCTGCGGATGATTTTGAGAAGGGCATAAGCTTTATAGACATGATGAAGATGAACTGTGAGGTGCTTAAGGAAGCACTGAACTGATGTGGCTGTTAGTACAAAGGATGTGCGAGTATGTCGATTTTAACCTGTAATCATGTGACCCTCGGCTACGACGGGGTCGCGATTCTTAAGGACATTAATTTCAGTGTCGGCAGTGATACCTATCTGTGTATCATCGGCGAGAACGGCGCCGGTAAGTCGACGCTTATTAAGGGCATACTGGGCCTTGTACATCCCATGTCCGGCAGAATTGAGACCGGCGACGGACTTAAGACCAGTGAAATAGGTTATCTTCCCCAGCAGACACAGATTCAGAAGGATTTCCCTGCAAGCGTATATGAGGTGGTTATTTCAGGCCGCATAAACAGCATGGGAATAAGACCCTTCTATAACAGTAAGGACAGATACGAGGCGGACAAAAATCTTGAACTCCTCGGAATTACGAATTTAAGAAACAGCTGCTATCAGGAGCTCTCGGGCGGACAGCAGCAGAGAGTTCTTCTGGCTCGCGCACTGTGCGCCACGAAGAAGATGCTCCTTCTTGATGAGCCGGTATCGGGACTTGATCCTGTTGCGGCCAAGGATATGTATGAGCTTATTTCAAGAATCAATAAGGAACAGCAGATTGCCATTATAATGGTTTCACATGACCTTAATGCGGCGACAAAGTATTCTAACCACATCCTGCATCTGTCACACAGACAGCTGTATTTCGGCAAGACCCGCGAGTACGTAACGGGCGATGACGGCAACGTTATCAACCCCATTGACAGGTACTTAAAGCGCGGAATTCCTGTCGGCAAGGAGGTGGAGCATGATTAATACAATCACTGAGATGCTTTCGCACTCCTTTATGCTCCGTGCCGTTATTGTCGGAGTCCTGGTTTCGTTATGTGCTGCGCTCTTAGGTGTCAGCATGGTGCTCAGAAGGTCATCCATGATCGGTGACGGACTGTCACATGTGGGCTTCGCGGCTTTCGCAATTGCGGCGGTGCTTAATGTTGCTCCGCTCGTGTTTGCCATTCCGGTATGTATTCTTGCGGCATTCCTGCTTCTAAGAATCAGCCGTAACAGCAAGATAAACGCCGATGCGGCAATTGCTCTTGTGTGCAGCGGAGCGCTTGCAATCGGTATCATGGCAGTGTCACTCACAAGCGGAATGAACACCGATGTCAACAACTACATGTTCGGAAGCATTCTTTCACTAAGCAAAACAGACACCTGGCTCAGTGCCGTGCTTTCAATTGCAGTCATCGCAGCCTTTGTGCTGTTCTACAACAGAATATTCTCGGTAACCTTTGATGAGACCTTCGCAGCGGCAACTGGAACAAGAGCGTCACTGTATAACGCAGTGCTCGCGGTGCTCACAGCCGTTACTGTGGTCTTGGGCATGAGAATGATGGGAGCACTGCTCATATCGAGCCTTATTATCTTCCCGCCCCTTACGGCCATGCGCGTCGGGAAGACCTACAGACAGGTTATCGTTATATCGGTTATTGTTTCAATCGTATGCTTCCTCGCGGGAGTATATGTGTCATATGCGTACGCCACGCCTACAGGTGCAAGCGTTGTGTGCATCCACATTGTGATGTTTGCTTTGTTTTCTATCGTCAGCGCAATAAAGAAGAGAAGGAGAAAGCAGAATGGCTGAGGATCTGACTAAGAGTGATGTTAAAAAAATAGAAGAAGAAATCGAGTACCGCAAGCTGGTAGTCCGAAAGGAAGCTATAGAGGCAGTCAAGGAGGCGCGCGCTCACGGCGATCTGAGTGAGAACTTTGAGTACCACGCAGCCAAGAAGGACAAGAATCAGAACGAGTCCAGAATCAGATATCTTGAGAGAATGCTCAAGACTGCCAATATTATCGATGACAGCTCTGCAGCAGACGAGATGGGAATCAACAATACCGCAGAGGTGTTCTTCGAGGAGGACAACGAGACCGACACCTTCAGACTGGTAACCTCGATAAGAGGCGATGTGCTTCACAATTTGATCAGCATTGAATCACCTCTCGGGAAGGCAATACTTGGCCATAAGGAAGGCGACAGAATCTTTGTAGAAGTCAATCCCGGTGCGGGCTATTATGTAGTTCTTAAGAAAATAATCAAAACGGATGATGACTCGCAGGATAAGATCAGACGTTATTAATTTTTGTAAATACACAAAAAGTGAAGTAACCCCGTAATCATATTGCAAAACTACGAGTTTTGTGCAGAAAACCGCATAAAATCAACGTTTTTTGCAGAAATGTTCTTGACAAAGAGGCCGAATACGTTTATAAATAGATTTGTAAGTGCGAGGCAAGCATTTATGCATATGTCTGGCACCTGTAGTTTATAAAACGAAACAAAAACAATTGAGGAGGATTTATCATGAACAAGGCTGAATTAGTAGCTGCTATCGCTGAGAAGGCTGAATTATCAAAGAAGGATTCAGAGAAGGCTTTAAAGGCTGTTATTGAGGCAATTACTGATGAACTTAAGAAGGGTGAGAAGGTACAGTTAGTTGGCTTCGGAACATTCGAAGTTGCTAAGAGACCCGCTCGTAAGGGCCGCAATCCCCTGACTAAGAAGGAGATTAAGATCCCCGCATCACAGGCTCCTAAGTTCAAGGCTGGCAGGGCATTAAAGGATGCTGTTAACAAA
>X415_White_Rhinoceros__coassemble_196_pt1 | contig 16522 bp, 11 predicted proteins | sample X415_White_Rhinoceros__metabat2_high_PE_001 | metagenome-assembled genome bin X415_White_Rhinoceros | reverse complement strand
TTGGCATCGGTAAATGCTGTTCCGAAGCGCTTGTTGATGTTAGCTGCAATTGCGCTTCTAACCTCCTCATAGCCCACATTGCTCATATATCCGTGCGCATAGTTTGCATCGTACTCATCGGGAACTGCCTTAATAGCTGCAGCCACAGCCTTGGGAGGCTCAACCGAGGGGTTGCCGAGACTGAAATCATAAACGTTCTCTTTGCCGTAAATAGCGGCCATCTTCTTACCTTCCTCGAACATTGCGCGGATAGCGGAACTGTTCTTCACAAGGTTCTTCATTTTCTCCGAAATCATACTTATCCTTCCTTACTAATCTGCCGAGGAGATTGCTCCCCTCGGCCAGATTCAAATCCTATATACTTACAAATAATTATCAGCTTCTGGTTGTGATGAACTTGTCATGAATTGCGTTCATAGCCTGCTGTGTGTACTGCTCGTCAATGAGAACAGAAATCTTAATCTCTGAAGTGGAGATCATCTTGATGTTAATGCCTGCATCGTAGAGAGCTTCGAACATCTTAGCTGCAACACCTGCGTTAGAGGTCATGCCTGCGCCTACTACAGAAACCTTGGCAACATTGCGGTCTACATCGATGCGGTCGCAGATAAGGCTTGTCTGTCTGTGCTGCTCCATGATGGCGATTGCTTCCTCAGCGTTGTCGCCTGCTACAGTGAAGCTGATATCCTTTGTGCTGTCACGGCCGATTGACTGTAAGATAACATCAACATTGATGTTGTGGTTAGCAAGATGATTGAATAATTTAAATGCAACGCCGGGCTGATCCTGAAGTCCGGTAACTGCGATAAGCGCGGTATTCTTGTCGCATGCAACACCGCTGATAAGCATTTTCTCCATTTTAGCATTCTCCTTTACGATAGTTCCTTCATTAGTATTAAGACTTGAGCGTACAACGAGCTCCACGCCGTACTTCTTAGCCATCTCGACTGAGCGGTTATGCAGAACGCCTGCACCTAAGCTTGCCAGCTCAAGCATCTCGTCATAAGTAATCTCATTAAGCTTTGTAGCATTGGCTACGATTCTCGGGTCTGCAGTGTATACGCCGTCAACGTCGGTGTAAATCTCACACTTGTCAGCCTTGAGCACTGCCGCAAGGGCAACTGCTGTTGTGTCAGAACCGCCACGTCCGAGTGTAGTAACGTTGTCCAGCTTATCAATTCCCTGGAAACCGGTGATGATAACGATTCTTCTTGCATCGAGCTCTGCTCTGATTCGCTCGGTATCGATGTTCTTCAGTCTCGCATTGGTGTAATCCGAGGTGGTGTGCATAGCAACCTGGAATGCGTTGAGTGAAACAGAGGGAACACCGAGCTGAGCCATGGCCATGGACATAAGTGAAACAGAAATCTGCTCACCTACGCTCACGAGCATATCAAGCCCTCTCTTAGGCGGGTTGGGATTAATATCCTTCGCCTTGGCGATGAGTTCATCCGTAGACTTGCCCATTGCAGATAAAACAACCACAATGTCATTGCCCGCTTTGTAATCTTCAATACAGCGGTTGGCAACGTTATAGATGCGCTCCTTGTTTGCGACGGAACTTCCGCCGAATTTTTTAACTATCAGCATATCTTTCTCTCCTTTATTTACTAGGATTTAGTATCAGATTATCAATGAGCCTGTACCCCTCAGGAACAAAAACTCCCGTGCCCTTAGCAGTCTTCTCGTCGTAGGTTTTCTGGCCCTGAGCCTGCTTAGTGCTGTCATAAAGTAAGTAAGGAATCGGATCTGAAGTGTGGGTTCTGCATCTGATAGGAGTGGGATGATCGGGGAGAATGAGCATACGATACGGGATGTTATCCTTCTCCAGTCCTTCCTTAATCAGCTTGATCACACGGCCGTCCAGATTCTCGATAGCCTTGATCTTACGTTCTATGCTACCCTGATGCCCCATCTCGTCGGGAGCCTCAACGTGAACATATACAAAATCATAACCTTCCTTGAGAAGCCTTACGGCTGCCTCGGCCTTGCCCTCGTAATTAGTCTCGAGTGTGCCGTTCGCTCCGTCAACTATCTCAACATGCATGCCTGCGCCGACTGCGATACCCTTGAGCAGGTCAACCGCGCTGATCATCGCGCCCTTAAGTCCTGTCTTATCGGTAAATGAGTCAAGCATCGGCTTGGTTCCTGCACCCCAGAACCACATCGAGTTCGCCTTGTGAAGCCCCCTCTTCGCTCTCTCAATGTTAATGGGATGGTTGTTAAGCACCTCGAAGCTGCGCTCCATCATCTCTCTAAGAAGCGGCTCGGTGGGAAGATACTCACCAATTACGCGTCCCGGAATATCATGCGGCTGTGCCAGCTCCACTACATGTCCGCCGCTCCAGATTAAGCAGTGTCTGTAGCTTGTGCCTACATACAGCTTGAACGGGTCTTTGACGATTGCGTCCTGAACTGCCTTGACAAGTACAGCGCAGTCCTCGGTAGAAATCTCGCTCGAGCTGTGATCAATAATCGTTCTCTGTTCGTAAGGAACATCCTCCTCAGTCAGAGTAACGAAGTTACATCTGATAGCGATATCGTCGTCCTTCATGGGGACTCCGATGCTCAGAGCCTCTAACGGTGAGCGCCCTGAATAATACTTTCTCGGATAATAGCCGAGAACCGCAAGGTTGGCGGTGTCACTTCCGGGCTTCATGCCCTCGGGAATATTGGCTGCCATGCCCTGCTCGGAGATAGCTGCGAGGCTGTCCATCACAGGTGTCTGAGCCACCTCCAGGGGAGTCCTGCCTCCAAGACTCTCGATAGGCTCGTCAGCCATGCCGTCTCCTAAAACAACAACATACTTCATAGTAGTCTCTCATGCAGCGAGAAATGATTCACTGCATCCTTTCCTTTATCATAGCAGTTGTTTATGCAGGTGATAAGCAATATTACTGCTCAAATCCCTGCAAAAACTGCTTAGTTACTTATTTGTACTTAAAATCAGCTCTGATTTTGCTGATAATCGTGAGGCCCTTAGCCATCTCATCAAAGTCTGCCTCGCGGATATAGTCTGTTACGAATGCGTACTCGCCGGGGATTCCTGCGTCAGCGACCTCGGCAATACCGAAGGCTGAACCAGCCTTCTCGGCATCAGCAGCGGGAACTCTTACGAAATAGCGGAATCTCATTGCATCCTTGGGCTCTAAGTGGAGCTTCTCGCGGTTCCAGATAGTAACAACATTGATATGTCTGTGCTTAGCTGCCTCAACAATGTCGCCTACAACTGCGCTCGCGGTGGGAAGCTTGCCTGCGCCGCTTCCGTAGAACATCAGATCGCCGACTGCGTTGCCCTTGACCATGATAGCGTTAAATACGCCGTTAACATGGTACAGCTGGCAGTTGCTTCGAATCATGACGGGCGCAACCATAGCATATGTCTTGCCTGCCTCGCGCTTAATCATGCTTAAGAGCTTGATGTTGGCCTTAAGCTTCTTGGCATAAGCGATATCAGCAGCTGTAATCTTAGTAATACCTTCGGTGTAGATGTCCTCGCAGTCAACCTGAGTCTGGTTGGCAAGTGAAGCAAGGATTGCAGTCTTGCGGGCTGCGTCAAGTCCCTCAACATCAGCAGCGGGGTTGCGCTCAGCAAAGCCGTTAGCCTGTGCCTCAGAAAGAGCCTCGTCAAAGTCAAGACCTGCGTCTCTCATTCTTGTGAGAATGTAATTGGTAGTTCCGTTGATAATACTGCGGATCTCCATAATGTCATCTGCGGTGAGGGAGCGGTTAAGAGGTCTGATAATCGGGATTCCGCCGCCTACGCTGGCCTCGAAGAAGTAATTGGTATTGTTCTTCTCAGCGATTTCAAGAAGCTCTGCGCCGTGCTTTGATACCAGCTCCTTATTGGAGGTGCACACAGCCTTGCCCTTCTCAAGAGCAGCCTTGCTAAACTCGTATGCAGGATGCTCGCCGCCCATAACCTCAGCGATGATATCGACCTCGGGGTCATTCAGAATATCATTGAAGTCATGTGTGAGCACGCTCTCTACAAGCTGTCCCGGGAAATCTCTAAGATCTAAAACATACTTAACATCCAAAACTTCGCCTGCGCATTTGGCAATATAATCATGGTTCATGTTCAGGACCTCGTATACACCTGAACCAACCGTACCGAAACCTAAAATAGCAACCTTCATTACAATCTCCTCTACAGAATTATTCTTATATTTGGCGGACCTTATTCTCTGCCTAAAATCTTTAATGAGCTTACGCCCTTCTTGCCACCGATGGCAGTCAGAATGTCATTGACATCCTTAGTGTCAGGCAGAATCTCCATACCTAAAGTTATGGCAGCGATTCCTCCGATAGGAATTGACTGATGAATGGTAAGGATATTCGCTCTGCACTTGGCAATACAGTTAAGAACATCTGATAACAGACCCGGCTCATCATCGAGCTGCATCATAATATTGATGGTCTTGCCTCGATTGTTCTCGTGGAACGGGAAAATATCGTCCTTATATTTATAGAAAGAACTGCGGCTTATGTCCACCTTCTCAGTGGCTTCCTGAACTGTCATGACCTTCTCTGAATCAAGCAGTCTCTTGGCCTCTATGACCTTAAGCAGAACCTCAGGCACTGCCTTCTCACGCACCAGATAGTAACGTTCCTTATTATCCATCACAAACCCCCGTATTTAATAAAAATGTACTTCTCTGAAAAACATTTGTCCGCGTATCAAGGAGTATATTATCACAAGGACAAAGTAAAGGCAAGCACTTTTTTGCCTGCCTTTAGAAAGAATATTTTGTTTTTATGAAGTTGCTATTTAATCTGTTTCATAAGTACTTCGACAGCGGCATCAATCTGATTATCGTGGTCACGCATCTCAATCAGCTCACTCTCAAGACCTTCCTCGAGTTCAACCGTAACATCGGGCTCAATACCGATTCCGTGAATGCACACGCCGCTCGGAGTATAATAATGAGAGGTCGTAAGCTTAACACCGGAGAAATCCGACATAATCGGAACGATGGTCTGAACAATTCCCTTGCCGAAGGTTGTGGTTCCTACGATGGTAGCCTTGCCATAGTCCTTCATGGCGCCTGCGAATATTTCAGAAGCACTTGCCGAATAGCCGTTAACCAGAACAACCATGGGAAGATCAAGGTATTCATCAGTCTTGGCGTAATCGCAGTCCTTCTTATCATACTTGTCAATAGTGTATACGATAAGTGAATCCTTGGGAAGGATTCTGTCAACGCAGTCACATACTATGTTGAGAAGTCCGCCGGGATTGCCTCTAAGGTCAATTATAAGACCCTTCATGCCCTGTGCCGCAAGGTCGTCAACAGCTGCGCAGAACTGCTCGCCCGTAAGCGATTCAAACTCTGACATGAGAATGTAGCCGATTCCGTTATCCAGCATCTTGTGGGATACATACTCTGTCTCAATTGAGCGTCTGGTAATTGTGAGGTCAATAAGCTTCTCGCCTCTTAACACGGTAACTACTACGGTTGTTCCCTCAGGTCCCTTAATTCTGCTGACAACATCGGTGAGGTCCTGTCCCTGAACATCCTCGCCGTCAACTCCTACCAGAATATCGCCGGGGCGCATACCTGCTTCATATGCAGGTGCATTGGCGAAGGGAGTAACAACCGTCATAATAAGTGTCTGACGGTCCTGACTGATGGTCGCGCCGATTCCGCTGTATATACCCGTACTGGACTCCCAGAGGTCCGCGTACTCATCAGGGTTATAATACGTCGAATACGGATCGCCAAGAGCATCGATTGTGGCATGAAGCATAGTATCATAAATTGCTTCCTTGTCTGCTTCCTCATAGTAGTAGTAATCGATGTAGTCGAGAAGTGTATCTAACTTCTCGTCAAAAGCCGTTCTCGCATCGTTAGTCTCAGCTGTCTTCTCAGGCAGCGTGGGCAGCTCCTTAACAAATGTGCCGATGCCGTATGCAGCTCTGTACACACCGTAGCCCGCAAGACCCAGCACCAGAATGATTACCAGTGCAATCACTATCTTCCCAAGTTTTTTGTTCATAACTCAATCTCTCCTTACTTACTCAAGATGTCCTATATATGGATTAGGATCCACATAAACCCCGTTTATCTTAACAGAGAAATGCAGATGTGCGCCGGTGGACACGCCGGTCGATCCGCACAGACCGATAATCTGGCCCTGTTTAACATAATCGCCCTCGCTTATCTTCTGCTTGGACATATGGCAATATACCGTCACGAAGCCCGGTTCATGCTCTATCTTAACATAATTGCCGGCCGAAGAATTATACCTTACTTCGATAGCCTTGCCTGCCAGTACGGCTACAATCGGCGCCCCGAATTCTCCGCCGATGTCCCAGCCCTGATGGTACGTCGAAGCTCCCTTTGTGGGCGCCTTTCTGGGTCCGAACTTGGAGTAGGTTCTGTGGTCGCCCGGAAGCGGCCAGATCATCTCGTACGGGTTGGTCTCATCCGTCTGAACTACATAATTAATAGCGTCCTTATCATATACCTTGGACGGTGATTTCTTCTTCTGTGCCTCGGCGGCGCGCTGCTCAGCAAGTCTTCTTGCCTCTTCCTCGCGTCTTAAGCGCTCCTCTTCCTCCTTGCGAAGCCTCTCTTCCTCGGCCATACGCTTCTCTTCGTCAGCGATAATTTTGTCTATCTCAGCCTGTCCTGAACTTATCTCCTCAATATATGTGAACAGATACTCGTCAGCAATTCCAAGCTCTGCCGTTACAGCCTCAATCTCTTTGGCCTTGAGCTCATACAGCTCGTTAAGGGTCGCCTGCTCAAATTCCTCCTGCTCGCGCATTGTCTCAAGCGTATCGAGCGTCGTCTCAAGCGCTGCCTTGCGGTCCTCCACATCCTGCTTGGCAGCCTCATATCTGTCGAGCAGCGAGTTATCGTACTCCTGCATGTCAGATACGTACTCAAACTGGTTCAGAATGTCCGCAATGCTGCCCGAATTCAAAAGTACATCAAGGTACGAGGTCTCGCCGTTCTCATAGATATACTTAACCCTGGCCTTCATGGTCTCGTACTGTTCCTTCTCGCGCCTTGTCGCCGCCTCGAGTTCCTCGACCGCAACCTTAAGCTCAGCCTCTGTCGCCTCTATCTCTTCCTGCAGTTCGAATATTGTAAGCGCAATGTCATTAAGCTTCAGGTCAAGGTCCGTGATATAGGCCTCCAGATCGCTCTTCTGCTCACTGTACTTCTTAATGAGAGCCTCCGCCTCAGACTTCTGCTGCTCTAACTCCTTCTGATGCGCCTTGGCCTCAGCGAGCTTCTTCTCATAAGCCTCCCTCGCCGCCTTGTCGGGTGTGAACGCCCCCGCCTCAAGAACCGGTGTGAGGCCGATGATTAAGAGCATCAGAACAGCGAGTATTCTAAATCTTCTCTTCATCAGTTAACCTCTATCTTCCTAAGCTGACGCTTAAGGGTAAATGTGCTGGCGATAAATCCGATGCCGACTCCGATAAGCACTGATATCGGAGCAAGCGTTCTCATTACCGTGCGCTCCTCCAAGAAACTGATTACCATAAATGCTGATGTGAACTTCTCCGCAAGCATCGAAATAATCTTGGCATATGCGAACTTGATCACTACGAGCGGAATGACCGCTCCTATGATTCCAATCAGGATTCCTTCGACCACGAACGGAATTCTGATGAAATAATTCGAGGCTCAATAAGCTTCATGATTGAAATCTCCTGGCGTCTTACGGACACACCCGTTGAAATTGTCATTCCGATTAAGAATGCCGCAACCAGAAGAAGGATTACGATGATAACGCCGGAAACAGCCGTAAGCACCTTGTTAAAGCCCGCGAGCGTATCAGCGACACTCTCTGCGTCGTTGACCTTTCGAACGCCTTTAAGGCCGCCTACAAAGCGTACCAGTGAGTCCTGCATCGTGACATCGTTAAGATATATGGTGAACGATGCTGAATTCTCCAAAGGGTTGTCATCACCAAAGCTTGCCGCAAGCTCGGGAGACAGTCTGTTAAGCTTATAATCCTCCCACGCTTCCTCCGCAGAGGTGTATTCAACCTTGTGAACCTCAGCGCGGGTCATAATCTGTGACTTAAGATCAAAGATCTCGTCCTCAGTGATATTCTCCTCGAAGAACACGGTAATACCCACATTGGTCTCCGCATTCTTAACTATAAACTGAAAGTTTGTAAGAATTGTGTAAAAAGCACCAAATAAGAATAAACATGCTGCCATTGTTCCGATGGAGGCTAATGAGAACATCCTGTTTCGGAATATGTTTTTGATGCCCTGCCCGATTCCGTAGAAGAAAGTACTAATCCTGTGCATGGTGAGAATAGCCTCCCTTCCTGTCGCTTACAAGCACGCCCTTGTTGAGAGTCACAACGCGCTTCTGCATAGCATCGACTATTTCTTTGTTATGGGTTACGACAACGACCGTTGTTCCGCGGCGGTTGACTTCCTCCAAAAGGCGCATAATCTCCCATGAGTTTTTGGGGTCAAGGTTACCTGTAGGCTCATCCGCGAGCAGAATTACAGGGTTGTTGACTAACGCCCTTGCAAGCGCAACTCTCTGCTGCTCGCCGCCCGAAAGCTCGTTGGGAAACGAGTCCATCTTCTCAGAAAGACCCACTACCGACAGAATCCTCGGAACATCGCGTCTGATTTTTTTGTTGGGTATCTCAAGCACTCGCTGAGCGAATGCCACGTTGTCATAGACCGAGCGGTCAGGAAGCAGTCTGAAGTCCTGGAACACAATTCCTATGCTGCGTCTCAGCTTACAGATACTGCGCTCCCGAAGATGTGACAGGTTCTTGCCCGCAACCATGATATGGCCCTTCGTGGGTGAAATCTCTTTAAGCAGAAGCTTAATAAGCGTGGACTTACCAGAGCCGCTGCTTCCTACTATGAAGACAAACTCACCCTTGCGGATTTCAAGGTTTAAACTCTTAATGGCATGCAGACCGTCGACATAGTCCTTCGTCACATCCTCAAGGAGGATAACGGGCGGATCAATGTCTTCATGCTCTGCTCTATATAAATCGTAATTAGGCATGTGGCTACCTCTTGATGTATTGTTTGCTAGGATATATTATACCACATCTTGTGGTTAATGACATAGTTCTCCGTCAATCTTCCAAATCTTTTGTACTCCGTCCTCAAGGGTGAAATGTGAGACATCGGAGGTGTACTGATTGCCGAATATATCTGTCACGATAATGTACATCTGGTACTCACCGTCGGGTGCCACAACAACATGGAAGTGCTCGTTACCTGTATACTCTGCGCTCATTCCGTCGCACATTCTCTCGGTGCCGTCATTAAGCAGCTCGTAGAACATTACCCTGAGCGTATCCCCGACTTTAATCCCGCTCATTCGCCCGGTGCCACCTTCCTCGCTGGCGGGAATGAAGCCTATGGTGTGGAACTTTCTCGTGGAAATATCATACGTAAATCTGACCGTTCCCGCCTCGCCGTTTAATCTGCAGGTCGAGCAGAAGGTCGATAATGACCCGGTCTTATCTATGGGATAGCAGCAGACAAAGTAGTCGCCGAATTTGATCCATTTACCCTCGCAGGAGGTCACAAAACCTGTGGCGCCGCTCGGATTGATATCAGTATCCGACCCGTGCGAAATCCAGCGCGAATATCCGTCAGAGCGGGTGTAATACTGGTATACCCGGTACTCAACCCTCTGAATGTATTTCATTGATTCCTCAGTAAGCTCAATATGAAGCTCACCATCCTCGTCGCTTCCCCTGTCGGTGAAGCTTATCAGCTCGTTCTGGGTAATGCTGCCGTAATTGTCCTCCAAAAACTTCGTGTACTCAGCGCACGGCGACCGGTCAATATATGCATACAGACCGTCAAGGCCGGCTGTCGGATAATATATGCTTATGCCGCCTGCCTGCTCTCTGAATCTTCCGTTAACTGAGGTGACGTACCCGTCGATAGTATCCGCAAACTCGTCAGCGCCCGTAAGTCTGGCGAACAGAGGAAGGTCAATCATGTTAGAATAGCCCTCAACTCCCGCATTGAGGCCGAACGACATCGACTCATTCGCAGCGTCCACGACGCTCTTTAAGGAATCCCCGGAGATGTCCCTCAGCTTATCAACGAAGCCGTTAAAGCTTTTGCTGACCTTATCGAAATCCCTAAGATCAATATGGGACAGGGTGTAGGCCTCGTGCCCGTTTCGCATGCATTTGCCCGAATAAGCGCTCAGGATATCATCAAAATAACTCTCACTTCCGAGGTTCTCGACAACAGGCGTGTAGTCCCAGCCTCCGAAGGGTTCTATCTCCTGGCTGGCAACCATGTGGTCCGCGTATTTCGAGGTAATCAGTGCCGTCTCAAAATTCGCGGCAAGACACAAGTCATATCCGATAAAGAAGAAGTTCTTCTTCATGCTCTTACCCGCTTCAGATAAAGCCTCATCAAGCTCCGAAAGTGACAGCGCATCCATTCTGTAGTTCTCGTCATAGCAGATGCCCGACGCGCTTCCGCCGCCGTGGTCCCAGAGTACAAGGCACAATCTGCTGCCCGCATGGCTTTTGGCGCAATATGTAATAAAATCTGCCAGTGTCTCCTCACTTCCCATATTGGCCTGCGGAAGGCTCTCAAGCAGAACCAGTTCTCCGTTCTCAACCTTCCAGCGGTTTATGCTGTCCGAGGGAATATCATGGGAGCGCCACTTCTGCGCACCTCCGGTCTGAATCACAACGCTCACGTCAGAAGGTATGGATGCCGCTAAAAGCTCATCGATGTTCTTGCCGGCAGCCCCCTTCTTGGTCTCCAGATTGCTGCCGCACATATAGATGCACAGGGTATAACCAGTATCGCCCTTTGAGCATGACAATCAAGCCCCCGCCACAATAAGCAGTGACAGAAGCAGTGCAATATGTCTGCCGTATGAACGTCTTCCGACCTTTTGAGGACTCATGGAAACACTCTCCGCATCTTAAATATTATCTAAATTCATCGTATCGTAATTTACCCCGCAAATCAAACGGTTTTCAAAATTTTCACGAATTCTTACCGCTTTCGGACGGTATAAAAACTGCCGCCAGATAACCGGCGGCAGCAAAAGACTTATTTACTTGAAAATATTAATGAACCGCACCTCTTACTACTGCAAAATACAGGTTCATGTTCCTGTCGTTGAACACTACCTCCAGATTCGGTGTAGATTCCTCATGACCGACTGTATTCAGCTTAACATACGAGCAGTAGTACAGCTCTGCCGAGTAGGTGCCGTCACCGTAATCGTTCCAGCCGATGTCATCCTTGAAGTCGGTTACATAAATCGTTGAGTCAAGATATGCCTCACGGTTCTTGCCTAAGTCAAGATATTCAGAAAGAATCGTAAGCTCCTCGGCAATTGTGCGTCCGCCCATTCTCTTCACAAATTCATCCCACTGATCCTCGGTCATGCTTGGAATGAAGAGCTTCGCCTGTGTGCTTTTTGCCCTTGCATGCATTACGCTCTTTATCTGGGGCTTGGACATAGCTGCAAGCTGTGCCGGTGACATATATGCCAGCGCGTCCTTGGTCACGTCGCAACCGGTTACATAGCAGTATGCAGTTCCGTTGCTTGTGAGCTTGCGCGAATCGTCGTTAAGGTACTTAACTGCCTTATTGCGCAGATTAATGTAGTTACCGATTACGCTGCTCTCTCTGTTCTTCACGCCGTTCTTTAATACCAGAAGAACCGTCACTGCCTGCTCAACAGCATACTGAATTCTGTCTCTGTATGCCTGTCTCTCATATAAAGCGTTAGCTGAGAAATTGTATTTCTTAACGCAGCCTGCGTCGAAGAGATCAACCGGATTGGAGGTGTTCTCAGCCAGGCTGTCAACTACTTCGATGAGTTTATTCTCAAGCTCTGTTATCTTCGAGTTGAGGGAAATATTATTGTTCACATCAAGTTCATCGAGAAGCAGTGAAAGATATTCTTCCCACTCCTGCACTCCGGCCTTCTTCTCTGCATCACTTAATGTGGTACCGCATAACTGCTCAGAGGTTATGGCGGGCATCTTGTGCTTTTTGTTCACTTCATTGACGGCATCTGTAAGATATGCCTGCGTAAGCTCTGTGTAGGTAAGCAATGAATTAACCTTAACATTGAACTCACTGATGCTCTTTTTGTTTGTAATATCAATCAGCTCAGCCAGCTGCTCACTCTGTTTAGCAAGCTCGTCCTGAATGTTGTCAAGAGAGTCGTTGATGCTCTTTAAGAGCTTGGTCTCTCTCGAATCTACTATTCCAAGAGAATCTAACAGTGTTATCGCGCCGTTAACTACTGAGAATGCAGTTGCTCCGAAGCCCGCAATGGTTGCGCCCTGAGCCAACGCATTAGTTACAGGGCTTATAGCGAAGTTCGCACAGAAGGCCTTGAAGCCATCCATGGTATATGCTCTTGAAAGAGTTTCAGGAGAATAAACTCTCGTATAAGCTGCTTCTGTGTTAAGCTTCTCACCCCATCTGTTGATTAAGGCACCATTCTTAAGTACTACGGTTCCGATAACATTCAGGCTGTTCTCATCCATTCCGCCTGAAGGGATGGAAATAACCATTTCACAGGTTCCGTCTTCAGCCTTTTTAAAGGACTGTACCTTGGCATCCTCAAAGCCGTCTCCGAAGCTTACCTGGTTCTGTCCTACTCCGTCTGCGAAGCTGCCGAGTACGGGATATAAGATAAGTGTAATATTAAGTGTGTCACCCTTGCTCTCGACGTAGTCAAAAACAGGGTAGAATGAAGCGGTACTGAAATCTGCCACGCAAGTGACATTCTCTGCGCTGCCCAATGCCTTGCCGGCAACGCTTATCTTCCTGCCGTTCAATGCTGCTGCAGCTTCGCCCACATTAGCACAGCCGCTCACATTGAGCTTCAGGATGGCATTCTGATCATCTTCCCTTGCAAAATCCACTACTGTGGCGCCTTCAACCTCTATATCTGACTTGCCGGTGCCCTCAGCAAAGGTATAGCCGGATACATGTACAGGCACGGTTACCTGATTGCCTGAGAACTTCATTGACTCGGGTAATACGCCGAGTGCAAGTGTCTCAACGGGAACGATGGCTGTAACGGTATCATAGCCGTTTTTAAGTCCGTTCTTTGTAACATTAACGGTTCCATCGACAAAGGCATTGGAGATATCCTGTTTCTTCATTGTGCCTGAGATAACGATTGTGGCATTCTTATCCGAAACACTTAAAACCTCTACGCTCATTCCGGCAAATGAACCGCCGAGAATGACGTCCGCAGCAGAGAATCCGCTTGCAAATGTTGTTCCGTCGATACTAAGCGCAAGCTTCACCTTGTTCTCCAGAACAGATACCGAATTCAAATCCGTTGTCAGTCTGTAAGTAGGATAATTAACTCTGACGTTCGCAGTCAGGGCATCCTTGTCACCGATAGTGACTGTGTAATCATAGGGCAGGTTCTCGCTTGAAGCGCTGTCACTAAACTTAACCTCAATGGTGCCGGCATCCTTAACAGATACCTCAGTAGCTTTGACCTCGATGTTTTTAACGTACTGAACAATATCAGTATCGGTCAGCTCTACTGTCGAACAGAGCTTGGCAAAATCCCATACCTCATATGAGACCCTGACATCCCCTGCACTCAGGTTCTTGGCAAATTTGCCACCTTCAATGGTAATTGTAGTAGCATAGTTACCCTGACTGTCAAAGTCTACCGGGGTGGCGCTAAGGCCTGCCTCCTTATTGGAGCTGCAGCCTGTCAGCGAACTCATGGCCAAAACAATGCACAGTAACAGAGCAAGTACGCGGCGTGTGTTCTTCTTCATGATTCCTCCTTCTTATATACGCATATTCTTCCTGTAGCAGAAATTCTTCCTATCCCAAGATACTCCTGCCTCAAGCTAACAGTAACACCGTGCGTCATTATAAGTCAACATATGACTTTTAATGTATGGGTATATGAAGGAGCATATGGGTGGGGCAAAGGGGACGGTTCTCGCTGCCCCGGTACCGGGGCAGCAAGAACCGTCCCCTTTGCCCCACTCTGTGACACTTCTGTGACACTTTGGCTGTTATAATGCCCTTCAACTAAACATTTTTTAGAGCCGCCCCAGCGGCATACAGAAAGGAGAATTGCCTATGCCCCCTGAAGATAACCAGGAATTACAGCAGGAAATCACCTACAACGCAACCCTTCGCGAATACATGAAGACTCTTACGGAGCACATTCCGACTACCATTGAAGGTAACTACAGTGAATTCGTGTCTTCCGTAATCAATTTGAGCGCGCTTACTGAGCCCTATTATCAGGCCAAAGAAGACGGTACTCCCCGCTACCTGACCGCTGAGGATATGGTTAAGCTTTCAGCCGCATATCAGGATGTCATTCAGAAGGCCGGCAATCTGCCTAAGGGTGACAAAAAGACCATTACCTCACTTCAGCACTCTATGGCCAACAGCATCAAAGATTTAGTTTCTGATGACCTGGCTATGCTGCTTTCCCATAAGTCCGGGGAGAAGGTCACTTTGGAAGATGCCGTAACCTCTGCCAGAATCAAATCACTTGATGTCGGAAGTCAGGAGCTCTCTTCCACAGGCGGTTCTATGTCATCACGTATTCCTGTAGAATACACCGACTCAGAAGGCAAGATCTGCAAGGGCTTTTTCACAAAAGAAAACAACTTCAAGCCACACGAGTTTATATCACAGACCGCTGCAACACTTAAGCAAAAATATCCTGAGTTTTCAGCTTTGCTTGACAGATACGAGAAGGCAGACTTTAGAACTTCATTGCAGAGATTGAGCGAAACGTTGCTAACGGAGGAAACTGTAGGCGAAAGAATATTTGAGATGTCTGCTTATATGCCATATGCTACCGAGCAGCTGCTTACAAAACTTGCAGAAAGTCCGAAATATACTGACTTCATAAGCGACTTTATTGCGCTGCAAAACGAATATGATTCCACTGCCTCCGTATTTGGTTACGGTGACATCTGGCTTATGCTTGATGACGGAGCTAATATCGATTCAAGAAACTCAGCCATGAGCACAATGGCAGGTCTTCTTGGTATGCCCGATATTATTGCACGCGCCGAGCCCATGGAAATAGTCATTGACGGGAAGCCCGTCAAGGGAACCTTCATGGAGAACGCCGAAGGCCGTGAAATACATCATCTGGATTCCAACGACCCTATGGCGAATTACGGTCCTGAAGTCTACGACAATGCAACTGTCAAAAAGCAGCTTTCTGATATTCAGGTACTTGACTATATCTGCGGTAATATCGATCGCCACGAAGGTAATTTCTTCTTCCGTTTTGATGAGTCCGACCCCAAGAATCCAAAATGTACCGGCATCACAGGTATAGACAATGACTGTTCCTTCGGCACAGTGGACTACATAAATAGTCCCTTCGTTCAGATTGGTAATATGTTTGTAAAGCCAGATGACATGTTGGTTATCTCAAAATCCGCTGCCGATGCTGTGATGAGCATGGACCGTTCACTTATGGAGAACTCACTGGTCAATTACAAATTTACAAAAGCTGAGCTTGACCGCTGCTGGGAACGTACTGAGTTCATGCAGAAAACTATCACGGAGGATAAAGAGTATTACAAGGATAAACCGGTTGGAGCTGTTGAAAGAGGTCATTTACGTATCGTAAATGATGACGAATGGAATTCCTACAGTTTAGACAAACTAAGCCATGTTACAAAAGGTGATGTCCTCTACGTCGCGAGCAATCAGTTCGCAACGGCAGCCAACCTGCCCAAAATAATCAAAGAAGTGAAAGAAGAGCAAAAGGAATCTGAGCAGCTTAATACGGCGCCCACAGAGAAGAAAAAATTGGAACCTGCGCATGGCACTCTCAAAGAGAAGACCAACCTCAAGGATCCCCGTTTCGCAGATGATCTTACAAGGGCTAGGCATGAGAATCTGAACTCACTGTATGCAAGGCTGGAGAAGACTGATCCCTGGTATATTCGCTCCTCTGACGAGTTCGCCGAAATGAAGAAGACCCTCAATGCCATGAGGAAGATAAATCTCGGTAATCCCATTGATTCCGAGAAGCTTAAGCAGGTCAAGGAACTGAACGAATCCCTCGCAGCTCAGGCCATGTCATATATTGCCCTCAAGGAAGGCAAGACAGATTTAAGCGACAGGACTATCGACCGCTTAACCGTCGCCAACCAGATATTGGAAACATCTGCATCCCTCTTCCCTGACGGACCCAGAGCAGAGCGTAACAAGCACGGCGATATTGTGGATTTTGCTCCCGGCACACCCGCAGCCAAAATGTTCCGCTCATGGCAGACCAAGCATAACAAATGGAAGAGAGAGCCTTCGGATGATGAATATAAGTTTTTAAAGATGACCAAGGCAAAGAGCGAAGAGCTCAAGGAAATGCGCGATTCTATGGATCTGGATGACCGTTTGAATGATGACGGACTCCCCTCATCCATTAAAGCGGCAAGCTTGGCGTATGATAAATTTGCCGGAGCGATGCAGTCTTCGCTTGAAAAAGGCACTTCTTTTGACTACCATGATCACCTGACCAAGATGGCTCTTTCAGATATCACCAAG
>X415_White_Rhinoceros__coassemble_190_pt1 | contig 16756 bp, 14 predicted proteins | sample X415_White_Rhinoceros__metabat2_high_PE_001 | metagenome-assembled genome bin X415_White_Rhinoceros | reverse complement strand
TACCACTCTTTTTATTCTCCGAACAGTTCCGTCACATACTTCTTGGCATACTCCGGTCGCTTATCGTAGAAGTCCTTGAGATTGGCTATACTCTTTTGCATTGAGGCTTCAGTCATGTATATTGCGTACTCGGTTTCACCTCTTTGGTATCTCTTCTTAAGCACCTCAAGATACTCCATGAAGTACGGCAGCTCACCCTCGCGCATTGCAAGGAGCTTATCTATCTCCTCCGAAACCCTCTGGCCCGCAAGCTCACCGTCAGCCATAGCATAGGTGTAATCAACAAAGAACTTACGGCAGTCCTGTCTCTTCATCAGTGCGGTGAACAGGGGTGAATACCTGCTGTTGCCAGATGTGGTAACAACCTTATACATATTATAAGAAGGCGGATTGCCTCCCGGGGCATTATAAATAGAAGAAGAATAATCAAAGTCGTGGGGCAGGAAACGCCAGCGGCCGTCAAAGACTCCCTCGCCAAGCTCCTCGCCCTCGCTCGGATAATACCTGTAAGCGTACTCATTGTTGTTGGGCCAGTCAGTGTTAGCGACATAGCATTCGAGTGCGTAATATTTAAGGTAGTCCTCAACATCCAGCATAGTGCAGAGAGCAGCGTAGTTAGCCTCGTCTGTAAGGTTTGAATATGCATACTTCTTGTACATGGCGTTGTACTCGTTAACAGCCTTCATCTCAAGCTCGCTTGAGCCTGACTGATAATGCTTGGCAGTCTCGCATTCCTCAACTACCACGAACTCGCCGTCCGCGTCACCGTATTTATGCTTAAAGTATTTGTCACAGTAATTCTCTCTGATCCATACAAGGTTATAATACTCGCCGTTGATGTACACTACAGCAGGCACTGCTGCCTCGTAATTCTCAAATCCGAGATTGGCCGCAAGTCTGTGAACCAGCACATCGCGCATCATCGTGCTCTGTGAGTCATCACCGTTGGTTCGAAGAACCAGCTTGTCATACTTGTTCACAACCTTGTCGGGCTTGTCCTGTCTTGGAGTTCCAAAAAGCTCAAAAGGGAAATACCCCCTGTCAGCTGAATACTCCTTGCGCGCATACAGCTTAAGTGAAGGCGCGGGATATGCTCTTGAGTCACCGCCAATCATTCTGATGCCGCAGTCCTGCTCAAACATCAGCTCACCGTCAGCGGATACTGCAGTCACATAGACCTTGCGCTCCATGGATTTCCCGTGGAAATACCGATTGCGGCTCGACAGAATACCGCGGGTGTAATCATAGAAGTCCTTATTATCACCCGTAATGGAGATGACCGTTGTCGTGTAACGCGAATCTACATTCTCTCCTATAAAATAGTTATGCGTTGAAGTCTCAGTCCATGTGCCGTCCTCAAGAAGAGCGTTAGCGCGCAGCATGGCAATCGCAATACCGCCATTCGTAGCGGGTGCAATAGTAATCGGTTCAAGATACTCGTCCGAGGTTATGTCAGGAACCGAACCGTCCAGGGTATAGTGGATTGATCCGCCCGATACGCAGTCAAGGCTCATCTCAACGGTCACAGGTCCCGTATAGAAATAGTCCTTCTCAGAGAACAAAACCTTATTCGTGTAAATATGTGTCGGAGCGAGTTCTATATAAGTAATCTCAGAGACAGGCTCCTGTGTCGGTTCAGCTGTACCGTCAGCCGTAAGCGCTGCATCGCCTGTCTTCTCCGTGTTTGACTCTTCCGTCCCGTCATTTACAGTACCATTAGGAGCGTCCGTCACTGTATTCTGTGGAATGTCCGAATTCTCTGTGCCTTCACCCTGCACACAGCCCATAAGACACAGCGCCAGAACAAGCAGCAATGCCGTCAATACTATTCTGTTGTTATTCAGTGCGCTTGCTGAGTATCTGTTCTGCGAGAAGCAGGTCCTCAGGCGTTGTAATCTTGATGTTTTCATAACTTCCTTCTGTCAAATAAATACGTTTATCTTTATAGTAATGTGCCACGAGCATGGCATCGTCGGTTACAGTGTGAACAAATTCCGTGTCGGTCTCTGCGTCCCTTTGGAACAGCTCATACGCACTGACCACATCCTCAGTTCTAAAGCCCTGCGGCGTCTGGATAATTCTAAGGCTGTCACGTGAAGGTGTAGAAACCGCATATCCTTCCTCCGAAACCACGCGCATGGTGTCCTTTGGAATAACTCCGGGACAGCATATGTCGTGTGTGCCAAGAGCGTCTATAACTGAATTAATAACCTTAAGGCTCACCAAAGCTCTTACGCCGTCATGAACAAGAATGTAATCAGGTACGTTCTGAAGTGCTTTAGCCGCCATTACTCCCAGCCTGCAGGAGTCGAAACGCTCTGCTCCGCCGGGAATAATCTTACTTACCCTGTCGGACATATCTGCGAGAATCACGTCTTTAACATAGTCCTCGTCTCCCTTAGGGCAGACAACAATTATATCATCCGCCTCGCTACGCGAAAAAGCCCGTACCGTATGCCACAGTACAGGCTTCCCATTGACAATCAGATACTGCTTGGGCACATCACCGCCCATGCGCAGTCCCTTGCCGGCCGCTACTATAACGGCCGCAATTCTTCTACCGTTTCTCAAAGTCTTTCTCCCAGTTTAAGGTTCGGCATTGCATTAAGGTCAAGGCCGTGTCTCGTTCCTGCTTTGTACTCGTAATAAGCTGCACAGCCAATCATAGCAGCGTTATCAGTGCACAGAATCGGTGACGGATAATAGAGCTTCATACCTGCCTTCTCGCACGCTTCCTTCATGCCTGCGCGAAGTGCGGAATTGGAAGCTACGCCGCCGGCCATAGCCACCTTGTCAAAGCCGTACTGCTTAGCCGCTTCAATAGTGTGTGTAACAAGAACATCAACGACTGCTGCCTGGAATGAAGCAACTACATCCGCAACCGTGATACCGTTCTCAGGATCAATAAGCTCCATGGGGTCGAAATCAGGTCTGTCAGTCTTAGAGGAATACACAACGCTTCCGTCAAGGCCCTGCTTCATACGGCATGAGTTAAGGTAATTCAAAACAGCTGACTTAAGTCCGCTGAAGCTGAAATCGTAAGGGCTTCCCTCAACATGTCCCCTGGGGAACTTAACTGCATCAGGTCTGCCGAGCTTCGCACATTTGTCTACCTTGGGTCCGCCGGGATAACCTAAGCCCACCGCGCGGGCAACCTTGTCAAAAGCTTCGCCTGCCGCATCGTCATGGGTTCTGCCGACGATTTCAAATTTGTCATAGTCGCGTACTATAACAAGATGTGAGTGTCCGCCTGAAACAACCAGACACATAAAAGGAGGTTCAAGCTCCTTGTTCTCAACATAATTAGCTGCAATATGACCTTCAATATGGTGCACTCCGACAAGAGGGAGCTTAGCCGCATAGCTTATGGCTTTAGCTTCCGCAACGCCTACAAGCAGTGCTCCAACAAGGCCGGGTCCGTAGGTTACGGCAACTGCGTCAAGGTCCTGTAAGGTCACCTTGGCCTCATCAAGTGCTGCAGTAACAACCTGATTAATCTTCTCAATGTGCTTGCGAGACGCAATCTCCGGTACTACTCCGCCATAGAGTGTATGAAGATCGATCTGCGAGTAAATAATGTTCGAGAGCGGCTCCCTTCCGTTTTTAACAACTGAGGCCGCAGTCTCATCACATGATGATTCTATCGCAAGAATCAGTGTATCCTTATCCATTATCCCTCCGACTGACGCCATCCGAGTATCTTCCACTGACCGTCATCATTCTGAATCAGGACAAATTCCTCGTATGAACGTGAAAATTCCTTATCTGTCTTTATAGTAAAATAAATATCGACGATAGCCCGAGGCGGGTTGTCGTTTCTGTAGTAGGTTATCTCACCGGACTCCTCAACATGATAGCTGTTGATGGTCATGTTGTTGCTGTTGTAGTGCTTAATCTCGCCTCGTGCAAGGCTGATCATCGAATCCCGGTCATTAATTGCAAGAAGCTCATCCGAATACAAAACTCTCAGCTGGTCAATAAGCTTCTCAATCTCGTCATCCTCGAGTTCTTCACTGTATAAGCACTGTGTAATCCGGCAGTAGGTCTTCATGACCTCACGCGCAGTACCCGGGTAATTCGCAGCAAGATCCTTGGCAAGCAGATTCGAAGCCTCGCTCGTAGTAACGGCAGGTTCGAATTTGTTCTCTCTCTTGCCCCTTGTCAGAGTCAGATAAAGACCGACAATAAATGCACCCACAATAATAATAACTACGATAGTACCGCCAATTCCCGCTTTCTCTTTAGGTTCTGCCATAAGGCCCTCCTATTCTTCTTCGAAATTGAGATCCGTGCTTCTTAAATCCTTAGCCGCATAAGCATTAGGGAACACTGCCCTGACTGCTCCGATAAACTCCTCGGGTCTTACAAGCGAAGGGCTGTAGTGCGTAAGCCAAAGCTCCTTCGGCTGTGCCTCGCTTGCAATCTTGGCAGCCTCGGCGAATGTCATGTGCTTATGCTCTCTTGCTTTGTCCTCAGTTCCGGGCTCGCCATACATGCCCTCACATATCAGAAGATCTGCGCCGCTTGCCTCCTCAGCGATAGCCGCTACAGGTCTGGTATCCGTGCAGTACACGACCTTGAGTCCCTTTCTTGCAGGTCCTAAAATCATATCCTGCGTGAAATGTCTTCCCTCATGGTCCAGCTCCATGCCCTTCTGCAGTCTGCTCCAAAGGCACATCGGAACGTCATTCTCCTTGGCCTTCTCGGGGTCGAAGCGGCCCTGTCTGTCAATATTAATGCTGTAGCCGTAGCATACAACATTGTGATTGCATCTGAACGCTCTGATGCGGAAGCCGAACAGTTCAAGCTCCTGTCTGAGTTCCGTAATCTCGATGTATTTAATTTCAAAAGGCAGCTCCGGCGCTATGGTTCTGAGAGCCTCAACAGCTCTTATCAGTCCCTTGGGTCCGACAAGTGTCACCGGCTCGGTTCGCTCAGCATTGCCGATTGAAAGCAGAAGTCCCGGCAGTCCGCTTATATGATCTGCGTGGAAATGTGTAAAGCAGATCACATCAATATCGTGAAAGCTCCAGCCCTGCTCACGTATTCCTACCTGAGTGCCTTCGCCGCAGTCGATAAGGATTCCCTTGCCGTTAAATCTGAGCATCAGCGCAGTAAGCCTTCTTCTGGGAAGTGGCATCATACCGCCTGTACCCAATAAACAAACATCTAACATATATTAATATACTACCTCACTGTTATTCATCCATGCCAAGACGCTTAAGCGTCTCAGGGTCTGCAAAATCAAGCTCCATGAGGATTGCGTCCTCCTTGGGCTTTGAATAATAATCCTTACGCCTTCCGTTGGGCGCAAACCCGCAGCCCGCATACAGCGTAATGGCTGCAATATTACTCTCTCTTACTTCAAGCGTGTACAGTGATATTCCGTTCTGCATTCCGAACTCAAGCATCGCAAGCATCATCTCTGTTGCGAAGCCGCGTCTGCGGTATTCCGTATCAACCGCAATATTCAGAATCTGTCCTTCATCAAGTACACACATCATGCCACAATACCCGGCAATCTTACCTTCGTCTTCCAGCACTAAGAAGATCATGTTGTCTCTCTTGAGCGAGTCCTTAAAGGAGTCAAAGCTCCAAGGGTCGCTGAACAGCCGCTTCTCCATATCAGCGACTATGAACACGTCCTCCGTCTTCATTTCTCTGATTTCCATAATCCTTACCCTACTAATTCTAATCCCTTGTTTAATCCCTAACCTAATCCCCTACGCTGCCACTTTCTCAAGGTGGCTTTAGTTTGTTACTGTTACTGCTTCTCCCGTTCTGCCTGCGATACTCTCAGATAGGTGGGAGCATGCTCGCCTGCATCAACAGTCTTCCCTGCCTCATATAACACTGCGCCAAGCATTGCTACGCTTGATGCCTTCTGTCTTAAGAGGTGATCGGGAGCAAATGAATACGGCACTGCAACCTTCTCATCAATGATGTTCTTATATACGGGCACCCCGTCGCCCAGGAACACTACTCTTCTTCCGAGTTCATTGATTCTATCTATTACTTCTGTAAGCGGCCCTGCCGTCTCATTTGCAATAATATTCAGCGGATATTCTTTCGAGCTTTCTTCATATAAGCCCGAGTAGACCTCCTGTCTGCGCGCATCCATGATGGGGCAGATAAGTGCATCGCCGCATCCTGACAGATTGTACGCTAACGCTTCCAGAGTGGGTACTTCGACAAGCGGCTTATTAAGAGCAAGTCCGAGTCCCTTCGCTGTGGCGGAGCCGATTCTGAGTCCGGTGAAGGAACCTGGACCTCTGGAAATAGCAATCGCATCCACCTCATTTAAATCTATGCCCGAAGATTTAACTATCTCGTCAAGCATAGGCATCAAAGTCTGCGAATGTGTTTTTGTATTGCAGACTGTATACTCAGCCACAAGCGCGCCGTCCTTCACAATAGCAACCGAAGCGACTAAGGCTGAGCTTTCTATGCCAATTATCAGCATGTTTCGCCTCCTGATAATACTGTTATTTTGCGATAATCGAAGCTTACCGACGTGTCCTTCGCAATAGAAATGCGGACAGCATCTGAAGGGATAAGCTCCTCAATCAGTTCTGACCATTCAATAATGGTGACACCGTCGCCATAGAAGTAATCTCTGTAACCGATTTCTTCCATCTCGTAGGGATCATCGATTCTGTATACATCAAAATGGTACAGAGGAAGGCGTCCCTCCTCATATATCTGCAGCACGGTGAAGGTAGGGCTTACGACGGGCTCGTCTATGCCTAATCCCTTAGCGAAGCCTTTTGTGAACACGGTCTTGCCTGTACCCAGATCACCGTCCAGGCAGATTACAAGTCCGGGCTTGGCCTCCTCACCCATCTTTCTGCCGAGTTCAAAGGTCTCCTCGGCTGAATTTGTTTCTTTAATCATTTCTGTTCTCCATCAATCAGTTTTAAGCGCTTATCCACATGGCGCTTGAGAAGCTCCTTAAAGCCCTCTACTCCGCCCTCAATGTCCTTCTTGGGAACAACGAAAGCTCTGTTCTTCTCAAGGTACATATAGAAAGCGTTCTCGCCTTCCTTGACCTTGTACATATGTGACCACTCAAAATCAGCGTATTCCTTATCACCTCTGGACATATCAAAGCCTGTGTCAGAGAAGGTATAGGTGATTGTGTTCATTTCTTCACTGATAAGTGCTGCCTGCTTCTTAGCCTTGAACCAGAGTGTCAGAGGGCTGTTGGCAACAAACATAACCGCAACTGCGGCAAAAAGAACTATCTGAAGTGTATCTGCCTTGTTGATAAGGCCTAAAATTACCATTGTGATTGCGCCGATACCGATTGCCACAGATAAAACACCTGCGACATTGGCATATGAATGATACATCATAAAATCAAACATAGTCTTATGGTCGGGCTTTGACGCTGCCTTAAAGCAGGGGTCTGAATGCTCTAATCTTACGGGAGCATTGTCCTCGACTTCTTTGTTCGCACCGGGCATGTAATCCGAAACACTCTTGTCCTCTTCTATATTCTCAACTGCAGTATCCTCACTCTCAGCTAACTCCTCCTCAGTTAATGTGCTGATATGTGCAAGTCTGCTGATATCAGTTTTCTTCTCTACGGGTTTTCCAAACATCTTAATTCCTCCAAAACATAGTTATACAAATATATTATAGCATATCTGTCAATGGTATTGAATAAAACAAAAACCTCCCTGCCCAATCTTTGGCAGGAAGGTCTGTCTTTGTGATTAATACATCTGTCACTGCTTCTTGAGAAGATGACTGATGGGCTTGTATATCAGCATTGTAATTACTGATACTGCTGCGAACTTAACAAGATTGAACGGCACTACCGCAAGCATTATGAAGGACCACAGTCCTGTGATGGAACCGTTCTTCTCAGTGCCCATTCCTATGAGAGCATCAATGGTATCTGACTTAAAGAATACCTTTGAGTATGTAGGTAAAAGCACATACGCATTGAGAATCGCTCCAAAGGCAACCGCAACGACCGTTCCGAGCACCAGTCCGAATATCGCCTGCTTCTTTGTCTTCGCACCGTAATACATAATAGCCGCAGGAATTACGAAAGCGCAGCCGATGCAGAAATTACTGAGCTCGCCGACAAACGCCGTAACCGTTCCGTTCATAATGAGGTTCAGAAGAATCTTGACCGCCTCAATGATTACGCCTGCAACAGGTCCCATTGCAAACGCTCCGATGATTACGGGCAGTTCGCTAAAGTCCAGCTTATAAAAGCCCGGCGCGAACCATAACGGGAAATCAAACAGTGTAAGAATTGCGGCTATAGCGGCAAGCATTGCGGCTATTACCATTCTGTTAATCTTGAAGCTCTGTGTCTGCTTCTTCCCAAGCTTTTTGTTGATGAGATACTCTGCCAGAAAGGCAATTCCAATCATTCCCACCATTACACCAATAAACAACCACATATTCCCTCCTAAAGAATTAAATATTTCTTAGGGTTGGCATCTGGGCCTTATTATGTGAAAAAAATCGCCGGTGACGGGCACCGGCGATCTGTAAAAATTCACAAACTTAGAGTCCCTTCTCCCATCCAGACTATAACTGTCGGTTTCGGAATTGCACCGAATCGGCCCTAAGGCTCGCGGACTGTACCGCCGGTGGAGACTTTCACTCCGCCCTGAAGATTACTGTGTCAGTATATTCGATTAGATAATCATTGTCAACTGTATACGCTGCTTTTTAAGATCAACGCTCATAACCTTGACATCAACGATATCGCCAACACTTACGGCATCAAGAGGATGCTTGATGAACTTCTTGTTGGTAATCTGTGATACATGAACAAGACCGTCCTGATGAACACCTATGTCAACGAATACACCGAAGTCGATAACGTTGCGGACCGTTCCCTTAAGAATCATGCCCTCCTTAAGATCCTTCATCTCAAGCACGTCGGTGCGTAAGATAGGCTTGGGCATATCGGCACGGGGATCGCGTCCGGGCTTCTCAAGCTCCTTGATGATATCGGTCAGAGTAATCTCACCGATTCCGAGCTCCTCAGCGAGCTTCTTCTTGTCGCCGACCATGTTGCCAAGATGTGACAGACCCTTGCCTGCGCCGCTTACATCGGTGAAGGAATTGTCGCCTGACTTAGCCTGCTTGCCCTTAGGTGCAGACTCGGCTGCCTTGACCTCTGTTCCTGCGTTCGCATAAGCCTTCATGAGAAGCTGTGCCATGGCTGAATTTGTATTCTTAATAGTGACTTCTTTGTTGTTTCTCTTGTCGCCGCCGCGACGGTCTGCCTTGGCCTGAGCATCAGCCTCTGCCTTAGCCTTGTTCTCAGCTTCCTTAACTGCCTTGGCCTGCTCAGCCTGTACCTTCTTGATATCCTCAGGAGTGAAGCCGAGCTTGTTAAGAAGCTTGGTTGCTGCCTCGTAGGACTCAGGGTGAACGCTTGTAGCATCTAAGGGATTACGTCCGCCGATGATTCTCAAGAAGCCTGCGCACTGCTCATAAGCCTTGGGTCCGAGCTTCGGAACCTTAAGTAACTGTGCACGTGAAATGAATCTTCCGTTCTCCTCACGGTATGCAACGATATTCTTGGCAATGGGCTTGCTGATACCCGAAACATACTCAAGCAGGGATGCCGATGCGGTGTTAAGATCAACACCTACTCTGTTAACGCAGTCCTCAACAACACCTGTAAGTGCCTCGCCGAGCTTCTTCTGGTTCATATCGTGCTGATACTGGCCGACACCGATTGACTTAGGGTCAATCTTAACGAGCTCTGCAAGAGGATCCTGAATACGTCTTGCGATTGATGCTGCGGAACGCTGTCCTACATCGAAGTTAGGGAATTCCTCGGTAGCAAGCTTACTTGCCGAGTATACGGATGCACCTGCCTCGCTTACGATTACGTAGCTTAAGTCGGGCTTGCCTACTTCCTTGAGCAGTTCAACGATAACCTGCTCAGACTCACGTGATGCAGTTCCGTTACCTACTGAAATAAGTGTGATATTGTACTTGGCGATGAGGCGCTTAAGAATTCTCTTGGCCTCCTCAACCTTGAACTGAGGTGCTGTGGGATAAATAACCACGGTCTCCAAAACCTTGCCTGTAGGGTCAACTACTGCAAGCTTGCAGCCTGTTCTGAACGCAGGGTCCCATCCGAGAACGAAATGTCCCGCGATAGGAGGTGCCATAAGCAGCTGTGTAAGGTTCTTGCCAAATACCTTGATAGCACCGTCCTCAGCCTTCTCTGTAAGGTCTGAACGGATTTCTCTCTCGATTGCGGGAGCGATAAGACGCTCGTATGCGTCAGCGATAGTCTCCTTAAGAAGCTCGTTAGTGTACTGATTGTCCTTGCGGATAATCATCTTCTCAAGGTAAGCGAGAATCTGCTCTACGGGAGCCTCGATCTTAACAGTTAAGAACTTCTCCTCCTCGCCGCGGTTAAGAGCTAAAACTCTGTGGCCTAAGATTGTGCTGACCTTCTCTGAGAAGTTGTAGTACATCTCATAAACAGACTGTGCCTTCTCGTCCTTGGCCTCACCGACAACTATGCCCTCGTCACCTGTCAGCTTGCGGATATATATACGATAATCAGCCTCATCGGAGATCTTCTCAGCAATGATATCGCATGCGCCTGCGATAGCATCCTTTGTAGTCTTGACTTCCTTGCCTTCCTCCTCTGAGAGGAAATCCTTAGCGTACTCATCGATGGGCTTATCCGCATCCTGAGCATAGATAATGTCTGCAAGGGGCTCGAGACCCTTCTCCTTGGCTACGGTCGCACGGGTTCTCTTCTTCTGCTTGTAAGGACGATAAAGATCCTCTACTACAACCAGAGTAGTTGCTGCATAGATAGCAGCCTTGAGTTCGTCCGTAAGCTTGCCCTGCTCCTCGATGGAGGAAATAACTGCTGCCTTGCGCTCTTCGAGATTGCGAAGATAGGTAAGACGGTCAAAAAGATTACGGAGTACCTCATCGTTGAGTGAACCGGTAACTTCCTTACGGTAACGGGCGATAAAAGGTATTGTGTTGCCCTCGTCAATAAGCTTGACGGTAGCGTCCACCTGAGATACCTTAATGCCGAGTTCCTGTGCTAATTGTTCGTTGATATTCATATAAAAAAGACCTTTCTTTTGGGGCTTTATGCCCACCGAGATATATTTTAATCATTCTTTTTTCCTTTGTAAAGTAAGAATCCCGCACTATGATGTGCGGGATTCTCACTAATTATGCGTTGTTATGAAAAAGGGTTCTTATAAGCTGTTTATTACTTCTGTTCCGTAGTGTTCTGAACAGGTGCCGGCTGATTGCGCTGTGCTGCCTCTCTCTGTGCTGCCCACTTGGCCTGCTTCTTGGCAATTCTCTTGGCACGGATCTTCTTGCCTGCTTTCACAAGCAGAATGACGATGAATACAAGGATTGCAACAACTGCCAGCCAGATGATGATGAACGGCAGGTTAACTACAAAATCAACGGTGAAGTCCTTGAAGCCTTCCTTAATGTGATAGAAGGTATCGTCAAGACCTGCAGCGATACGCTCGCCGACGGTCTCAGGCTCAGCTACGGTCACGCGCTCAACCTCTGAGAGATTGAGATGAACGGTACTGAAAGAAACGAGGTTGTCGTAATTCTTAAGTATGCTCTCCTGAGCCTCAAGCTGATAGGTAACATCACTGATTCTGTCCTCTAAAGCGATAATCTCATCAACAGTCTCAGCCTTCTCAAGCAGTGCTAAAAGTCGCTCCTGCTGAATATCCAAAGACTTGGCACGTGCCTCGATATCGAGATAGCTCAATGTTACATCCTCGGTACTGGTGCTCTGGCTTGTAATATTGCCAACGTTGCCGATTGAATTAAGGAACGCATCAAGATTCTCGCGAGGAATACGGAGCGTATAGTTTGCGTTTCTGTTCTTGCGGTAGCTGTTATTGTAATAGTAAATACTGTCGTTATAGGTTGACGAGTTCTCGATATAGCCTCCGAGACGGCCTGTATATTCCTCAACAGTCTTGCAGCCTTCTTCAAACTGGAGCGTTTCTACATCGAGGTATACAGTCTTAATGAGCTTGCGGTCAGACTGATTGATATCATAGCTTGTGTTTGCTGAACTGCCTGAAGCAGGAGCTTCACTATAGCCTTCATAATCGCTTTCATAGCCGTAGTAGCTGTCGCTCTTGCTCTCTGCGTAAAAGTCCGTATCGGCTTTATATGAAGCACTCTGGCTTGCGCCGCCGCAGCCTGTAAGACAAACTGCAGATAAGGTTGCAATACCGATCACTGCAGCGATTTTTTTGTTTAACTTAAACATAATTCATTCCTCCCTTTCGGTTTTCACCTATTAGACGCGAAGAAAAATACTTCGGTTCCATAAAAATTGTAATTTATTCCCCAATATTTGTAAATACGCCTGTGCGCATGTCCGTTTTTACAGAATCAGCTTCTTGCAAGCTTCTTGGACATCTCGTACATATAAGGGTCAGGCTTCTTGGTCATTCGCATAGCCTTCTCGAAATCAAAATCAACGAATTCGCCGTTACAGTAGGCTACTATGCGGTTTGATTTACCACTGTTGATGGCCTCGACAGCCTTGCCGCCCATTGCAGAAGCATAAACACGGTCCTGACAGGTAGGTGTTCCGCCGTACTGAAGCATGCCGAGCACGGTTGCCCTTGCTTCAAGCCCTGTCGCGAAATCAATATCCTTGGCAAGCGATGAGGATTTGCCGACTGCTTCTGAATTGATGATCAGGTGCAGACGCTTGCCCAAACGCTTCTTGCTGATAATCTCACTGATTATGCGCTGAACGTTATGGTCGTAATACTCGGGAGTGATAATCTCCTCGGCGCCGTTTGCAATACCGCACCAGAGTGCGTTGTATCCGGACTTGACGCCTGCCACCTCGATTATGCTGCATCTCTCGTGTGAATGCGAGGTATCGCGGACCTTATCTATAGCGTTCATTGCAGTGTTGACTGCAGTATCAAAGCCGATGGTATACTCGGTGCATGCAACATCAAGGTCGATGGTCGCGGGGATTCCGATTACATTGATTCCCTTGCTGATGAGATCCATACCGCCGCGCATCGTTCCTGCGCCGCCTATGAGTACGAGCGCATCAATTCCTATTTCCTTAAGGTTGGCAACCGCCTTCTTCACTCCGTCTTCTGTCCTGAACTCGGGACAGTTAGCTGCGAGCAGCAGTGTTCCGCCCTTCTGAACAGTCTCGGACATGGTCTTGTTGGACATCTCAATGTAGTCCTTCTCAAGAATTCCGTTGAAGCCTCTCTGGAAGCCGATGACCTTCATGTTATAGCCGATAGCCGAGCGGACAACCGCGCGGATTGCGGCGTTCATACCGGGAGCGTCAGCACCTGAGGTGAGAATTCCGATGGTCTTATGTCTCTGTGACTGGCCCTGTGACTTGAGCATGCCTTCTTTAAGAAGCATCTTGCCCTCGCCCTTTCGCGTCAGTCTTGAGAGCATATCTACAAGGAAAGGATCAAGGCTCTTCTTCATTGCCAGTGCCTCGTCCATATCATAATCAACAAATGCGCCGTTCTTAAACGCTACAACGCGCTTTTTCCCACCGTTCACAATAATGTCTACAGCCTTGGCGCCCATAGCCGAAGCGAATACTCTGTCCTTACAGGTCGGATTGCCGCCTCGCTGCAGATAGCCGAGTATGGTAGCCGAGGTGGGCATGCCCGTCGCGTACTCGATACGCTTGGCCATATCCTCGGAATCGCCGATGCCTTCTGCATTGACAATAATATAATGCTTACGGCCCGACTTGCGCTTATTCTGAATATCAGCAATCAGCTTCTGCTCTTCGTAGTTGTAGAGCTCGGTGGTAAGAACTGCCTCCGCGCCGTTTGCGATACCGCACCAGAGCGCGATATATCCCGCATGGCGTCCCATTACCTCGATAATAGAGCAGCGCTCCTGCGAGGTCGAGGTGTCACGGATATTGTCAATGGCTTCCATAGCTGTATTAACAGCGGTATCAAAGCCTATGGTGTACTCTGTGCAGGCAATATCAAGATCGATGGTTCCGGGAATTCCGATTACGTTGATTCCGCGGTCAGCGAGTGACTGACAGCCTCTGAAGGAGCCGTCTCCGCCGATTACGACAATTGCCTCAATGCCGTTCTTTCTGCAGTTCTGAGCTGCAATGTCCTGACCTTCCTTAGTCATCATCTCAGGACATCTTGCCGTGAAGAGGAAGGTGCCGCCTCTCTGAATAATGTCAGCAACACTTCCCGCACTGAGCTCGACCATGTCGTTATCAATAAGGCCCGAGAAGCCTCTCTTGACGCCCATTACTTCCATGCCGTAGGATATAGCGGTTCGCACAACAGCGCGCACTGCGGCGTTCATGCGGGGCGCATCGCCGCCTGAGGTGAGGACCGCAATCTTCTTAACCTTCTTAGACTCAGCCTTTTTAGACTCAGCTTTCTTAGTTTCGGCTTTCTTAGTTTCAGCTTTCTTAGTTTCGGCTTTCTTAGTTACAGCTTTCTTAGTTTCAGTTTTCTTGGTAGACTTCGCTTCCATATTTACCTCCGATAAGGCAATTTATTTGGAATAAATTATTCGTCAAGTGTGAACGCGTAGCAGTTGCCGGGCTTCTCCTTGCAGCCGTACATGATTGCGTCTGCCCTCTGATACATATCATCAAAGGCTCCCTCGCCAAGTCTCGTTGCGAATGCCGCACCAAGGCTTACGGTAATCTTGGAGTCTTTCATTTCCTCAATCTTAATCTTCTCAAGGCAGTCGAAGAATCTGTCGAAGCATCGTCTCGCCGCCGTCTCAGTGGTAATGCCCTCGGCAAAAACAGCGAACTCATCGCCGCCCAGTCTCATGACAACATCCTTGTCACGAAACGAGGTCTTAAGAGCCTTGGCCACTGCAATAAGGGCCTTGTCACCGACCATGTGTCCGAAGGAATCGTTAATCTTCTTGAACTGATCAATATCAATCAGGCAGAACAGTCCGACAGCTCCGTGCGAGAGCATCGCCTCCGTCTTGGATTCACCGCTGCCGCGGTTGTAGATTCCGGTAAGCGCATCGGTCTCAGACATTTCAACGAGCTTGTTCTCCATCTCCTTGCTGACAGAAATATCAGTATAGGAGGTTACTATAATCTTCCTTCCGTTAACACCGGTAATCATCTTGGGCAGACCCATGACATATATCTCGTTGCCCTTGTAATTCTTAGTCTTGAAATAATAAGGGAAGCCTTCGCCGTTGCCCTTGAACCTGTTGTAGTCCTCCTTCGCTTCCTCGTAATTGTCGAATTCCATCTTGTCGAGCAGTATATGGAAATCAGCCGTAGCCACATCCGCTGAAGGATAACCGAACATTTTCGCAGCCGAATCATTCATCGCCAGAATCAGTTCTGCTTCATCAGTAGCGATTACACCGCCGGCCTGCATCTTAAGCATTTCGGAGTAAATAACGTTCTGGTCCTCATATGCCTCAGCGAGTGCCTTCTCATATTCCAGCTCACGCATCTTGACTTCATTCATGTTCTGAACCGCATGGATGACCTTGGTAACATTGCCTCTCTCATCCTGTGCGATCTTAATGAAGGTTGCTATACACCAGCCCTGATTGCGTCCCATGAACTCACAGCTGATAACGCGCTTGCCACGCATCCTGACTGACAGTGTCTTAAGGTCAACGAAGTCGACAACCTTGTTCACATATTCAGGTTCAACCACGCCCTGCATAACCTTTGTAATCTGCACGTCTGCGCCGTCCGCAGGGTCAATGTACTCATCTATGAATCTGTTTGAATATACAGGCGTCTGCTTATTCAATGTAAGGTCAAAAAGATGAACCGATACGAAGGACTTGGCAATTCCTTCCAGCGCCATGTATATCTCTTTTGACTCCTCCTTATAGTGCTCTGAGGCAACTACTACTCTCTGTGTGCGCTCCGCAGATACGATTCCCAAAAAGACCGCTATTGATGCTACCATGTAACCGCTCGAGATATAAGGCGATTCAGGGAACATAATCTGAAGAATCAGAAATACTATAGGAATCACGCAGAAGGTCTCAACTGAATAGCATACCTTCTTTCTGAATGCGTCCTGAGTCTTTGACTGAGTTATAATGGCAAATATAAGTGCCATTACAAAATAGTATCCCTCAATAACAAACGGTATAACTCTAAGCGTTCCCGTATGATAAACCATATCATCGGTGATATAGAATATGCAGCTGTTCCAATTATTCAGAATAACCAGAACCACTGACACGAGGAACGGGCTTATCATAAGACAGTCCAGCCAGATTCTGCGTTTCATTCTCAAATAATGGAAGGTGAATTTGCACCAGACTAAGGCGCAGTAGGAAGCGAGCAGATAAAACAGAACCGTGACAGCATAGAGATGCCCCGGTTTTGAAGATATATATTGGGAAGCGATAAAACCCCAGACACTGTCGACAAAGCAAAATGCCTCTATTGTCCACATCAGTATTCTGAAGCTCTTGGCTTCTTCCTCCTGGGATTCCTTGTTAAAGCGCAGAAGTACTGCAACAACAAGCATAGCAATCATTGCTATAAGTGCATATAAGACGTCTACCATAGATGCTCCTAACCGACCCTATTATATTGCAAATTTCTGTTTTGCATTAATAGCATTTATGTTGAGTGAAATGTAATCTCACAAGTTCTTATTTTCCAACATAATTTTACAATTTCTGAAGTCGATTTGTCAAGCAGAAATGGGGCAATGGGGACGGTTCTTGCCGCCCCAATGCTGGGGCAGCGAGAACCGTCCCC
>X415_White_Rhinoceros__coassemble_189_pt1 | contig 16912 bp, 14 predicted proteins | sample X415_White_Rhinoceros__metabat2_high_PE_001 | metagenome-assembled genome bin X415_White_Rhinoceros | reverse complement strand
GGATGAAGCCACGTGATTTCAGGAATTTTTTACATTAGAGAAGCAGATATGCGCTATATGCCCAAAATGCTGTCCCGACATAAAAAAGAGTCAGTTTGTCTGAAGCATTTTTGCACATTAAGACCGTGAAATCGCTCTGTATGCCCAATTTGCTGTCCCGGCACTTGTCAGGCAAGCAAGACCCGCTGTCCCGGCACTTATCAGGCAACAAAAAAGGACGTGTGAAAAATCATTTTCACACGTCCTTTGCATAATACTAATTATCTTGATTTCTGCACATAATAAATGTGACCTTCGATGATGATATAGCTCCAGCCCTTCGCCTCGCATTTGGCTTTGGTCGAGGTGACATAGCCGTTGAAGTATATGTACGAATCAGGGACTGCCTTGGTGCCTGTAAGGACCTCCTTGGCTACCGCGATGCACTTCTCCATGGCGGTTATTTCCCAGCTCTTGAACTTGTCAGGGTCCATGCTGTCATATATCTTGAGAGTCCTGTCCATGTAGGTGGTGCCCTTCTTGTCGACCTTTATCGATGTCGGCGAGAACTGGGTGCCCCACTTGCGGTCATAGATTACTTCCTTAATTGTGTTGACGTGGCTCCACTCGGGGCTGCGCATGCGGTTCAAGATTACGTTGCCGACAGCGACCTGTGCCTCATGGCTCATGCCGTTGGCCTCGCAGTATATGATGCACGACAGATAACGCAGATCCTCTTTGTTATATGAATCCTTCCATGAAACCTTCTTGGCAGCCTTGGTAAATGCGGTGTCAACGTCGGTCTCGCCGAGCATCTTGGCAATCTTCTTAAGAAGCGGCTCGGTTGCGCTGTCTGCGGTAGAAATCGATCCGATCATGTCGCCGTAGGCAGGGAATTCATCCTCGTCTTCTTCGTCATCTTCATCGTCAGCATTGTCTGCGTCGGACTTATCTTTCTTGTCCTTTTTGTTCTTCTTATCTGTTTTGTCTTTCTCAGCTTCTTCGCTTACAGTTTCTGCTGCTTCTGCATTCTCTGCGGTTTCTGCTACTTCCTCGGTTTTTGCGGCTTCTGCGGTTTCTTCGGCGCGCGCGTTGTAACCCGGCAGTGCCAGCATGAGCATAAATGCTGCTATAACCCCAATAACAAATCTCCTCATGTATCCCCCTTAAGTGCATTTGGCCGCTTCCCAGAACCTGACTGTGTCCCTAATTTGTAGGTTTTGAGTAATCTGACTACGTCCCTAATTTGTAATTTCGGAGTAATTTGACTACGTCCCTAATTTGTACCTAATTTGTAGGTTTCATTTCGGCCAGTGTGTTTATAAGCTTAGGTATATCGATAGGCTTGGACAGGTGCGCGTTCATGCCGGCCGCGAAGGCGTTCTGACGGTCCTCCTCAAAGGCGTTCGCCGTCATGGCAATGATGGGCACTGTTTCGCCGCCATTCTCAAACATATGTCTGATGAGCTTTGTCGCCTAGTATCCGTTCATACGGGGCATCTGAACATCCATCAGGATGAAATCGTAATAATTCTGAGGCACACGCCTGAATCTGTCTACGGCAGTATCGCCGTCGTCTGCCGTATCAACAATAAGACCGTGTTCAGTAAGAATATCGCAGGCAATCTCGCGGTTCATCTCAACGTCCTCAACTAAGAGAACTCGCTTGCCTATAAGCTCTGTTCGGTGTGTTCTTTCTAAAGAGGCCTCGCCCTCGCCCTCAGCGCCGTGCTTGAGCGGAAGCGTTATGGTTACCGTGGTTCCAAGACCTACAGTCGATTCAATATCCAGAGCGCCGCCCATAATATCGGACAGACGCTTCACAATTGACATACCGAGTCCGGTACCTTCAATCTTGCTTACGGTCGAATTCTTCTCACGTGAGAACGGGTCAAATATATGCTTAATGTAGTCCTCGCTCATACCGATACCTGTATCGCTTATGGCAATGGAGTACATACCAAAGTCCTCGTTCTCGCTCGCTAACTGTGTGAGGCGGAGCCTTACGCGGCCTCCCTCGGGCGTATACTTGATTGCGTTGCCGAGCACATTGGTAATCATCTGGTTCAGTCTGCTCACGTCGGCAACGACGTTGCGGTTCTTCACATCGTCAAAATTGCCTATTACGACAATGTCCTTTTTGAGCGCTGTAGCTTCGATAACCGAGAGCATACCCTGTAGGCATTCTACTATATCTATGGGGTTCTCTTCAAGAACTATTTTGCCGGACTCAATTCTGGACATATCAAGAACCTGGTTAATAAGAGACAGAAGCTGCTGTCCCGAAACCTGTATCTTGCTTAAGCAGTCAGTGACCTTTGACTTATCATCTATATGGGTCTTCGCCATCGTCGTGTAACCTATGATGGCATTCATGGGTGTTCTGATATCATGTGACATATTGAAGAGGAACGTCGTCTTGGCATTGTTGGCCTCCTCAATCTGAGCCTGCTGCTTTCTGAAGAAATTAATAAGACCTATCAGAAGAACTGCAAAAACTGCCATGAGGAATAATACTAACGCCATTCCCAGACCGCTTGAGCGGTGAATCATATTTCTGTTCGCATTCTCAGGAAATATCTGTGCCAGATAGTAGCCGCTGCCCGAAAGCTTATAAATACAGCATCCCGTCTCGTTACCCGGAAGCGCGAAAACATATGTGTCACCACTCTTTATTTTGCGCTTGATGGAAGTAGAAAGGTCTTCATCATCGCCCGCTATTTCCCAGATGTACTGCTCAAGATTTGTGTCGATTACGTTGCTGGCCGCAACAAGTCTGCCCTCAGGTGTATACAGGAAGGACTCTGCCTCCTCGTCAAAATAATCCACCGTAAGCAGCTTTGTGATTCGGTTCTTAGCCTGATACGCGCCTATTAGTGAACCGATTATTCTGTTGTCATAGACAATAGGTGAATAGTACATGAGTAATGTCTCATGAGTTGCTCTCGAATTGAATATCAGCTCGCATCCCACATTGCCCTTCATGGCCTCGAGATAGTACTCGCGGTCACGCGCATCGGATACGCCGCCTGTTATGTTATGATCCATACCGTCGGCATCGGCGAATTCCATAAAGTCAAATACCGAGTCGGTGATAAGGGTCTGAAGACTTACAATGTCAACCTCAGGAGTTTTTAATGAGCTGCCGACCATATTGCTGAGGATTCGGATGTTATCATAGCCGTCCTGCAATACGGCATCGATATTGCCCGCAATCTGCTCCGTGGAGTCCATAAGATACTCACGGTTCTGCGCAGTAATACGCCTTCTGTTGGCTACCATAAAGCATACTAAGGAAATGACGATCAGTACGACCGCCGCCGAAATAGCCGAAATAAATGCGAATGCTTTTTTTGTCTTCATATGCTCACCTCAGGCCAAAGCAGCCTCCTCCAAGGTGATGATACCATTTTGTCAACGGTATTTCCTGCAAAAACTTCGCAAAAAGCAACCATTTTTACGCATTTTTATTTTTTTTGTGAAAAATAAAAGAGAGTGTATCCACTCTCTTTTAAAAAAATCAATAATCAAAACCTTCGAAAACAGGTCTTCCCGAGTAGGTTCTCGGAACAATTTCGCCTGTCGCAGCCTTGTACGCAGCCTCGGCCATGGCCTCCTGCTCAACCTCGCCCGCATAGGTCTCAATCGGAGCGATGAAGCCGCAGCGGTCCTTAACAAAATCAACGAGGTCCTTAAACCTTACAAGTCCGCCGGTGAGAAGTATTGCGTCAACCCTGCCCTTAAGTACGGTGCTCATGGCGCCTATGGACTTACACAGCTGATAGCACATGGTGTCCCAGATGAGTGCGGCGTACTTGTCGCCCGACTCAATCATCTCATGGATAGTGTCAGCGTTTGAGGTTCCGAAATGGCTTACAAAGCCGCCTGCCCTTGAGAGCATGATTCTGAGCTCGCCGATAGTATGGCCTGCCTCGAGATAGTCGCACACCTCAAGGATGGGAATACTTCCAAGCCTCGTGGGAGTGAAGGGTCCGTCGCCTCCCGCACCCTCGGTGCTGTCAATCATTCTGCCCTGTGAATGGGCAGTTATCGTAATTCCGCCGTCGATATGGCAGACGATAAAGTTGCACTCCTCATAGGCCTTGCCAAGCTTCGCCGCATGGAGCTGCGCAATGCCCTTCTGGTTGAGCACGTGTGTCTGGGGTTTGCGGTACACGCCCTTGATACCTGTGGGGCGCGCAAGGTCACAAAGCTCGTCCACGTTCGTGGGATTGAGCGTGTACATCTGACCGCCGAACTCCTTGCACATCTCGTAGGCAATCATGACGCCGAGCTTGGCGGGATGATTGCTTCCGCCGACAGCGTTTTTAGTGTCGTTATAAAGTCTCTCATCGATGTCTGTTACTCCTGCAGGCTGCGAGTAAGCGCTTCCGCCTCGTCCCACAAACACATCGATGTCCTTAGGATCAGTGTCGTGCTTTTTTAAGAAGTCAAGAATGACCTGCTTTCTAAAGCCTGTCTGGTCATTGACGTGAGGGAACTTAAGAAGCTCTGGAGCGTCATGGAAGAGACTCTCGGTATAAAGATTTTTCTCATTTTCAAAAAGGCTGATCTTGGTCGAGGTCGAGCCCGGATTTATTACTAATATTTTCATAACCTCTAAAACTCCTATGCCCTGATTACTGCCGTAAGTATTGAATTGTACTTGTTCTCCGGTGTATCGGAGCGTGAGGTCATAACTACAGGCACATTGGTTCCGATAATGTTCGACGAAGAAACCGTATTCATCATGTAAATAATAGCCTTGAGCATCAGATTGCCTGCGTCGAGGTCGGGAAGCAGCAGAATATCTGCACAGCCTGCCACGTCGCTTACAATTCCCTTGTGCTTTGAGGACTCCTTGGAAATAGCGTTGTCGAGTGCCAAAGGTCCGTCGACGATGCAGTCCTTAATCTGTCCGCGGCGGTTCGCAACCGCGAGCATTGCAGCATCAATTGTCGAGGGAATCTTGGGGTTAACTATCTCAACGGGAGTGATGGCAGCGACCTTGGGACACTCATAGCCGAGCGCCTTCTGGAACTGCACTGCATTCTTAATAATCTTGACCTTCTCGTCGTAATCCGGCGCAATGACAACTGCGCAGTCCGTTGCGGTAATAAGTCTTCCGTCATACTCAAAGGTCGTCGCCTCGGTGAGCATACCCTTCTCGGGCATAAAGCCGAAGCTCTTGTCGAGGATTGCTCTCAGATAGTCCTGAGACTGCATAAGTCCCTTCATGGGCATGTCCGCCTCACCGTTCTTAACGCGCTCACATGCAAGCCTTACTGCCTTAACAGGGTCAGCCTCGTCCGTGATATAATAATCCTTCGGATTCTCGCCGAGCTTCTTTAATATCTTCTTTGTAGCCGCAGCATCGCCTATAAGCTGTGCTTCCACGATTCCGCCTCTCACAGCTCTTACAACAGATTCAAGTGTCACATCGTCAGCGCTTGCCGCAAGCGCAAGCTTCTTTAAGCTGCCGCGCTTAAGCACTGCCTGCTCAATCTCCTTAAAAGTCCTGTACATAATCTTTCTCTCCTTACAAATTAGGGACGTAGTCAAATTCCTTCATTTCTACAAATTGGGGACGTAGTCAAATTCCTTCATTTCTACAAATTGGGGACACAGTCAGACTGCGTCTGTATTTTGCTTAATTTACCATAATACACTAACATGATGCGTCAAAAAAAACAATTGTCTGATTTCACAAATTCTGTATAATTAAATCATAAATAACAGCTACACACCAGTATGCTGAAAAAAGGAGGATTTATATGGAATATGTACTTTATGTCGTAATTGCCATTCTGGTAATCTGGATTATCGGAAGCAACATTCGAATCGTTCCCCAGACTCAGACCTATATCATCGAGCGTCTGGGTAAGTATCACTGCACATGGGGCGCAGGTCTTCATCTTAAGTGCCCCCTCATCGACAAGGTCATCAGACGCTGCTCATTAAAGGAACAGATCGCTGATTTCCCTCCTCAGCCCGTTATCACCAAGGATAACGTTACAATGAAGATTGATACGGTTGTATTCTACAGAATCTTCGATGCCAAGCTCTTCGCTTACGGCGTTGAGGACCCGATTCTGGCACTCAACAACCTGACCGCTACCACTCTTCGTAACATCATCGGTGAGCTCGAGCTCGATGAGACCCTCACTTCACGTGAGATTATTAACACCAAGATGCAGGCTATTCTCGACGAGGCTACAGACCCTTGGGGTATCAAGGTAGGCCGTGTTGAGGTTAAGAACATCATGCCCCCCGATGCAATCCGTGAGTCAATGGAGAAGCAGATGAAGGCTGAGCGTGAGAGACGTGAGCAGATCCTCATCGCTGAAGGTGAGAAGAAGGCAGCAATCCTTCGCGCAGAAGGCGAGAAGGAGTCAGCAGTGCTCCGCGCAGAAGCTCAGAAGATCGAGCTCATCAAGGAAGCAGAAGGTCATTCAGAGTCCATCCGTCTCCACAAGGAAGCTGATGCAGTCGGTATCAAGTACCTGATGGACACCGGTCTCAACGCAGAGCAGATTATCCAGATCAAGTCTCTCGAAGCTTTCGCCAAGGCAGCTGACGGCCAGGCAACCAAGATTATTATCCCTTCAGAACTTCAGGGTATCGCAGGTCTTGCCAAGGGCGTTATCGAAGCCAGCAAGTAACTGATTACAAAAATAAGCAGTCCGGATTATCCGGGCTGCTTTTTTATGGGTAAATCTTCAATTTACAGATTAACGAACTGCGGCTTACGCTGCTCAAATATCGTATAGTACTTAAAGCCTGCAGCCTTAAGCATGTCGCCAACCTTATCAAAATCATACGCGATATGGCAGGGCTTGTGGCCGTCAGAGCCGATGGTAATCATCTCGCCGCCGAGCTCGCGGTAGCGCTTAAGTATCTCTGCCTTGGGATGCGCGAAACCGATGCCGTACTTAAGGCCTGCGGAGTTAATCTCAAGAGCTTTGTTTTTGGCAATCACTGCTTTGAGGAACTCTTCAATGATGTCCATGTAATCAGCGGGGTTGTAATCGTTAGTTCCGTGCCAGCTGTCCATCGTAGGCACATAGCGCACGATGTAATCGAGGTGTCCGAAGGTATCGAAATCATTGTAATTATTGATGCCAAAGAGCGATGCCTCAAAAAAGGTGCGGATACCCTCAATCGCGGTCTTGTCATCCCAGTAGGGTGAAGCATACGCGGGGTCCGTGTGCTCCAGGCAGTGAATCGAACCAATTAGGAAATCAAAGGGGTATTTGGCAGCGAAATCTGCGTAGCCCTTCTGCATCTTGGCAACGAGGTCAGTCTCGTTTCTAAGACCTGTCTCCATTCCGATATAGACCTTAATCCTGTCCTTATATTCCTCTCTTGGACTGCTAAGCTCCTCGAAATACTTGTCCACATCAAACACAAAGGGCATGCCCGAGCGCTCAATGCACGGGAAATCAAGGTCCATGTGGTCCGTGATACAGATTCCCTTAAGGCCCTTCTCAATTGCGCTCTCGATTTCTTCCCTCACGGTAGCGGTCGAATCACTCGAGTAGCAGGTATGTGTGTGAAAATCATGGTAAATCATAGTCTGTAAATCTCCGTACGCCTGTTAATACAATTCTGTTAAACACATTTCCTTCAAGTGTTAAAACATTCCTTCAAGTGCTAAAACATTCCTTCAAGTGCTAAAACATTCCATCAGGCATATGTTTTAACACGTGTTTAATTTCTAGCACCTAAGTAGTTATAAACCACTTAGGTGCTATTTGTCAAAACATTTTTATTTCTCTTTCTTCTTAGCCTTAAGCTCCAGCTGGCGAAGTTTGAGATTCGTGTTGTAGAAATCCTTGGCTGAGCAGCCTGCTCTTCCGCCGCCGGCACACGCACATGCACACGCGCAGGCACAGGAGCTCGCACACGCGCAGGAGCTGTGGGCACATCCGCCGCCACGTCCTGAGGACGAGGAATGATGATGTGTCGAAGACGAAGAATGTGAGGTGTGAACCGGAGTACGTGTCACGTTGACTCTGATATAGGTATCAGGCAGCGAAGAATACTTGTAGGTACCCGCTGTCTTATACTTCATAATCTCCCTGTCTTCCTTAGGTATCTGCTCCTCTTTGATTTCGTATTTGTCCTTGATGAAGCTTCTGCCGCAGAACTTGCAGTTGTCAACGCCCTCCTCACGGGGTGCGCCGCAGCCCTGGCACTCAGGCCAGTACACAATCTTGGTACGGGTTATCTTTGTCTCGTACTGTGTGCCCATCTCAGCTGAATCATTATAGGACTCAGCCCATTTCTTTATCCTTACAAGTATTGCCGCAACGATACCGATGAAGACAACCAGACCGAGAAACGCATCCCCCGCGTCATCGTCATAATATGTATTGCCGCTGATATATACGACATCGTCGTAGTAATCCGCATGTATGCCCTCGTCTCCGACATAAATCTGCTTACTTGTGTCAAAATCAAAGGCATCATTGGGATATGATACCGTTATTGTGTAATATTCACCTGCCGCAAGAGAGGTCTGCCATACAAAGCAGCCGTCCTTAGTCACGCTGCCTGATGACCACGACTTAGCCTCGCCATTGTCATGCCAGATAATTGTCAGGTTGTCGACATCAATCTCATCGAACCATCCGGGAGTGAGCTCATACAGAGTGAAGCCTTCCTCAAGGCGGTTCATCTCATACATATAGTCCTGCATGATTATGAAATCAAAGGCTACCGTCTCGCCCTCGTAATACAGGCGGTCAAGGTCAATCCGCGCGTAGCTTCCCGATACGCCTATTGCTCTTACCGTACTGCTCCTCGCATCATAGCCGACACAGTGAATATTGGGGATACCGATTTCTACCCACTCTAAGGGTCCTAAGCTGTCGGAGTCGAGCACCTTCCACTCAATGTGATAATTAAGCTCGAGAACTCCGTCCTGTTGAGGGAGCACGTCAATTACATAATCAGTAATCTCATCTGTATGTGCGCCTGCTTTTGCTAACACACAGGGCATCACCGTCACTGAAGCAGCCAGAATAACCAATGCTGCAAGAAGAGCGCCCAGTCTTTTATATAAGGGAATCAGTGTCTTACGCATTATCTTCACCCTCCTTCCCTAAAGCTTCGGAGGATATGGCGCTGCCCGCGCGCCCCGTATCGGTCCTTAACGGACAGGTTCCGCTCATCCTTGCCGAATAGTCACGGCGGATAAGGCAGGCCTCGCTGTTCCAGACCTTGTCCCAATCGTCTTTAAGCATGTTGCCGAGAACATCGTCTGACAGCCAGCTCTGGCAGGGAACTATATTGCCGCCCGGAGTGATGGCCATGTTGCTTAAGCATGCTCCACAGGTGGGCGCATTAATTCCAAGCTCCGTGCAGAACTGCTCTGTAACCCAGCCCGGAGAAGTGAAGCTGATCTCCATGCCGTTCGCGAAGCAGTAATCCGCTGCATTCTTAAGAATATTACTTATCTCCTCATGTGTGAGCTGCAGTCTCTCAGACTGCTCACAGGTTGCGTTGCCGGTCGTTATAAGTCCTGAACAGGTTACGAACTTAACGCCCTTGTCATGCAGGAATCTGAGCGTACTCAGATAATCCGCGTTAAGTGTGCACAAGGGTGTGTTGATGCTAAGGCTAATACCTGCTGCCAGCGCATTCTCAATGCCCGTAACCGTGTCGTTATAGCGCTCCGCGCCGACCAGTCGGTTATGTATATCCGCATTGGCGGAATAGAAAGTAATCTGCATGCTGTCGAGAGAAGCGTCATGAAGCTTCTCGCACAGCTCTTTGGTAAGCCTGATTCCGTTGGTGTTAAGTCTCGTCACAAACCACTGCGCATAGTCAATAAGCTCCACCAGATCGTCGCGCATCGTAGGCTCGCCACCGGTGAAGGTCACCTGAGGAATTCCAACCTCCCTGCATTTATCAATAATCTTCTTCCATTCGTCTGTCGTCAGTTCCTTCTCATCAGACTGCTTCTGTCCTGCCGCATAACAGTGCACGCATTTCTGATTGCAGTGCCACTGACCATCCTTCGTCATGGCGCTCACCATAAGGTCCATTCTGTGAGGCGCGCGCATGAAGGACGCGTACTCGCCCATGGTCATATAGCCGATTTCTTCGTCGACGGGAGCGCCGTATGCCACCTGCGTGAAGGTCTTCATGATGCGGTAAATATCGTCCGCAATGCGCTTCTTCGAAGTCACCGGATACACCTTCTTCACAGCCTTCGCGGTGTCGGCTACTATCTTCTGCGCTTCCTCGTCACTCACCTCATGCCCTGCATACTCATTGATATGCGCAATAAGCTCAGACAGTACTACACTCCATGAGGTTCCCACGGGAATGATGTCCTGACCGTTAAGGATAACGATGCTGTTGCCCAGGGTTTTGCCGTCATAAACGGGCGGAATCATGTGGATTCGCACAACGCCGGGGCCCTCAGGATTGAGCGTCGTATGTATCACGCCGTTAAAGTGAGTTTCTGCGTATTTCTTAACTCTTCGGGTTACTCTCATTATATCCTCCAATCAACTACATTTTTATTGACTTTTTGACCGATTTACACGAAAATAAGACTGAAAAACAATGTTCAAACACAAACTATAAACTTAACTATATATATTCTACAAAACGGAGATATTTATGCAATATTGGATTTGCCTTTTCCTTGGAATAAATGCTGCTTTTGCCCTCGCATTCGGACTTATGTATGCCCTGCAGAGAAAAAAACAGCTTAATCAGCGTGTCTATCTCTTTATCGGACTCTGCCTTTCAAGCGCTATCTGGAGTGCCGGCTTCGCTTCCATGTACATACAGACCACGGAGCATCTGGCCTTCGTAAGTCGCGCTGTCGGTATAGCAGGCGCAATTCTGTTCCTGTTCTTCTCACAGACAATCGTCAACGTCGTTCCTGCCATCAACAGAGGCTATCACATAGTATTTGACTGTATTGCCGCTTTAGGCTTTTTGTTGTATTTCCCCGCAATGAGACCTGAGCACGCGAGCTTCTATATGACGGACTTCGGCATGAGCTATATTTATACTCCTGACGCCGTCAACTTCATACTGCTCGCATACTTCGTCATAACCGGTGGATGCGTTCTCAGCGTAATCATCTGGATGATCAAGGGCGCAAGGAGAAAGCGTTCCAATGCTTTCGGCAGGCGCTTCCTTGTTGTTGCCGGTATGATATTCTTCGGAGCTATTTTTGACCTTCTGCTGCCCGCAATCGGCAGATACGCAATCCCCGGAAGCGTTGTAACCCAGTTCTGGGGCATAGTAGTTGTCTGGACCGCAATGAACGATCTGGACAAGGCGCTCGTTAATATATCTAACATGTCGAATTATCTGTATGATTCGCTTGCTACTCCGGTCGCGATATTCACTCCCGAAATGGACCTTAAGATTGTCAACGACTCCGCTGCCGCCTTCTTAGGCACCTGCACCGAGGCGCTTGTGTTCAATCCCAAGAAGATCACCGATTACTTCGATATAAGCCGGGAGCAGTGTTTCACCAAGGAACAGGCCGTATTCACTACACAGCTCACCTGCAAGACCAATAATCATCCGTGCAACCTTTTAGTCAACCGTATTGTTGACAAATACCGTGACTGCATCGGTTTCATCATGAGTATTAACGATATGTCCGACCACGTTGAGGCCATGGAGAAGCTCGAAGCTGCACGCAAGAATGCTGACGCAGCCAACAAGGCCAAGTCTGAATTCCTCGCACATATGTCGCATGAGATTCGAACTCCCATGAATGCAATCATGGGCTTCTCCGAGCTGGCACTTAAGGAAGACATCTCAGAAGCCGCCAAGGAGGATATCAAAAGCATCAGCGAAGCTTCTGCCAACCTCTTGGGCATCATTAACGATATACTCGATATTTCAAAGATTGAGTCAGGCAAGATGGAGCTTGTCTGTGACAAGTATAATCCCGCCGAGATGCTGTCAAGCCTCTGCTCTATGATCGATATACGTGCCCGCGCCAAGAATCTTAAATTTATTGTCGATACTCCCGAGGAGTTCCCTAAGACCCTGTACGGCGACCGCACACGTATCAGAGAGATTCTCGTCAACCTCTTAAGTAACGCAGTCAAGTATACAAAGGAAGGCAGCATTACCTTAAAGCTCCGTCCTGTTGAGAAGATCAGCAATACCATGACCATCGAGTTCAGCGTCGAGGATACCGGTATCGGAATCCGCCCTGAGGCAATCGATTCACTCTTCGATGCCTTCCAGCGCGCTGACATAGCTAAGAATGCCACAATCGAAGGCACAGGTCTTGGACTTGCAATCGTTAAGAGTTACGTTGAGATGATGGACGGAACGATTTCAGTAACCAGCGAATACGGTGTCGGCTCCAAGTTCACCGTAAGAATTCCTCAGATTGTTGTCGATGGCTCCCATGTCAAGTTCAAGCTGGGCGCTGCCAAGACCAAGCTTGCCGATAACAACCTGGGCAAAGCAGATTACAGCAAATACTTTGTTCTCGTCGTCGATGACAATACTGTCAACCGCGTACTTATCACAAAAACTCTTGAGAAATATAAGATTAGGAGTGAAGCCGTAGAAAGCGGCGAGGCGGCAATAGCCAAGTGCCGTGAGAATACCTACGACATAATCTTTATGGACCAGATGATGCCGGTTATGGACGGTGTCGAGGCTATGAAGATTATCCGTCGCGACTGCCCCGCATATGTGAAGGGCAGTGGCAACCGAATAGTAGCCCTGACCGCCAACGCCATCGTAGGCGTGCGCGAAGAGCTCATGAATGAAGGCTTCGATGATTATCTTGAGAAGCCGCTTGTATTCAGTGAATTTGAAAGAGTGCTCAGGAACGAGTAGTTCCCTGCCTGTCGATTTCTTCTCCTATTGCCGGCATTTATGCGCCTCTGAGCACGATTGAATCCACAAGATCATAAAAATCATTGAGCAGGTTGGTAATGTCATCCTGATTACCGTATTCAAACAGACGCAGTAAAATAAACTTGCCCTTATGCTCAAACAGAATGCTTTCATAATGGCCAAACCTGTCATTGCCAACCGCGTATGTATACTTAACCCAGTGTGCATCTATCTTGCCTTTTGCAATCGGCACGAACTCCCGGGAAATATAATTGAGATTCTCATCGCCTTCCCAGCCCTCGTAGAATAAATCAACGAACTCAGCAAGAGTCATGCCATCGTCGTTGTCATAGTAATCCCAGAGGATACTGCCATCCTCGAAATAGTAGTAATTGTAGTCTGAAGACTCCATCACATCGCTCCACATTTTGGGGCATGTGAAATCTACATAGTTCTTATACTTTAAGGTCTTCTTATCTTCCGTTCTGAACTTATCATAATCCTGTCCGAACAGACCGTGCTGGACCATCTTGGATATTCCGTAGGTGAATACAGGCATCTCTGACTTCTTATCGAAGCCGCCGTAGAAGCCGTATATACGTACCTTCTCGCCCTCAGTCGGGAAATCATCGTAGTCCTGCAGCTTGTTGTAGATAGTCTTCATGACCTTAATCTGCATAAGGTCATCCTTGTACCATTCCTTGTACTCTGAAATAAGCTCCGTTAACAGGTTAATAACCAAAACATCTGTTGTATCAACTCTGACAACTGCTGCATTCATTTTGACGTTTTCAACACCCTCAAAGTCTGTGTCATATCCAAAAACATCTACCAGATTATCATAGTCATCGAATATTTTTATAACTGTTCCCTCAAAGCTGTAGGGGTTGCCCCGGTACTTCTCGCAATCCTCATCCCCCTCGTCATACGCCATAAAAACTTCAGCAGGAGCCTCGGTCATGAACTGCTTGTAATATGACTTCTCATCAGCCTTAGGATAAACCTTGGCGATTTCATCAGCCGTCTCACTCACATCCACGGTCACCTCAAACTTGGTTCCCTCGTTCAAATCCTCATCGGTGTGAAAATCCACTTCCGAATCACTCTTGTAATCGTCCTTCTTGTCTGACTTACCGCAGGCACAGCACAGAACCATTACGCACACTAAAAAAAGTGCCAATAATCTCTTCATATATTTGCTTTCTCCCTTACGCATTTTATGTTTCTTAAGTAATTCCATTATCCAACATCTTTAGCATAAGTTCAAGCAACGTATAAAGCGAATTATCGGCACCTAATTACAAATTACATGGTCAGGTCCACATGGTTAACTGTTCCTACACCGCCGTCCTCTTTGAGATATACTCCGGTCTTCTGTATAATTCCGTTAGTCTTGTGCTCGTCATTCTTAAGCGAGAACTCCGTATCCACATTGCCCAGGTATATTGCTCCGACATTAGCCTCCCTAAGGTCAAGAAGCCTGTCGTTGCCCTCGCTGTCGCGCACCCAGACGCGCAGCTTATCATATATCTCATCGTTCTCATCAATCCAGAGATTGTGGTCGCGGTCATACTCGGCAAGATCAGCGAAGCCATCGCCGCTCTTCGTTCCAAAAAGCTCGCTTCCGTCATTTATTTTGCCATCGCCGTTCTTATCAAGCGCAAGGAAGCCACTGCCCTCTGCCGCGAAGCTTATCTCCTCCTTATAGCCGTCACCGTCCAGATCAAAGCGGAACTTCTGGTCGGTCACACCTGCGAAGTTAGAATCCATGTTTATAATAAGCGGATCGGTCTTAATGAAGGTCTCGTCGGTGAAGACATCAATCTTCTCCATAAACGATCTCGACATCTCAACCTCAACGCCAAAGTTAATGTTTCTTCCGTCAGAGGTCTTAACAAGGCCCGTAGTGGCGAACGTAGTGTACTCCATCTCAGCGTGGAAGCCGCTGAACGCGGTAATCCTATGCCAGGTCGTTCCCGTAGCGTTCGTTCCGTTCGTTATGGCGTTTTGAAGTGCCCGCGCGCTGCCGCCCTGTCCTGACACGCTCACACTGCTGCCCGCATTCATGGAAAATGCAATATCTGCCCTCTTATAATTACTGCTCCTAAGATCTAAAAGGTCTCCCTTTTTGCACTCAGCCATCTCAAGCGGATCAAGGTCCTTCTTGCCGTTAAGCGCTGCAAGCAGCTTGCGTAGAAGCTTAATCTGCAAATCGGTCTCCTGCGTTATATCGAACCTGTTCTCCATGCCCGACTTGCGCATTCTGTCCATGTACTCCATCATCGACTTGGCCAGATTCTGCTCCTGCCTCTTCTTAGCCTCTTCATTCTGCTGTTTTTCGTAATCCTTCATGCTCTGCACGTAGCTGCGGTCGTTCTCCTGTGCCAGTCCGCGCACAGCCTCCATGTACTTCGCACCGTCACGCACCTCAAGCGACATCATCTCGGTATAATCGCTTGACGAGGCCATGCGCTGCGAGCTCATGCTTACACTGCTGCTCTCAATCTTCATACTCAGAATCCTTTCTTAAAGTATCCTTTAGCACATCCTTGTGCTGCCCATTATTTACATAGTATTTATCGTCAGAAACAGGCCAGGTCTTTATAAAAAGCATTGCTTAATCGCACAAAAAGAACGCTGCACAGAGGCGCAGAGCACTCCGTACAGCGTTCACCCCACAGATGAGGAGGACATATAATCAGCCGGCACGTCCGCGCGTTTTTTTAGCAGCCGCGCGGCGCTGCTTATTCTCGAGAAGACTCTCGATTCGGATTATCTGCTCCTCGCTCTCGGCGAGGCGTTTCAGTGATACTAAAAGATAGGCGGGAAGATGATTGGGAATCCGTTTGTAGGCTGCAAGATCGGCAATGTACTTGGCGGTGTTGAAGTTTCTGATGTGCGTATGGCCGTCAGGGAACTGCTTCCTCCGATTAATGACGATGTAGCCTCTTCCGACACAGACAACAGCGAACTCATTTCTTGCGTAGATCTGATTACCCATTAATGTACCTCGTCTTTTTAATTATTCTTCAGGCTATGCGTCCGAAGTTCTGATATAAGAAAAGAAGCAGGGCATAAAGCCATGCTTCTTCTATCAAGCTATGTTTCAGTGAGTCCCGCAAGGACAGCACAGTCGTGTGCGCCTAAATTAGAGGGTACGAAACCAGACCGTTCAATAACGACACAGTCTCCGATATACTCAAATAAGTAGTCGATTCGCTTCTTTCTACCCATTCTTGTCCTCTCTTGCGCACCAGATTTGTTACTCCATATATAAAATTATAATCAACTGCTCTCCGTTGTAAAGACAATTTATAAGAAAATATCAAATTTATGAAAAAATGTAATATTCTTTACCTTTTAGTCCATAGTATGTATAGAACGCTACAGCAATCAGAAGAAGTCCATAGAATATTACGCTTCTCCAAAATGCATAGGTTCTTGTGCAATAGGTCTCAACAATTCCTGACCATCCGAGAACCGGTTCAGCACAGTCGACCCATAAATCCGAAGACATATAACGGTCTCCGCTGTAGTGGAAAGCCAGAGTATACATCTCAGCCGCCTCAGCGGAACGGAGCGCACCCACAGGGAATGTAATGTACTCACTGCCCTCGTCAAGCATTCTGTCAACCATCACATCCGAGATAACAACCGGAATAATAACTCCGTCATCAAGTCTGACCTGATATGAGCCAATGGAAACAGTAATGTCCGGATACATCTCATAGGACTCTGCCAGATCCTCCTGTGCTTCCTCTATATCCTGCGCAACCGCATAGGTGTATGCAGGCTCCGCACCGACATAGCCGATGTTGTCGCGTCTGACACTGATGACTGCCTCAATGGTGCCTGCGCCCTGTGCGCACTTATCGTCGTAATACTTCTTAAGCTGCTCGTAAGTAGTGAACATCTGCTGTCCCGAATACTTACGCTTGCCTATGCTTCTGTCCGTAATCTGCTCAATCTCTGAATAATCAATGCCCTCGACCCTGTCCCCGTCAAGGAATACTGACTGCCAGATATCGTAGCCCTTCTGGTACGCCCACACGAGGTTAAAGGAATTCAGACCCTGATATGCAAATATAAC
>X415_White_Rhinoceros__coassemble_185_pt1 | contig 17212 bp, 8 predicted proteins | sample X415_White_Rhinoceros__metabat2_high_PE_001 | metagenome-assembled genome bin X415_White_Rhinoceros | reverse complement strand
GCCGGGGGTGTCGATGATATTGATCTTAACTCCGTTATAATTAATTGCTGTATTCTTCGAGAGAATTGTTATACCTCTTTCTCTCTCGAGGTCATTGGAGTCCATTACTCGCTCTTCAACAACCTGGTTGCTTCTGAAAATACCGCTCAGCTTGAGCAGGCAGTCTACCAATGTTGTTTTGCCGTGATCAACGTGCGCTATAATTGCTATGTTTCTGATGTCTTCGCGCTTCATAAGTCTCCTTCTTTCCTAATATAAAACAAACTGCTAATCAAACTCTATGATTATAGCATATTTTCGGTATTCTGCAAGAAAAAAATTCCGAGGAAGAAGGGAAATAAGTTCACAAACTCACGAAAACAGCGGAAATACTGAGCTGATGTATCAAAAAATTAAAAGTATGTAAATAAAATATCACAAACACAAAATACACTTGCTATAATACACTATCTGTGATACAATCTATAATAGAACAGAAATGGACATATAACCATTTCACCAAAATGGAGGTATCTATGAAACTTAAGTTAAAAAGCGTAATTCTTATCATGGTGTTTGGTCCACTGCTTGCTTTAGCAATCGGAACCTTTATTATCTCAGTGTCAAGTTCTCAGGTACTTGTTAAGGATGAGACCAAGGAAGCTTTAGAGGCATCAGCACAGGCTATGTCGACGGCTTATCAGATGGCTGATTCCGGACAGTACTACGTAAGAGATGGCAAGGTATACAAGGGCGAGTACTGTATCTCGGAAGATTCAACACTTGTTGACGCAATTGCAAGAGTTGACGGTTATGTTGCTACCTTCTTCTGGGGCAATACACGTGCGATGACTTCAATCTTTGGAGACAACGGCAAGCGAATCATCGGAACTACTACCACTGATGAGAACGTTCTTAATACAGTTCTCAAGGATGGACAGTCATATTTCAATCCTTCACTTGCCATTAACGGTGTTAATTATTTCGTTATCTACTCACCTGTATTCCAGGAGGGTAGCAAGGAAGTTATCGGTATGACCTTCGTAGGACGTGCGGTTACATCTACAAGCTCGGCAATTACGAAGCTGCTTATCAAGCTTGTTGCTGTTATGGCAGCTATTGCAGTTATCGTAGTATTTATCACACTGTACTTCACAAACGGAATCGTAAGACCTGTCAAGAGTATGGGTGAGATTATGGATAAGTGTGCCAGCGGTGATCTTACAGCGGATGTCGATGAGAAGACACTTGCAAGAGCTGATGAAATCGGTGATATCGGACGTGCGCTCAACAAGCAGGTCGGAAGTCTTCGCAGTATGATTTCAGGAATTCTTGAGAAGAGCGATGAGCTTTCAACTACTTCAGAAACTCTTGACAGAATGTCAGAAGAAACCTCAAGAACTATTGCTCAGGTTGAGAATGCAGTTAACGACATTGCTGAGGGCGCAACAGCTCAGGCAGGCGATACAACCCGTGCATCCAATAACGTTATGGAGATGGGTGACATCATCAGCGGTACTGTAAGCGATGTTTCAGAGCTTGCAGAAACCTCACAGAAGATGAGTGAGCACGGCAAGACCGCTATGGATATCCTTGAAGAACTCAAGGCAGTTAACGAGCGAGCTATTAACGCTATCGAAGTTGTATACGAGCAGACCAATGTTACCAACGAATCAGCAGCTAAGATTCGTGAGGCTACAGATATTATTGCTTCAATCGCTGAGGAGACAAACCTCCTGTCACTCAATGCATCAATCGAGGCAGCACGTGCCGGCGATGCAGGACGTGGTTTCGCAGTAGTAGCAGACCAGATTTCAAAGCTTGCTGAGCAGTCTAACAACTCAGCTCACGAGATTGAGGTTATTACAACATCACTTATCGAGGATTCGAACAAGTCAGTTGAGACCATGAATGAGGTTAAGGAGATCATGGCACTTCAGAATGACAAGATGGTTACAACCACCGAAGCTTTCGATGTTGTTTCAACCGGTATTAATGATACACGTAACAGCGTCAGCACCATTAACGACCGTGCTAAGAAGCTTGACGCAGCGCGTAAGGAGATTATCGATGTTATTCAGTCTCTTACGGCAATTGCTGAAGAGAACGCAGCAAGCACTCAGGAGACCTCAGCAGCAACAAGCGAGGTTACCGCAGCAGCTGATAACGTATCCAAGTCAGCAATCAGACTTAAGGAAGTTACCGCTGAACTTGAGAGCAGCGTTGCTCAGTTCCAGATCTGATAAGTTAAAGAAAAGCCGTGCAGCTGAAACTGCACGGCTTTTTTTGTGGAAATCCCATAAAGTGTTGACATTTACCTGCTAAAAGGATATTATGTCAACATATGAAAAATGCAGTGACGGAGAGGAGTAAGTCATCCAAACTGACAGAGAGAACTGCTTGTACATAGTACAGCTGGAAGGCGGTTCGAGGGAAGTTGACTGAAGGTAGCTCCTGAGCAGAGATTCTGAACGATTATTCTATTAGGAATCTACGGGAAGTCCCGTTACAGACGAGTGGCTTGTTAGAGCTGCGTAACGAGGTTGCAGTCCTTCTATGGGTGTGCAACGAATTAAGGTGGTATCACGAGAGCCCTCATCGTCCTTATGCGATGGGGGCTATTTTTCGCGTAAACAGCGAGTCCAGACGGGACAGTGCCCTTGAGAAAGGCGTCATGCAAGCAACGCTTGTAATGACGTCCTTCTCGAGGACACAGTCGCGGTTGGTGAGCCAACCGCGACCGAGAAGGAGCGAAGCGGATTCGAGGTGTCCCGGATGGAACGGGACAGTGCCATAGAAAAGGAGCGAAGCGAATTCGAGGTGTCCCGTAAGTACAGAATAAGAAAGGAGAACATCATGGAAGACATGACCAAATCTTATGCAAATGCTTCCGGCAAGGAGCTTGCTAAGACTTACGATCCCAAGCAGATTGAGGATCGTCTCTATTCAAAGTGGATTGAGAAGAAGTATTTCCACGCAGAAGTTGACAAAACAAAGAAACCTTTTACTATCGTTATTCCGCCCCCGAATATCACTGGACAGCTCCACATGGGACATGCGCTTGATAACACAATGCAGGATATCCTGATCAGATTTAAGCGTATGCAGGGCTACAATGCACTCTGGCAGCCCGGAACCGACCACGCTTCAATTGCTACAGAGGCTAAGATCGTTGAGACTCTCAAGAAGGAGGGTACCTCAAAGGAGGCACTCGGCCGTGAGAAGTTCTTAGAGCGCGCATGGGAGTGGAAGAAGGAATACGGCGGAAGAATTGTTTCACAGCTTAAGAAATTAGGTTCATCCTGTGACTGGGACCGCGAGCGTTTCACTATGGATGAGGGCTGCAACAAGGCCGTTACCGAAGTTTTCACAAAGTTATACGACAAGGGCTGGATCTACAAGGGCTCAAGAATCGTTAACTGGTGTCCTGTATGTAACACCTCTATCTCTGACGCAGAGGTTGAGTACGAGGAGCAGGCCGGACATTTCTGGCATATTAAGTATCCTTTCGTAGACGCAGAGGGCAACATCTCAAAGACCAGATTCCTCGAGTTTGCTACCACACGTCCCGAGACTATGCTTGGTGATACCGCTATCGCAGTTAACCCTGACGATGAGCGTTATTCAGATATTATCGGCGGACAGGTATGGCTGCCCTTCGTTGACAGAACTATCCCGATTATCGCTGATAACTACGTTGAGAAGGATTTCGGAACAGGCGTTGTTAAGATTACACCTGCTCATGACCCTAACGACTTCGAGGTAGGCAAGCGCCACAACCTCGCTGAAATCAATATCGTAAACGACGATGCTACGATCAATGAGAACGGTGGCATGGTCGCAGGAATGGACCGCTATGAGGCCCGCAAGCAGATTGTTAAGGAACTTGATGAGATGGGACTTCTTGTTCGCATCGAGGACTACAGCCACAACGTTGGTACCTGCTATCGCTGCCATTCAACAGTTGAGCCCATGATCAAGAAGCAGTGGTTCGTTAAGATGGACGAGATGATCAAGCCCGCAGTTGAGGCTGTTAAGTCAGGCGAGATCGAGCTCATCCCCGAGCGTATGGACAAGACCTACTTCAACTGGACTGACAACACCCGTGACTGGTGTATTTCCCGTCAGCTCTGGTGGGGCCACAGAATTCCCGCATATTACTGTGATAAGTGCGGTGAGATTATCGTAAGCAAGACTGCTCCCGATAAGTGCCCTAAGTGCGGCTGCACTTCATGCACACAGGATCCTGATACTCTGGATACATGGTTCAGCTCTGCACTCTGGCCTTTCTCAACACTTGGCTGGCCTGAGAAGACTCCTGAGCTTGAGTACTTCTATCCTACAGACGTTCTTGTGACAGGTTACGACATTATCTTCTTCTGGGTTATCAGAATGATTTTCTCGGGCTACGAGCAGATGAAGGAGCGCCCGTTCAAGACAGTTCTCTTCCACGGACTTGTTCGTGATGACCAGGGCCGCAAGATGAGTAAGTCTTTAGGTAACGGTATTGATCCTCTTGAGATTATTGATAAGTACGGCGCTGATGCCCTCAGATTCACTCTTATTACAGGTAACGCACCCGGCAACGATATGCGTTTCTACATGTCAAGAGTTGAGGCTTCACGTAATTTCGCTAACAAGGTTTGGAATGCGTCACGTTTCATCATGATGAACATGCAGCAGTGTGCTGACGCAGGAATCAAGGTTGATTTTGATGCAGCTATTGAGAGCATCAAGGCTGACCTTACCGATGCTGACAAGTGGATTCTCTCACGCGCTAACTCAGTTACACGCGATGTAACCGAGGCTATGGAGAAGTTCGAGCTCGGTATCGCTGCACAGAAGATTTATGACTTTATTTACGATGATCTGTGCGACTGGTACATCGAGATGGTTAAGCCCCGCCTGTACGGTGACGATGCAGCTTCCAAGAAGGCTGCAATGTGGACACTTAACAGTGTTCTTACTGACTCTCTTAAGCTCTTACATCCCTACATGCCTTTCATTACAGAAGAAATCTTCTGCACATTGAAGGAAGAGCAGGGCACAATCGCTGCTAACGAGTCAATCATGATTTCATCATGGCCTGTATACAGCGATGCCAAGAATTTCGCAGCAGAGGAAGAAGCAGTTGAGCTCATCAAGGAAGCAGTTAAGAGCATCCGTAACGTAAGAACTGAGATGAATGTTCCCATGAGCCGCAAGGCAGCTGTTTACGTTGTAAGTGAGTCAGAAAATATTCGTGGAATATTCGAAGGCAGCAAGCTGTTCTTCGCTTCACTCGGCGGCGCTTCATCAGTTACCATCCAGGCTGACAAGTCCGGTATCGGTGATGATGCAGTTTCTAACGTAATCCACGGTGCAACAATCTACATTCCTTTTGCAGAGCTTGTTGATATCGCTAAGGAGATTGAGCGTCTCGAGAAGGAGAAGGCAAGACTTGACGGCGAGCTCAAGCGTGTTAACGGAATGCTTGCTAATCCTAACTTTGTTAACAAGGCTCCCGAGGCTAAGCTCAACGAAGAGAAGGCTAAGCTTGCCAAGTACACCGACATGTACAAGCAGGTTGAAGAGCGTCTCGCAGCATTAAAGTAATTACAAATTAGGGACGTAGTCAAATTACTTATTTTCTACAAAAAGGGGACATGTTCAAAGCATGTTCCCTTGCCTTTTGTGAAGGGAGAAAGTACACGGCTTAAGTCGTGAAGTTCACTTGACAAAAAGGCTAAAGAAGTATATATTTACCAGTATAGAAGTTCTCTTATTAAGAGTGATGGAGAGGAAAAACTCTGTGAAGTCACGACAACCCCACGGTGATGTACCGCGGAAGGTGCCAAGTTGAGCGAGCAATCGAACAATAAGAGGATTTGAATAACTTTGTGTATTCGAGTCCGCTTATTATGGCGGACTTTTATTTTTGCCATCATATATGGCGAGTTGAAAGGAGAAACATTTTAAATGGAGAGAAGACTTTTTACATCAGAATCGGTAACAGAGGGACATCCCGATAAAATCTGCGATCAGATTTCCGACGCCGTTCTTGATGAAATGCTCAGACAGGATCCCATGAGCCGTGTTGCATGTGAGACCTGCTGTACGACCGGACTTGTACTGGTCATGGGTGAAATTACCACACAGGGATACGTTGATATCCAGAAGGTTGTGCGCGACACAATCAGAGAAATCGGTTACGACCGCGCGAAGTACGGCTTTGATGCTGACACCTGCGGCGTTATGGTTGCTCTTGACGAGCAGTCATCCGATATCGCGATGGGCGTTAACGTTTCAATAGAGAAGAAGGATGATGCAAATATCAACATCGCAACATCAGGCGATATCGAGAAGGAAGACGCTCTTAAGGCTAAGTGCGCTGAGGCAGATCCCGATAACGTAGGTGCAGGCGACCAGGGTATGATGTTCGGCTACGCTACCAATGAGACCGACGAGTACATGCCTTACGCTATTTCCCTCGCTCACAAGCTCACCAAGAAGCTTGCTGAGGTCCGCAAGAACGGCACACTTAAGTATCTGCGTCCCGATGGCAAGTCACAGGTTACCGTTGAGTACGATGAGAATGGCAAGCCCGCACGTCTTGAGGCAGTAGTTCTCTCAACACAGCATGACCCCAATGTTACACAGGAGCAGATTCACAAGGATATTAGGAAATATGTATTTGATCCGGTTCTGCCTGCAGACATGATTGATAAGGACACCAAGTTCTATATTAACCCCACCGGACGTTTCGTTATCGGCGGACCTAACGGCGATTCAGGTCTTACCGGACGTAAGATTATCGTTGATACCTACGGCGGATACGCACCTCACGGCGGCGGAGCTTTCTCAGGCAAGGATCCCACAAAGGTTGACCGTTCAGCATGCTACGCAGCCCGCTACGTTGCCAAGAACATCGTTGCAGCAGGCCTCGCTGACAAGTGCCAGATTCAGCTCAGCTACGCTATCGGCGTTGCAAGACCTACATCAATTAACATTGATACCTTCGGCACCGGCAAGTTAAACGATTCAAAGCTTCTCGACATCATCCGCGAGAACTTCGATCTTCGTCCCGCCGGAATCATCAAGATGCTTGATCTGCGCAGACCTATCTACAAGCAGACCGCAAGCTACGGACACTTCGGACGTAACGACCTTGACCTTCCCTGGGAGGCACTTAATAAGGTCGACGCACTCAAGAAGTACCTTTAATCAGAAACTTTCTTTAACATTTGGACAGGTTCGTTTTGAACCTGTCCCTTTTTTGTAAATACGGAGTAATTTGACTACGTCCCTAATTTGTATTTTTGGAGTAAATTGACTGCGTCCCTAATTTGCAGCATTGACTATGAAGCGATTTGTGATAAAATTAGATGGAATATGTAATAAAGGAGTTTTATGCCATGGCAGACGAGAAAAAACAGGTTGAGCAGATCACTTCCATGTCGGAGGATTTCGCTCAGTGGTATACAGATATTGTCAGCAAAGCAGAGCTGATGGATTACTCAAGTGTTAAGGGCTGTATGATTATCAAGCCCGCAGGATACGCTATCTGGGAACTTATCCAGAAGCAGCTGGACGCTATGTTCAAGGAAGTAGGCGTTGAGAACGTTTATATGCCTATGTTCATTCCTGAGTCACTTCTTGAGAAGGAGAAGGACCATGTTGAGGGCTTCGCACCCGAGGTAGCATGGGTAACACACGGAGGACTTGAGCCCTTAGAGGAACGCCTCTGCGTACGTCCTACATCAGAGACTCTGTTCTGCGATTTTTATAAGAATCTGATTCAGTCATACCGTGATCTTCCCAAGGTATACAATCAGTGGTGCAGCGTAGTTCGCTGGGAGAAGACAACCAGACCCTTCCTTCGTTCACGTGAGTTCTTATGGCAGGAAGGCCATACCGCTCATGCAACAGCTAAGGAAGCTGAGGAGCGCACAGAGCAGATGCTCAATCTCTACGCAGACTTCTGTGAGAAGATTTTAGCTATGCCCGTAGTTAAGGGCCGTAAGACCGACAAGGAGAAGTTCGCAGGCGCTGAAGCTACCTACACCATCGAGGCACTTATGCATGACGGCAAGGCACTTCAGTCAGGTACAAGCCACAACTTCGGCGATGGATTTGCCAAGGCATTTGGCATTCAGTATACAGATAAGGATAACAAGCTTCAGTATGTTCACCAGACCTCATGGGGTATGACCACACGTCTTATCGGTGCAATTATCATGGTACACGGTGATGATTCGGGACTTAAGCTTCCTCCTATGGTAGCTCCCGTTCAGGCAACTATTATCCCTATTATGCAGAACAAGGAAGGCGTTCTTGACAAGGCTTTCGAGCTTAAGGACAGACTTACCAAGGCTGGCGTTCGTGTTAAGGTAGACGATACCGACAAGCGTCCCGGCTTCAAGTTCTCAGAGCAGGAGATGCGCGGTATTCCCGTTCGTATCGAGTGCGGTCCCAAGGACATCGAGGCAGGCACATGCGTTGTAGTACGCCGTGATACTCACGAGAAGCTCACTGTTTCTCTTGATGCTATCGAGACCGAGATTCCTAAGATTCTTGCTGAGATTCAGAGCAATATGTTTGAGATGGCTAAGGCTCATCGCGATGCACATACCTATGATGCTACCGAGTATGCCGATTTCTGTGAGACCATCAATAATAAGCCCGGTTTTGTACGCGCTATGTGGTGTGGCGACCGCGCATGTGAGGATAAGATCAAGGAAGAGACAGGCGCAACTTCACGTTGCATGCCTTTTGCACAGGAGCATTTATCAGATAAATGTATCTGCTGCGGCAAGCCTGCCAAGGCTTTGGTATATTGGGGCAGAGCATATTAATTAGGAGGACGGATATGATTGATTTTTCCGAAGAAGTTGCTAAATTCCAGCCCAGCCTTGAAATCGATCAGGCTGAGGAAGCTATTTTCAACAATGATATGACTGATATTTCCGATGTTATCGACAAGATAGTAAGGGGAACTTCGCAGACAGAAGAATGATGTAAGGAACGGAGTAGTTATGAATTGTCCAAAGTGCGGTAATCCTGTAGCATCAAGAAAACGTTACTGCGAGGTGTGCGGTACCGATATTTCGGTCTACAGGAAGATAATTGGAATATCGAACAGATATTACAACTCGGGACTTGAGAAGGCCAAGGTGAATGATTTAAGCGGCGCCTTGAAGGACCTTAAGAAGAGCCTTGAGTTTAACAAAAAGAATATAGATGCCAGAAATCTGCTGGGCCTTGTATATTATCAGATGGGCGAGACTGTGTCTGCGCTTTCTGAGTGGGTTATCAGCAAGAATTTCAGAAGCACTGAGAATGATGCGGATTACTATCTTGAGAAGGTTCAGGATAACCCGCAGGATCTCGACAACATAAACCAGGCCATTAAGAAATACAACCTGGCGCTTGCTTCTGCCCGTGAGCAGAACGATGATCTGGCTATCATCCAGTTGAAGAAGGTAGTTAGTCTTCATGGCAACTTCTTAAGAGCGATTCACCTGCTTTCACTTCTGTATATCAAGACAGGAGACTATGACAGGGCGCGTAAGTACCTTATGAAGGCACAGAAGATTGATGTAGCGAATACTACTACACTCAGATATCTGGCTGAGATTGACCAGCAGCTGCAGGAGCTTGACGGTCCTCAGAAGGAGAACTACTGGGATGAGGAGAAGGAGAAGAGCGTGGCTGAAGCAAGCCATAAGATATCCTTCATGAGCTCATACCGTGAGGATAAGCCTAATGTAATGGCTTTCGTCAATCTGCTTATCGGTGTTGTTATCGGTATTGCGGTTGTCTACTATCTGATAGTTCCCACGATGAAGAGTAATATTCGCGAGGAATACGCTTCACAGACGGTTGATTACAGTCAGGAGCTCAGCACGAAGGCTGCGACAATCACACAGCAGGATAAGAAGATTGAATCTCTTGAAAGACAGGTTAATGATCTTCAGGCAGAGCTTGAGAACGTAAGCCTTGCACCTGTAGCAGTTGAACCTGAAGAAATTAATTATGATGCTTTCTTTGATGTCTGGAAGGAGTACAAGACCTTAAAGTCTAAGGAGTACTCTGACGAAGAACTCGAGGAGCTGGCACTTAATCTCTGGTCACTCGATACCTCGGGTCTTAACGACAGCGCATTAAGCATAATCAATGATGTGCGCGACGAGATATACCCGCTTGCAGCACGTAAGATATACAAGAAGGGCAAGTCGCTGTATGACCTCAACGATTATGAGGCAGCAGCAGGAATGCTTGAGGCAGCAGTAGCCTTCAGCCCTACCAATGACGCAGCCATGTATTATCTTGGCAAGGCATATCAGGCAATCGATGATATTGACCATGCAGTATACTACAACAGACTGATGTTAGAGAAATGTCCTAACTCAACTCTTAAGGATTACATTCCACAGAGATTACATGAGTGCGGCGTAGACGAATAACAAATATAAACCCGGAAGAATGTTAAGTTCTTCCGGGTTTTTTATTCTTTGATATTGTAAATATAGTTTTGCAGTGTCACAGCAGGATTTATGGCATCACGTGTACGTTACACTTGTACTTCTTGCCGTTAGTTCCCTTGACGGTAATAACACACTCGCCGGGATTTATACCTTGAATTCTGAGGCTTCCATCAGTCATGGCAATTGTGTTGTCAGATGAGGTTGCACTCTCGACTTCAGTTCCGCCCAAGGTGAGACAGAATTCCTGACCGCAGTTTAAGCTGAGTTCTTTCTGACTAAGTCCCTTAGGATACACCTCGACCTCGCACTCGTATTTATTGCCATTGTAGGTGGCGGTGATAATAGCGCGTCCGTAGGACTTGCCCTTGACCAGACCTGTCTTGCTGACCGTGGCAACGGACTTGTCGCTGGAGGTCCATTTGATTCCATCGGTAATGCCTGAGAGGCTGAGCTGGAATTTCTTCTTCTTGAGAATATTAATTCGATGTTTGTTCAGCTCAAGAGCGAAGGGGTCGCCGCCTGTATACTCACCTTTAAGGACATAGAAGCCTTTTGATTTCTCATAATAGAACTCTGCCTTATAGTCCTTAGAATCACCGATGAGTCCTACAAAATTCATGCCTGCGGGAATGGGTTTGTACTCGCCCTTGTATTTGTAATACAGGGTGATACCTGAAATAGAAGCATCGGGAGCGAAGATGAGAAGACCGTCACCGGTAATTTTGGCACCTTCTTCAACTGTCAGACTCTTGCGGATTTCAAACCCGGCGGACTCGCCTGAGCGTGTGGTAATAGTAAGAGTAACACCCTTCTTTATTGTGACATTGTTATAGTCGTTAAACTTGGAAGTCAGAGACTTATCTTTATCAACAATAAGATCGCCTGAAGCAGCGGATACCTTAGTGAATCCAAGAACACCGATGAAGGTTAATACAGCTGCAACAAGCAGGATGGATTTTAAATTTCTCATGAGAAATATCTCCTTTTGTGTATAATACGGTACAATGTACTTAAACGCGAAGATATTATAACACAAATATACAGCAAAAGCAACTTGACGGCATATATTGCACAAAAGAGAAGAAAGAGAGTGAGCTGGGACATGTCACGGACAGTGTTTTGGGCATGAGAAGCTTGCGACATCTATATATGTCCAAAATATTGCTTAAGAAAGTTTTTCAAGAATTGTTGTGGCATGTGTTTTGGGCATAGGGGAGACTTTCGAGTGAGAAATGTAAAAAAAGAAGGCTAAAATTACTTAAACACGAAGCTGACGGTGGATAAAGGCACGTAATTTCAGAAATATTTTTACATTAAGGAAGCAGATATGCGCTGTATGCCCAAAATGCTGTACTTGCATAAAAAAGAGTAAGCTTGTCTGAAGTATTATTGCACATTAAGATAGTAGAATCGCTCTGTATGCCCAATCTACTGTCCCGGCATTTATCGAGCAACTAAACTTGCTGTCCCGGCACTTATCAGGCAACTAAAAAGGGGTGTGAAAAATGATTTCTCATTTTTCACACCCCTATCATTCTTTAAGAAAACTTCTTACATGCCTTCCTTCCACAGAACGGCGCGGTTCTTGCCGTGCTGCTTAGCAAAGTACAGTGCCTTGTCGGCGTGCTCGATGAGATCGATACGCTCCATTGTAGCGGGATCCCAGATTGATACACCAAGGCTTATGGTAACCGAAAGAAGAGTTACGTCAGCGCCTGCGTTGTAAGCAAGAGTGGAATTCTCGACGGTCTGGCGAACCTTGTCTGCGATATCAAGAGCGTAGACTGAATCGTTTGAATCGAGAAGAACTACGAATTCCTCACCGCCGTAACGGCACGGAACACCGTTCTCGCCGGCAATTCTCTTGAGGATACCTGCAATCTGCTTAAGAACCTTGTCACCGAAGGGATGACCGTAGGTATCGTTGCAGTGCTTAAAGTTATCAACGTCAATCATGATTGCTGACAGAGGACCTGACGAAGCGTTCGTACGGTCAATAATAAGGTTGTCCAGATAAGAACGGCCGTAGATACCTGTAAGACCATCCGTGATAGCTCTGTGGTACAGACGGGCGTTCTCGATAGGAGCGCCGGCCTGGTTGGCAATGAAGCTCATAGCCTCGAGGTAATCCTCAGTGAAGATTCGGCGCGCAAGACGGCTGTCGAGGTAAATAACACCGAACAGCGAGCCTCTTACGAACATTGGCATAGCCATAACCGACTTGATACCGTAACGGGCAATTACTGAGTAGTGCTTGCGGTATTCATCGGACTGAACATCATTGATAACGATAGGACGGCGGTTGCGCTCAACCTCCTCAAGCATCCAGTCGTAGGTGTTGCAATCGAAGCTGCCCAGATTGTAAACAGAGGCAACGTAGAGCTTACGCTCGCCGCTTTCGGGATAGAGGAAGAGGATGCCTCGCTCTGCTCCGACAAGCTCAACCGCATCCTGCAGAATCTTGCGCTGCAGCTCCTCAAGCTCCAGGGTCGAGGTAAGACGGTCACCTAACTTAAGCAGTGTGTTAACACGGCGGTCAACATTCATTCGGTTGCGTCTTGCGGTTACATCGATTAACAGGGCATTGTTGGCGAATGCTTCCTGATACTTCTCTGCGATAATCTGCTCACAGGACTTCATATGGTACTGTGAGGAAATATTTGAATAGGTCATGTACGCTTCAAAGATATAGAAGCGCGCCTCGTTGGTGCGGTGCTTGGACAGCAGGTACTGACCGTATTCATAATCCAGCTGGGCATTCTCGTAGTAATACTTGGAAGCGGGAATCATGTCTGAGCCAATCTTATACGCAGACTCTGTTCTCTTGAGACGCTCGGAGATAATACCGAACATGGCGCTCGCTCTGCAAGCGATGATCTTCATGGCAGGGCTTGTCTTAGCCTGTGCGACAGCTCTGTCACAAAGAGCAGCGATGTCGTACTCAAGAGACTGAAGGTCTGAGAATGTAAGCGAAGAGCGTTCCTTGGCGAGCAGATGGATTCTGGCAAGTGCAAGGTATGCGCAGATCGATGATTCATACTCAGGTGAGAGCTTCTTCGTATCGAGAATCTTCTTGGCGTTAGTCAGCACACCGATGGCTTCGCTGTACTTGTTGACCTCGAGAAGAAGACGTCCGTAGGCATTGTAGTAAACAACATATGTATAAGGATGGTTAAGATCGTCAACAACGATTCGTGCGCGCTTGGCAACCTCCTCGGCGTTAACGTAGTTGCCCATCTCACTGTAGCAATTAATCAGGTTTGAATAAGAAAGAGCAAGAGTGAACTTGTCATTCAGCTTCTCGGAACGCTCAATACACTGCTCGGCAAGGCTTTCGGCTACGTCGTAGTTGCCGGCCATTACATTGACCTGAGCCAGATGGCAGAGGGTATTGTTAAGCTCTGAGGCATCACCGATTGATATGAACTCATCACGCGCTTCCTGGAAATACTTAATGGCCCTGTCTGTCTCACTGTGCCACATGTAGCATAAGCCTGCGTAGAAATTGCTCTTGGCAAGACCGAAGGGATCCTGAAGAGAAGCATGAATCTTGGAGGCAAGAAGCTGCATCTGCTCGGATAAGGCGGCCTTGGGTACGAGCGCGAGCATAATGGACACCGCAGAGAAAGAAGTAGCAAGCTCATGTGAAGGTCCGAAATGCTCGTAATTATAGAAGAACATCCTAAGTGTCAGGTAAATATACAGAGGCATGTCCTTATAAGCATATATCAGGCATAATGTTTCGAAGATTGCTGATACGGTGCGCTGGATTCTTGTGTCCGGCAGAGGGTTGTTCTTGCCGTAGGAGATATCTCTTGAACCCTTGAGCAGCATAAACAGACGGTGACCCATTATTTTGGTATTGAATCTGATAACCGAAGGTCTTGTAGGTATGCTGACTTTCAGGAATGAGAGAGCACGGTAGAGCATCTCCTCACATTTGGAGTACTCGCTCATTCTGTAGTATGCAAGACCGATCTTCTGAAGGATGCGAGCCTTGTCAACATCGTCGGGTGTATGAGGCAGCAGCTGGTTGGCAGCCTCAATTGCCGCATCGAAATTGCCTAATGCGAGATTGAGCTCGACCATCGAGTTCTTGGCAATGCACCAGTCCTCGCTACCTGCACCGCCGATGAGTGATAATGCTCTTGTGTAGTAGCTTAAGGCCTCGCTGTTGGCGAAGGAAGCCTGAGCCATGGCAGCAGCTTCCATGATGTACTTGCGCACATCGCTGTCTGAACCTGCAGCGTCATAATGATATACGATGGTGTAAATATCGCGCGATAAGTCCTTGCTTAATAACTCGATTCCGTGTGCAATCTTAAGATGCAGCTCGCGCATCTGTGAAGGCGAAATCTTGTTAAGGAAGAACTCATGGATATCAAGGTGTGAGAAATCCATATAGGCTTCAGTTGAGCTGTACTCGATGAACTGAAGCGAAATAGCCTCGTTTATGAGGGGATTCATCTGCTCACGGTTAAAGCCTGTTACCTGGCTTAACAGCTCGAGAGAGAAGGAATCGCCGATAACGGACGCAGCTTCAAGCAGAACGAGGGCATCCTCGCTCATCTTGCCTAAGCGGCGCTGAATAATCTTGATAATCTCGGTATCCTGAATGATGGTACGCAGACGGCCCCAATCCTGTTCAAGAGTGCCGCTGTTAACAGAGATAACACCGTCCTCAAGCATTGTTCTTACGACATTGACTGTGAAGTACGGGTTGCCGCCTGTCTTCTCGGTGATATAGCTTGCGAGCATCGAGCAGTCATCCTTGTTGAGAATAAGAAGGTCTGAGAGATACTCACACATTCTGCTCTCGTCGAAGGGCAGAAGATTGATGCCGCAGTAATTGTCTTCATTCTTAAGACGGGTCAGAAGGTTACTTAAGTAACTGTCATTCTTAACATCGTTAGTACGGCAGGAGCAGATGATAAATACCTTGTACTCCTTGACGTGGTCAGCCATCTCACTTAAGAGAGCAAGGCTCGCTGCGTCAGCGTAGTGGATGTCATCGAGAATGATTACGAAAGGCTTGCCCTGAGCGTGCATTCCAAGGAAGAAGTTCGCAAGGAGCATAACAGAACGCTGCTGCTCTCTGAAGCCTTCAAGGGTGGGAAGCGCAAGTGACTCGGGGAGCACCTTCTTCATGTCGGGACAGATTCTGAATACTAAATCGCTCAGTCCCATAAGTGAACGCGCAAGACGGCTGCGCTCGGTCAGCTGAAGCTTGCGGTCGTATTTCTCAAAACGCGCTGCAAAGGCGTCCAGAATCTCGTGGAAAGCATAGTAAGGGGTCATCATCGACTGATACGAGAAATGAGCCCTGAAATAAGGAATCTTGCTGCTGTCGAACTCGCTGCAGAGATTGCTGATAAGATCGGACTTGCCGCAGCCTAAGGCACCGCTTACGAGACAGAACCTTCCGGGACCGTCCAGAGCCTTAGTGTAGTAGTTACGTAACTGAGCCAGCTCGTTCTTACGGCTTAACAGCTTGGAACGCTGGTCCATGGTCTGAATTATGTCCTCGTCACGCATGTGCGAATCAACACTGTTAGAGGAGAGGAACATATCAATATCGTTAATGAATTCGTTGGCAGTCTGGTATCTCTGGTCGGGATCCTTGGAGAGCAGCTTGGTGATAAGCTGGGAAACGAATTCGGGAATTGCAGGATTGTACTCGGCAGGATCCTTGGGCACTACAGCGACATGCTGATAAACCATGCTGTCGATGGTGTCTGCATGGAACGGGAAATTGCCGGTTACGAAGCGGTACAGAATAATACCTAAAGAATATAGATCAGAGCGCACGTCGACCTTACGCTCCATAAGACCTGTCGCCTCAGGAGCCATGAAGCCGAAATTCTCGTCAACGAGCTCAGCGGTGGTTCCGCCGTAGTCGATAATATATGAAAGACCAAAGTCATAGACCTTAAGCGTAAGCTCACCGTTGCATTCGTAGATACCGATATTGGCTGTCTTAAGGTTTCTGTGGAGTATGTTCTTGGAATGGGCATAGCGAAGGGCAAACGCTATCTGCTCAATAAGCTTCAGGGAAGTACTGATATCGAGGGCACCCTTGCCATCGAGATAATCGTGAAGGGAAGTAGACCCTACATACTCTGAAACAACGCAGATTGTGTTTGAATAGCTGCCGGCCTCATAAACATGCATGATGTTTTTGTGGTCGAAAGATTTGATTATGGGCAGCTCGTTATTATAGCAGATTTTGTCTACTTCATAACGCGTGTACTTATCGGGACTCAGTATCTTGATAAATACCTTGGAACCGCTGTCCAGATCCTTGCCAAGATAGTTAGTGAAAACCCGATCCTCGTTTATTTTCTCAATAATCTGATACTTATCGAAGATTATTGCGTTTTCGAAGAAATTCATGATGTTGCCCCCCTCATCAGAAAATACTACACTTAACAATAATTATATTCGATAATTCCCGTATTTACAAGAAATTTTAAGCACTAAGAAAAAAACCGGCTGTCCATAAGACAACCGGTCTAATCGAGGTGACGTGATTCGAACACGCGGCCTCTACGTCCCGAACGTAGCGCTCTACCAAACTGAGCCACACCTCGATTGGTTCGAAAACCAAGCATTGATATTATGCAACCTGACAGGCTAAAAGTCAAGCAAAAACACCGCTTTTGAGAGGTGAGATGTAGAATAAAGTTCGGAAAATTTCAAAAAGAGAGAATTTTTTGTTGAATTTGGAAAATATTGCTGGAAATCAGCCCGTAATTCTGTTATAATGC
>X415_White_Rhinoceros__coassemble_184_pt1 | contig 17350 bp, 12 predicted proteins | sample X415_White_Rhinoceros__metabat2_high_PE_001 | metagenome-assembled genome bin X415_White_Rhinoceros | reverse complement strand
TCTACTGCACAGAAGGATTATTCAAAGGTCGATACAGATACAATAACAGGTGTAGCACGTCTTTATGCTAGAATTTCAGCTCCTGAAGGTTATAAAAACAAATATAGCTCAGAAAACTATATCTATGAATCAGGTGCGGAAGCAATTGATATTAAGGATAACGGCAATGTAATGGATATCTATTATGATCTTGATACGACTAATGTTACAGTTAACCATTACTATTATACTAAGACATATGACAAGGCAGGTAAGGCTACAATAAGTGAGCCTAAGCATGAATCTGTTACAAAGAAAGTGTATATTGGAACCCAATATACACCGGCACCTGTTAAGAAGTTAGGTGAGGTTGAGTACGATTTCTACTCTGGTGAGAATAACGAATATACTAACAGTACAGAAGCAATTACAATTGGCAAGAATGCTGATAATAATGTAGTTGATTTTGGTTATATCAGTACTATAGATAATACGGAATACTCTGTTAAGGTTATCCATAACTACAGAGAGTGGAGTTGGGTAATAGACGATACAACAGGCAGATATAAGGAAGTTGCAAGCAAGTATGTTCCTGAAACAGTTGTGGAAGAAACTAAAACCGGTATTAGCAATGGTTCATACACTGTTAACGTAACGCCTAAGGATAATACCTGGAATATCGACACGACTCAGACAGATGGTATTACAGAAGCAACTAAGGTTGTGACTCTTAAGGCCGATTATGAGAACGTATATAACGTATACTTTGAGAAGCATACTGATAACAGAACACCTGCTAAGATTACCGTTAATCATAATTATACTATTACAAAAACTAATATAGTTAGTGGCCACCCCTATACCGTAACAACAAAAGAAACATCTTCAGATGTATTTGGCGGAGCAGGTGCTGATGAGCAGTGGTATGTAGGCGAGACCTTCAATAAGACTACAGAGAAAACAACATATGACGGCAAGTCATATACGTCTGCTGATACTAATGCTAAGAAGTGTGAGCCGTTCGAGATTACGGACAAAGAAACAACTATTGAGCTTAACTACTCACGCACCGAGAAACCTGATACTGCGAAACTTAATATTGTATATGTATATGAGTATTATGAGAATGTAGTAGAAGAGAATGCAAGTGGTGCAGCAATCGGAATTAAGAAGGAACTTAAGGAACTAAGCAGAGAGATTGAGACAATTCCTGATGCTAATGATACAAATGAGTACTTTGTAGAACAGAAGGTAACTGTTCCCCAGAAGGGTAAGGATGGATATACACAGAACATAAGTAAGAGTGTTGATGGTCAGACAATTCTTGGAACTGATATGACGGTTACACTTGACAAAGATGACAATCAGACTGTTTATGTATACTATCTTAAGAACGACACTGATGATAAACGTGAAACTGCCAGCATCAATGTAATTCATAAATACTATGAGTATGGCCGTGAAATCAACATCGAAGGCATAGATGCAGAATACGGTCCCAGATATGTTGGAGAGTATACTACAAGCGCAATTGCAGGAAAAGCCGGCGATAAATTCATTGCAGAAGAGATTAAAACATATAATAATAAGACTTATGAACCCAGACAGACAAATGAAGCAGCTAAGGATGTAATACTTCAGAGCGGTACTAATAATTCTATCATTCTTGAGTATGATCTTAAGAATCAGGATCTTCGTACAGGAGTTACAGTAACTGCTACATATGAGTATATTGAGCATTATCAGGAAGTTGTTAGCGGAGAAGCAGTCTGGATGGATGGAAAAGTTAAGGAATCTAAAGCTTCAATAATTGCGCCTAAATTCGGTGAGAATGAGACTCCTACTTTCTATGAGAATGAAAAAGTTGAATTTGCGAAAGGCAATAGTACTGAGTTCAACACAGATTCATTCAACGCATCAGAATTTGGTGAAGCGCAGAATAACCCTGATTACGTTCAGATCCTTAATGCTACAGATAATGAGTTTATCTTCCAGTACATTAAGAGTATTCCTCTTGAAGTCGGTACTGTTACTGTTAACCATATTTACCTCGAGAGAACAATTGCAGTTAATGGCGAAGCTACCGATGTAGTAACTGTTATCAGTGGTTCGGCAATTGAAAAATTTGATGGTGAATGGTATCAGACTGAACTTAAGGAGAATGGTTATACAATTGATTATATTGTAAATCCTGATGGAAATAAGTCTGAGTCAAAGGATGCTCCTAAGGCTGTTATTGAGAAGAATGTTAATCAGGTATATGAATTCCACTATATTTTAATTCATGACAATAGTATTCCTGCTACCCTTGAAGTTAAGCATGCTTACACAACTATCGATTGGGACGGAACAAGAAATACTATAGTAACTGAACCTATAACAACAGGAAGCTTTAAGGATAAGGTTGTAGAAGCTAAACTTGAGGACAGAGAAGGCTACAGATTTGTTGACTATGCAGTTACTGCAGCAGCAATTGTAGCAGGACCTGTTGAAGGTCAGTATTCTGTAACTCTTAACGACGGTAAGAACGAGCTTGTATTCAATTACGAGATGGCTACTGATACACGTGTAGATGCAAATCTGATTGTAATCCATGAGTATTATTCAAAGGATACTTATAAGCCTGAGGAAGGCGAGAAGTTCGAAGGACACTTTGATAAGGCTTACAACGGAAAAGAGAACGGTGCTTGGATAGGCAAGAATTTTGACTTCGCAACCGAAGGTGAGAAGTTACCTATATACGAAGGCAAGACATACTCTTACATTAATGCATCTCCTGCAAGTATCGTCCTTCAGGGCAAGACCGATGACGCAGAAGCAGCAGGCAATGTAATTGTTGTTAAGTATCTTCGTACATTCAATTCATATGTTCCTGATGATGAGCCAATCTACATCCCTGTAGTCAACCCTCCTGCAGATGACAAGAAGGAAGACAAGAAGGAAGAAGAAATCATTATCCCTGAGGTACCTGAGGCACCCGCAGATGAGCCAGTTGAGGAAGTTAAGGAAGTTGAAGTTGAGATTCCTGAGGTTCCTGAGGCACTTCCTAAGACCGGAACAGCTCCTATCGCTCTGTTCTTCGGACTTGGCGGATTATGCCTGACCTGTGGCGCTGTACTCGTAGTATTCGGTCGCCGCAAGGAGAACAACTAATCCAAAAGAAGCACGTATCTGACACAAATGTGCGATAATTAAAAAGTAATATGGAACGCGTACTGAAATCTTCATGTGAGGTTTTGGTACGCGTTTTCTATTGTAATTACGGGGAGGGAAGAACATGGACCGCGCATCTTTTGGTAAATATTTATTTCAGGCCTTTCGCGTCATCGCGCTCGAGTCGGGCGACCTTAGCGGACTGAACGACAGCCTGCTTATTAAGGCTGTCACTGCGAATGAGAATCTGAAGGCGTACGGCTTCTGTCTGCTCCCTTCTGATATAGCGAAGCTTGCGGTATCAAAGGACCTTGACGGTGTATGTAAGACGGTAGAACAGTATGTTGACAGCATTGATGCTAAACCGATGTATCCTGATTTCCCAAGCCAGGTCATGGCTATGGATGCGGCTCAGTACAGGCTGCATCAGTGCGCCCACTATTTCTCGACCTATGGAATGGAGAGTATCTTCGGTGTGAAGGTGAGCCGTGGCTGGCTTCCTGATGTGGAGGATACGGACAAGACTGTGAGCGATGAGCGCCTGCTTGCGAGCAAGTGCCTGAAGGTCATAGATTCAGGAAGCGAGTATGCTTATGTTCTTACACATGTTCTCGGACGGAGCGAGAGGATGTCTGAGCATGACCGTGAGGCTGTCAGATATATATTTGAGAACGAGCTTGAGAGGGTCAGTTTTGAGACCCTTAGCGTGCCGTTTAAACAGAATCTGCTTGACTTGTTCCGGATAAGCTTTGATACTATGCCCGCGGATGAGTTCGAGGCTGCGATGCACTGTGTTTGCAAGCACACGGGCGATGTGTGGAAGGCTGTCGACTATCTGCTGAGTCGCCACAAATACCATTTCAAAACCTCGCAGAAGAAGCGGATTGTAAGGCTTCTTGAGTCGTACCCTGTTTCTGATTTCGCGGAGAACCTGATTTTAAGCGGCAAAAAGGGCGAGAGAGTAATCAAGGTTGCGGAGTATCTGTCCTTCAATGCGTTCTCAAAAAAGGCGGATTATGCCGAGTGTCTGCGCCTGCTGCGCGCGGGAGAACTTAGAAGCTGGTATTCAAAGTACGAGAAGCTCCGCCTTGAGAAGAACCCTAAGCTTTTGGAGTTCACGGTGGCAAGACCGGGGGAGGCCCTGCGCAGACTGCGCGTCCTTACGGCTATATTTGGCAGTGCTGCTGTAGATAAAGCACTTGTACCGGTGGCAGACAGATTAAGCGCCAGCACTATTATGGGCGTACTGCGCGCTCTTGCAGATGAAGAGAAGGATGTGGAAGTTGTGCGTATTCTCGAGCATCTGCTGTTTACGAAGCTTTCACAGGCTGACACAGAGCTTAGAGATAAGAAGGTGTTTTTGGATGCGGCAGATGCAGACCTTACGAAATCCTTCTACACCGGCAACAGGCGAGGCTATATTACGGGGTATTATCCCGCGGGAATTGCGCTTAAGATTCCTGAGGATGCCAAGCATATCAGGTTCTTTGTCTACTGGAATGATAAGGACAGAGTAGACATGGATCTTCATGCCTATGCGAAGGATGCGGACGGAGGAGTTGTACATATCGGATGGAACGCTGATTTTAAGGACAAGGGAATTGCGACCTCCGGCGACATCACACATTCGGATGCAGCGGAGTATATTGATATTGACCTTGACAGCCATGAAATTGACAGGGTGCATCTTGTGATCGACACTTTCTACGCAGGTGAGAATAATTATTTCACAGAGGTTGAGACCTGCTTTGCTGGCCTGATGGCGGTGAAGAATCTCGGCACTGAGGTCAAGCTCTATAATCCCGACAACTGTTTCTATTCGCATGACCTTACCAAGGCGGATATCAAGCAGCTTCGCTACGGCTGGGTAGATATTAAAAACAGGCTGCTGATGCTTTTAGGTGAGAAAGATATGACCGGTAACACCGATCCTGTCACGGAGGAGTATCCGCTTAATTTCTCGCTGGATACGTATTTTAATAAGATTCTGTTCCCTTCGCAGAACGCAGTGCCCGTAAGCAACCCTGCAGATGCTGACGTGGTCATAAGCTTTGGCAAGAAGGAGAATGCGCTGGATATACTTGAACATAACTTCTGGCTTGATGTATAATATATATGGCAGACGTGAGTACGCGCCAATTGGTGACATCCTTTTATGACATATCAAAGACGATACTACGCGTACCCGCTCGTCACCGGATAGTCTGCCATTAAAAGAATATAAGGGGCAACATAATCCCCATTAAAAAACCGCTATGAGTTTGCTCTCATAGCGGTTTTGAATTGTCACACCGGGTTTTCGTGTATCATGATGTGCTTGATTTCGGGGTGCTCCTGCTCAACCTTGTCATGTACCGACTCGGCGATATCGTGAGCTTCTTTGAGGCTTAGGTTGCCGTCTACGGCGATTTCGACATCGAGGTATATCTTGTCGCCGAATTTCCTCGACTGGAGGAGGTCAACCTTCTCAACACCGGGCTGGTCTTGGATGAATTCGGTCATCTCGCCGTCCCATATCTCACCGCAGGAGGTGTCGAGCATCTTCTCGACAGCGTCGCGTATGATGTCAAAGGCAACCTTGAGGATGCACAGACAGATGATAACGCACGCGATGGAATCCATTACGGGGTAGCCCATTCGGGCGAAGGTGATTCCGAGCAGCGAGCCGATTGACGACAGGGCGTCAGAGCGGTGATGCCAGGCGTCTGCCATGAATACTGAGGAGTTGAGCTTCTTGGCGTAATGTCTGGTGTACCAGAACATGGACTCCTTGGTGACAATGGATACGACAGCTGCGATAACGGCGATAACTGTAGGTGTTGCCAGCTGCCCGTAGTCGCCTGCGATGATAGCCTTGATGCCGTTAATGCCAATTCCGACTCCTGTGCAGAACAGGATTACTCCGAGCAGCAGCGAAGCAAGGCACTCGAATCTGTCGTGCCCGTAAGGGTGAGCGCTGTCGGCTTCCTTTCTTGATAAACGCATTCCGAGGAATGCTACGAATGTCGCGAGCACATCCGAGAGCGAATGTACCGCGTCGGAGATCATGGCCTCCGATTTGCCTGCGATGCCGGCGTATAGCTTGAAAACTACCAGAATAACATTTCCGATAATTCCCACAGCCGTTACCCGACGGATGATCTTCTGATCGTTCATGTGGAACCTCACTCAAAAAGTTATTCTCTTCACATTTTTGTCCCGCATGGTATAAAAAAGCACACCTTCTGCGAAACATACGTCTGTCCCGCAGAAAGTGCGTAGTTAATCACGTTCTGCTGTTACCGTCGGTAACCCAGCCCCACGACTCCCAAAAGAGTCATCGCCTGCTCAGTTTGTACTGTTGTCTGCATTTATTGGATGTCTTGCAGTGCAAAGAGTAGGTTTATTATAGCATTAGGAATTGCGGTTAGGCAAGAACAACTGCTCAATTTCGTTGTCTTCTGTGGACAAAAGTCCTATCTCCCCGTCAGGGAAGCAGACGAAGTAATTCCAGTCACCGGCCGGGAACTGCCCGTCGAAGACATCAGCCATCTCAAGGAGCTCGTCTTTGGTGAACAGATTGCCGTCGCCTGCGTATCGCCATTCGTTTGCGTTTGTAGCTGCGTCGAGTACAACGTCGCGGAATTTCTTATATCCTTCCATGTTCTCCCTCCCGTCAGTCTTTCTTCATAGCGTCTGAAATCGCTGAGTAAGCATCGCTGGTTCCGTCAATCACAATCTTGCTGACGTCGCCGGCTACAGTTGTTATGTTGCTGAGCGCCTGCTCGGCGTGGACATTGTTGACATAGGTCATAAGTCTCATGTCGCGCAGAGCTCTTAAGCCCTTGTCGGATATCTTGCCGTTAGCTGAGAGATGGCCGATCATGGCCATGTCCTTGTGAAGCGTCTCCTGAGTAATCTTGGACTGGTTGCCGTTAAGTACTGCACCGAACTTGTCCACGAGACCCTTGGCGGTACCGGTGACTACCTTCTGGCCTGCACCCTCGAAGAAGTCCTTGCCGTCATAGAGGTTCTGCATTCCGTTCTTGAAGACTTCACTACCTATATTTGAGGTGATGTGGAAGCCTGCGTTACCTGCCATATCCTGTCCGATGTCAGCGAGTGAATCAAAGCCTGCCATCGCAAGGGCTGCGCCGAAGTCCTTCTTATTGGGGTCAGTAGATACGGCTGCCTCACTGAGCCTTGAAGCGGTATTCTTGCCGACGGTGTATATCTTCTTGATGGTCTGCCCTGCGCCGCCTGTCATGTTGGCGAGTACGTCAACGCCGATGTCTGCTGCGGCCTGTGTGACCTCTAAGCCTTTGACTACGTTATCCATGTTCTCGGCGCGGTTCTGGTAGTATTCTGCAGAAGCCTGATTCTGGGCCTGCTTGGATGCAATCGCGTCCTTGAGGCCATCTTTGTCGGTGCCGTACTTGATAGCGAGTCTGTCTTCGTATAATTCTTTGTTGAGAGCTGCCTCGGCGGCGTGCTTCTCTTCTGAGTACTGATGTGCGTAATCTGATAAGCCCTGGTTGTCTGCGCGCTGGGAAGCGATTGCATCCTTGGCAGTCTGGGCATCCTGAGCGAACAGTGCTGCGTTCTCTGCCCGTGAGTCTATAGAGCTTACAAGCTCTGCCTCGGTGTAGGTCGCACCGGTCAGAGGATTGGTGTAGGTGCCGTCGCCGTTTGCCTTGTAGAGACGGGCCTCACCGGTTGCCGGGTCGGTGACGTTCAGATCGCCGTCTGAGTCACGGGTGATGTATTGGCCAAGGTCAGGACCGGACGCGGTGACACCGCTTCTGCTGACCGCATCGCCTGCGGCTTCAAGCACGGCTTCTTCTGCTGCGCTGCTTAAGGCTCCTGCCGCACCGCCCATTGCTCCGCTTACGACGCCTGCGGCTGCGCCGCCGACACCGCCGAGCAGGGCTATAAGCAGTGCTGTCAGCACTTTACCTGCGGGGCTTCCGGGTAAATCAAGATAATCCGGGTTATGTGAGAGCTGTCTTCTGACAGCTTCGTCTGCGAAATCCATATCGCCGTCCCCGTCGAAATCCATCAGATCCGGGAAAGGCTGTCCGTATTTGTTGGTCTCACCGTTTGAGTAAGTCAGACGGCCACGCCACTTGACGTATTCCTCATCGCCCTCCTTGGGCAGAACCTGTGAGACCTCAAGGTACAGTGTGAGTGTTCCGCTGTTACCCGGAACCTGGAACATTAAGAACAGCTGACTGTTATCGACGTACCATACGCCTTCAAGCTTTTTGCCGTCGAGCTTGTTCTCAACTACGCCGTTATTATAGGTCTTGTCAGGATTTGTAAGTCCCCAGCTGAGGACCTCTTCGCCCTTGGCATTACCGGTCACCTTGCCCTCGAAGTACTCGAGGTCGGTGAACTCAACCGAGAAGGTATAAGAGACATTGTACATGTACTCGCTGTAATCCAGCAGGTCGCCCTTTTGTCCGTTTGTGTAACAGCCGGTCAGACCTTCGACCATAAGACTGCTCCTGCCGCCACCGCGGACAACATCTGTCGTCGTAAGATTGTTAGAACCGATGTTGGCGCTTGATAACGGACAGCCGTACATTTCCCGGTCAATGTGCCCGTCGAGCATTTCGGATGAAGCGCGTCCGAAGCCGAGTCTTGCTGCGTCGATGAACTGAGTGACTGCGGATGAGGCACCTACGGCGCCTTTCTGTCCGGGCTTCACGGTGTCGCTAAGTCCGGGACACTCAGAAGGAGCACAGAAGCTTGCGGCCTGCACTCTGTCCAGGCACGAGCCTGCAAGGAAGGTGGGCACAACCATCATGACGATGAGCGCTGCGGCAACTGCTTTGGAGCCCTTGCTGCCGACGATGCCTGCCACGATACCTGCGACCAAAAGCACAACTGCGACAATGACGATTGCCAGAGCACTTCTGGTAAATGTCAATATGAATCCCAGCGCGAAGCCCATCGACATACCTGTGAGGACTCTGCTGATTACCATCTTGTTAATTACTTTTTTCTTGGCGAACTTGTTGATGATTCCTGCAACTAAAGAGAAGAGCAGTCCCTTCTGCCTGCTTGCCGAAGCAATTGCCGCAAGGGCTGCTGCAATTGCAATTGCCACGTTAGTCTTACTTGCGGTCACGTTGAAGAACCAGTACATGAGAAGACCTGCGCCGCCTGCCGTAACGAAGGGCGCTACCGAGCTGAGTCCGCTTGCCGCGGAGGTCTTAAGAATGACCCTGAGTCCGCTTTTGTTGAACAGAGGCTGCTTCTCGGTTATGGCGAGAACGGCTGAGTTAACAAATGCTGCGAACACAGCCTTGCCAAATATTCCGCCGAGTGCGCCGAAGAATCCGCCGTACATTCCGCCGTTTGCATAGGTCAGGGTGTACAGAAAGCGCAGCACCGGCATATTGGCGCCGAAAGCTGACATAAGTGAGAATACAAGCCAGATGCCGCACAGCACAAATGTCGGTATTAATTTCTTCGGATGTGTGATCAGGTCTTTGACGGTTGCGAAGAATTGTCTGATGAAATCTTTCATGTCCCCTCCCAATGAAAGTGTACTATTACAGCGGGCCATCCCCATGACCCGCTGTAAATGTATTTAATAATAAGATGTACTTAGTTAAGTTCGCTGAGAATTGAAGTTCCGATTGTTCCCTCGGGCATCTTAAGTCCGAAGTTGTCAAGGATTGTAGCACCGATAACAGCGAAGGTATCCTGCTCGGCGATTTCGCCGCTGCCTGTCATCGAAGGTGAGTATGCGAGGAAAGGTACCTTCTCGCGGGTGTGGTCTGAACCGGTGTATGTGGGATCGTTGCCGTGGTCGGCGGTGATGATTAAGAGGTCATCGTCGCGAAGCTTCGGAAGCAGCTCACCGAGCTTCTCATCGAATCTCTCGAGCTCTGCGCCGTATCCGATGGGATCTCTTCTGTGACCCCAGAGTGCGTCGAAGTCAACGAGGTTGACGAAGCACAGTCCCTTAAAGTCGCGGTCAGCAATCTCAATTGTCTGCTCCATGCCGTGAACGCTTGAATCTGAGTGGTTGCCCTCGGTGATGCCCTCGCCGTCGAAGATATCTCTGATCTTGCCGACTGAAATTACATCGTAGCCGTTCTCCTTGAGCACGTCGAGCGCGGTCTTGTTGGTGGGCTTTAATGCGTAGTCGTGGCGGTTAGAGGTACGCTTGTATGAACCTACTCCCTCGCCTACGTAAGGTCTTGCGATTACACGGCCGACTCTCCACTCGTCACGCATGGTGAGCTCGCGGGCTATTTCACAGTACTTATAGAGGTTGTCGAGGCCCATTGTAGGCTCGTGTCCGCAGATCTGAAGCACTGAATCAGCTGATGTATAAACGATAAGTCCGTTGTGGTTGATTTCTTCATCAGCCAGCTCGTCGATGATTACGGTTCCACTCGCTGACTTATTGCCGACAACGTGTCTGCCGCATCTCTTCTCGAGCTCGTCAACAAGCTCCTTCGGGAAGCCCGTATCGGTAAATGTAATGAAAGGCTGCTTGGTGTGCACGCCCATCATCTCCCAATGGCCTGTCATGGTGTCCTTGCCGTTGCTTCGCTCAACGAGTGCAGCGTAGTGGCCCTTGACGTCCTTAATCGGAGCAACCTTGTCCATGGCCTTAAGATTGGCCAGACCTAACTTCTGAAGGTTGGGAATATTGAAATGTTCAACTGTTTTAGCGATATGTCCGCAAGTGTCTGCTCCTTTATCGTGAAAGCGCTCAGCGTCCGGCGCGTTACCGATTCCGAATGAATCGATTACAATGGTAAATACTCTGTTGTATTTCTTCATAAATTTCTCCCTTCATGTCCGAAGACATTGCAAAAATAAGTACCCTATATTATAGCACAGAACAAAGAGTTGTGACAAGGTGTCATAAACTCTTGACAAGGTATTCAGTGAATACTACAATGTAAATGTAACAGTGAAATGCCGGTTTGGTGCAAGAGAACAGGAGCAGGCATATGAATATTTCCGAAATCAGAAAGCGCAGCGGGCTCACGCAAAAAGCGTTCGCAGAAGAATACCGCATACCGCTTCAGACACTTAAGCAATGGGAGTCGTCGCCGACGAGTACTTCACACAGACAGTGTCCTGATTATCTCATATATTATTTGGACAAACTCACTTCGATGGAGGCGGTACAGAGCAGGGAGCAGGCCGCCGTCAGCGTTTCGTGGGAAGCTGCAAGACATAAGAAGTACAGATTCCCAGTTATTTACGCAACCGAAATGTTTGAAATCAGCAGAATTCATCCGCTGAAGCAGAAGGTGGCGATAGATGTGGCCAAATTTGTAAGAGAGAGCTCAGAGATAGAGAAAGCCATAGTGTTCGGCGGTGCTACGACTATTCGCTGCCATAGTGGAAGTGATCTGGATGTGGCGCTTAAGCTCAAGGACGGCGCGGATACTGCGGCTGCCCGCGACAGGATTTCCGAGGGCATTCAGCTGATTACGGAGTGGAATGCAGATGTAATCTGGCTGAATGATGAAGAACCGGGAACACAGCTATATAATAATATTGAGGAGGGGGTGCTGATAAAATGAGCAAATTATACGCGCGAGCGAAGGTTAAGCTTGAGAATGCACTGGCTGATTATCGTAAGATAAGTAATGACGATGCGTATGTTGATGACTGCTGCTACAACCTCCAGCAGGCGATAGAGATGATGCTGAAATACATGGTCGAGATGACCGGGCACAATTATGTTGAGAATCATGATATAAGAGCACAGATTAATTCCCTGGATGCTGCAGGAGTTCAGATTCCTGCGCGCGATAAGCTGCGCAGTCTTGCTGTGACTATTAATGAATGGGAGACAAAATCAAGGTACAGCAATACCTTCACCGCACTGATAGATGATATCAACGATGCAATCGCCATAGCTCAAAAGCTGAGCGATTATTGCGACAGTCTGGTGGAGGAGCTATGACGTTGTCTCCATTATTCTGCTGAGCTGACTTCTTATTACACTTCATTATCGCACAAAAGTTCTGCCTTGATTTTTGAATCAAAAGGTGCTACTATACGATACACAAAAGGAAGGTTTTAAATACATAAAACGTGTAGTTCTAAGTGGTACGATTCAGCAGAAAGGAGCGAGCTTATGGAGATTTCGTCGATGTCACCTAATGCTATAGTTACACTAAGTGTTATGTCATCGCAGGCTAAGGTTACTGAAAAAGCTGGCACCATGATGCTGGCGAAGACCTTGGACCAGACAGAGCAGTCAGGTGCAGCCATGATCGATATGATGAAGAAGAGCATGGAGCTGTCGGTTAACCCGAATTTAGGAAGCAGATTTGATGCCTCGGTATGAGGCATCTTTTTTATTTTAAATTAATCAGTGCGAGCCCGCCCAGGCAGACGATGATTCCTACGACCTTGTTCCAGGTGATGGCCTCGCTGTAGAGCATTTTCCCGGCGAATATAAGGATGATTGCAAGTATCGCTGCCTGCACAATCTGGGCAGTGCTGATCTGCCAGCCTGCGCGGTAAGCGTAAATATATCCGACCTCCAGGCCGACTATCGCGATGCCGAGAACGAACGGTGCCCAGTTGAGCTTCTTGAGCTCACCTATAAGGTTGCCCTCGCGTCCGAGCGCGAAGTACAGCGTAAGCGACAGCAGCGCACCGATTGCGTATGTCACGGTAAGCGAAGCGAACGGATTCATATTGTTCGGCACGGATTTTGCGCAGAGCGTGTAGAACACATTGGCTAAAACGACCAGGGCCAGCGGCCAGATATAAGCAAGCATATTTCCCTCCGGGTAAATACTGATTATTTAGTGGGGCAACAGGAACTGTCCCTTATTTTTTTTCTTTAGTTATGTAAATAGGTCTGTTCTTCACTTCGAGATACATCTTGGCCATGTACTGTCCAAAGATTCCCAAAAACAGCAGCTGAATGCCGCCAAGCAGCAGAATCATTGTGAACAGACTCGGGTAGCCCGCAACGGGGTCGCCCCAGACGAGAGTCTTGATGACTGTGACGATGGCGTACAGAATTGCCAGCCCGCACAGAATCAGGCCGAGACTGAACGATATTGTAAGCGGTCTTGTCGAGAAAGCGAACATTCCCTCAAAAGCGTAGCGCATAAGGCTCTTAAATGACCACTTCGAACTGCCGGCGCACCTTTCGGCGTCCTCGTAGGGCAGCCACTTGGTATTGAAGCCGACCCAGTTGAAGATTCCCTTCGTGAAACGGTTGTACTCCTGCATCGAGAGCACCGCATCGACCATGCCGCGTGACATCATGCGGTAGTCGGTCGCGCCGTCGACCAGATCAATTTTGGCAAGCCGGTTCATCATCCTGAAGAAGCGCTTCGAGAAATGTGCTCTTAAGCGGCCCTCGCCCTTGCTTCTGCCGGGGCGGTACATCGCAACCGAGTCGTAGCTTGTGTCATCGCCGCCGCGCCCGCTCAGAATATCGTACATCTTCGGAATATACTCGACGGGGTGCTGCAAATCAGCATCGAGCAGCACGACATAGTCGCCCTTCGCCTCGCTAAGGCCCGCATATATCGCAGCTTCCTTGCCGAAATTCCTTGAAAATGAAACGTAGTGCACGCTCTCATCTTCGCTGTTATATCCCTTGATGAGCTCTAACGTCCCATCCTTAGAGCCATCGTCCACGAGAATCATCTCAGTGTCTGCGCCTTGGTCGGTCTTCATTCCTAAGCGTACTTTCGAGACTGCCTCCATGAACATGGGAAGGGCTTCTTCTTCATTATAACAGGGCACAACTATCGAAACTAACATATCGCTTCTCCTTATTTTTATCTGTTATTTACAATTACGGATATACGTAAATCTCACATCACGCGTATGAGCACCATGTACACAACCGTCCCGGCCAGGATGCTGAAGATAGAGTTGCGTTTCCACGCATGGACCGCGATTGTTACAGCGACGCCTGCCACGTACGGTACCCAGCCGGCGATGCTCCCAAATCCGATGTCCTTAAGGCAGTACACAACGAGCATTGCCATTATGGCGTACGGCAGGACCTTGCTCAGGTAGGTGATGAACGCGGGGGTCTTGCGACCGCCGAACACCATGAACGGGAGGAAACGTAGCAGCGCCGTGACTGCCGCCATGATGAGAATCGCAATTAAAAGTCTGGTATCACTCATGGGCGGCACCTCTCTTTCGGACGAGCTTAAGAACGGCAAGGCCTATGGTGATGAGCACCATGCTCGGTATCAGGAAATCCTGTTTCCCAAAAATCAGCAGACTTGCGACAGATGCGGCAGCGCCAATCAGAGCCGGCCAGTGGTCTTTGTTTGCAATCCACTGCTCAGTGACGATGCTCACGAACAGAGCGGTGAGCGCGAAGTCCACTCCTGCGAAATCAAACGGAACCAGCTCGCCTATCAGTGCGCCAAGAACGCTGCCGGTAACCCAATAGCAGTGGTCCAGCAGCGAAATCTGCAGGTAATCCTTTTTGTCGAGACTAATGTCGTTGCACACGAGCGAGTAAGTCTCGTCCGTGAGTGCAAATATCAGGTACGGCTTTGATCTGCCGGTGTCCTTGTATTTGTCAATCATTGACACACCGTAGAACAGATGTCTTGCGTTGACCACGACGGTCGTGAGCGCGAACGTTATAAGTCCTGCGCCCGCCGCAATCAGATTGATTGCCATGAACTGCATGGAGCCGGCATAAATGAGCACGCTCATAAGCAGCGCCCACAGTACTCCGTACCCATGGCTGTTCAATATAATTCCGAGCCCGATTCCCAGCGCAACGTACCCCGCCATAACCGGAAACGTCCGGACAAAATTACTTCGCAATTTCTTCATACCCTTACTTCCCCAAATTTCTATCTCTTCCTATATTACCATGTATGCGCGCAATACTGAATCTTTTTTTGTGACAAGGGGTCAGACCCATTTTCACATTTCTGACAGAGGGACAGACCTCGGCTTTTTGTAAACAGCCGGATTCGCTCCCTGAATAAGCGGGTTGTCCTGTGTGAACTTCGAATGCATAATGCAGGCTCTTAGAAACAGTTAGAACTCCAAACGCTTCCATAGGGCCGCGCGCCATGGACGGCGCGCGAGGCGACGTAAGGCAGGGATGCCGCATGTCGCCGTGCCCGTGTGGGAGTGATTTGGAGTTCTTACTGTTTATTAGAGCCGATTTCAGCATTCGAAGTTCATATAGGATAACCTGATTAGTCAGGGAGATACGAATACGGCGTAAACTAACACCGAGGTCTGTCCCAGTGTCATTTTTGTGAAAAAGGGTCTGACCCCCTGTCACATAAAAAAAGAGCCAACAAAAAACTGTTGACACCTTGACGTGGTAATGTTATTATGAATGATGCGTATCTATGGATAGCTATGCCCATTTGGTATAATTATAGCACATTTCACAGATAATGCAAGAGATTTTAAGAATTTTTTGTTCAATAGACACGAGGCAAGCCTTTTATTAGAAAGGTTTATTGTCTTGTGGCTTTTGTGTGAAAATTCAAGCTACACTATAACTTTCGAGAGGTGAATAAATCAATGATTGAAAAGAACAGAATACGTCCTATTCATGTCGGCAAGGGCGTAAGAATGAGCTACTCGAAGCAGAAGGAAGTACTGGACATGCCGAACCTGATAGAGGTTCAGAAGAAGTCATATCAATGGTTTCTTGAAGAAGGTCTGGCAGAAGCATTCCACGATATTTCCCCCATCGAGGACTACAATGGCAAGCTGAGCCTTGAGTTCATCGGATATCAGCTTTGCAAAGATGACGTGAAATACACCATTGAAGAGTGTAAGGAACGTGACGCTACATACGCAGCACCTCTTAAGGTTAAGGTAAGACTTCATAATAAAGAAGACGAGGATGTCATTAAGGATCATGAGATCTTTATGGGTGACTTCCCTCTGATGACTGAGACCGGTACATTCGTTATCAACGGTGCTGAGCGTGTTATCGTAAGCCAGTTGGTTCGTTCTCCCGGCATCTACTATGAGATTACTCATGATAAGCTTGGTAAGAAGCTGTACGCTTGTACAGTAATCCCCAGCCGTGGTGCTTGGCTCGAGTACGAGACAGATTCTAACGATATTTTCTACGTTCGTGTTGACCGTAACCGTAAGGTTCCGATTACCGTATTCCTCCGCGCTATGGGCTTAGGCACCAAGCAGGAGATCATCGACATGTTCGGTGATGAGGTTAAGATCGAGGCATCATTTGCCAAGGATCCTTCAGAAGAGGATTCCTACGAGGCAGGTATCAAGGAGTTATATAAGAAGCTTCGTCCCGGCGAGCCCGTTTCTGTTGAGAGTGCTGAGTCACTTATCAACGGCATGTTCTTCGATGCAAGACGTTATGATCTTGCTAAGGTTGGCCGTTACAAGTTCAACAAGAAGCTTCATTTACATAACAGAGTAGTTGGATTTACTCTGGCAGAGGACGTTGTGGACGAGTCCACAGGTGAGATCATTGCAACAGCCGGCACAAGAATCACCAACGAACTCGCAGATCAGATCCAGAACTCAGGTGTGTTCTCAATCATGATTCAGACTGAAGAGCGCAACGTTAAGATCTTAAGCAACCGCATGGTTGACCTTGCATGCCACGTTCCTTTCGAGTGCGATGCCAAGGTTAAGGAAGAGCTTCTTGGAGTGAACGAAGCTGTTTACTATCCCGAGCTCAAGAAACTCCTTGATGAGTTCACCGATCCCGATGAACTTAAGGACCAGATCAAGCGTAACGCTACTGAGCTGATTCCCAAGCACATTACCAGAGAGGATATCTTCGCATCGGTTAACTACAATATGCACCTTGAGCATGGCGTAGGCTACAAGGATGACATCGATCACCTTGGCAACCGTCGTATCCGCTGCGTAGGCGAGCTGTTACAGAATCAGTACCGCATCGGTCTCGCACGTATGGAGCGTACCGTCCGCGAGAGAATGACTACACAGGATCTTGAAGGCGTAAGCCCTCAGTCCCTTATCAATATCAAGCCCGTAACTGCAGCAGTTAAGGAGTTCTTCGGAAGTTCACAGCTGTCACAGTTCATGGACCAGCATAACCCTCTTGGTGAGCTTGCTCACAAGAGAAGATTATCAGCACTTGGACCCGGCGGTCTGTCACGTGATCGTGCCGGATTCGAAGTTCGAGATGTTCACTACACCCATTACGGACGTATGTGTCCTATCGAGACTCCAGAAGGTCCTAACATCGGTCTGATTAACTCACTTGCATCTTATGCAA
>X415_White_Rhinoceros__coassemble_174_pt1 | contig 17964 bp, 15 predicted proteins | sample X415_White_Rhinoceros__metabat2_high_PE_001 | metagenome-assembled genome bin X415_White_Rhinoceros | reverse complement strand
GCCAAATACGGCGAGAGGGAAGTGGAACGCGCGCTCTATAGCGGGGACAACAACATCGTTCTGACCGCGGCTTATGTGCCGCGGATGAACGAATATCGTGACGTCAAAGAAATTCAGATGAACATCAAAGCGCTTCGGATTTGATTCTTCCAAGTGCTTTGTTAACAGGGGGAATGAGGAGCACAACTATTGTGAGAAGTGCCTCGCCTCCGATGTATGCGCCGTTATAGGCGATAGAATAAAGGGGTGCTGACATGTTGTATTCGGCAGCACTCGAAGCGAAGAACGCAATGCCTGATATAAAGGAGAACAGAAGGCGTCCCAAAACGCCTGCAAGGTATCCTTTTATCAGGCCTTTTTTTGAGTTCGCGAACAGTCCTGAAAGACCCAAAGCGCCGAAAGCTAAGATGTAATCGAACAGCATCTGGGGCAGTGATATGATCCAGGGATTGGTTACGAGCTGTAACAGTCCGTAGGCGATTGCCGTGAGGAGTCCTGTCCTTAAACCGTACCAGTATCCGATAAGGCAGATAAACAGCATGGAGAACAGCGTAATAGAACCGCCCATGGGCATGTGTACAAGCTTGAGGAATGTTGACGATACATAAGCCAAAGCAAGCGCTACTGAACAGTAGGCGAGCTCCTTTGCCTTCATGCGGGCCTTCTTACCACTCATAAAGGATGCGATGAGAAGACATGCGATAAGGATGAGGGCAAACAGTGTGTAGCCCCATGCAGTAGGCATGAAGTAGGTGCCGTAATCGGCATCATCGAAGCGTGTGAAAAAGAATTCAGACATAAAAAAACCTCCCAATGAAAAACATCGGAAGCTTACAAAAATCAAATATATTATGAAATTTGAGCTTCCTTACGCCGGTATTATCCGGTTCAAGTTATAAGGGACCGTGTACCTTGCGGCACAACATCTCAGCAATGGCGCCCCTAGCTGATGGAGATGTTAACGCTTTTTTTATATTTTGTCAACAGTTTCTGTCTTGCCCGGCACAGAATGTGTGACGCTTGTGTGACACTTTTTATGATACAATAAGCGCCACACTGGAGAAACTATGTACACCGGAGGCGCAATATGAAGAAGAAATTTCTTACATTTATCCTTATGATGGCCCTTGCTACGGGGCTTATTACGGTTGCGCCCGCAAGCAGCGTCAAGGCTTCTGACAAGGATTATTTTGAGAAGGAAATAGCGGTAGCAATTGACGGAAGCGTAAGCTACAAATTCAGTGACACGGAGAGCCTTACATTTACCTATGACAAGACTGCTGATATAGGTGACCAGACCAGAGGCAGTACAAAATACGAGATAAGACGAAGCGGCGATACCTTTGTCCTGACTCTTTCGGGCGTGAAAAAGGGCGTCTCCGTTGCGAGAATTGTTCAGAAGAAGAAAGACAAATCAGAGCAGTCGATATTACTGTTTATGCAGGTCACAGCTCCTACGGTCAAGGATATAGATCCGGTTATGACTATCGGAGAGAAGTACAAACCCAAGGTATCAGGCACCTGTGAGTGCAGTACGATATATGTTTCGACGACGAATTCAAATGTTGTCGGAATCAGCACCAAGGAGAACGGCAAGACGGAATTCGTTCCCAAGGCCGTCGGAACGGTTCAGCTTTCAGTAACGGTTGACGGACTCAAGTTCACCCAGACGGTTGTCTGCGAGGAGGACTTAAGTGTCAACGAGACCGCAGTAAGAGAAGCAGCCGCAGTGCTGGGTGCGACCTACTCACAGCCCAAGCGAATGGAAGCAGGTTATTACGACTGCAGCTCCTTAGTCTGGAGATCCTATAAAAAGGCCGGCTACAAGCTGACAAGCGGCGACACCGCCCCTGTAGCGGCTGACCTGGCCAAAAAGCTTGAGAAGAGCGGAAGGGTCATCGCGTACGGACATGTGAAGTCCTCGGAGCTTAAGCCCGGCGACCTGATCTTCTACACCTCAGGCGAGAGCAACGGAAGATATAAGAATATCTCCCATGTAGCGATGTACTACGGAGAGTACACCGACCCGATTAGCGGCAAGAAGAGCGACAAAATCATACATGCCTACAAGAGAGTAGAGCTTGGTGATTACAATGTATTCGGAGTATCAAGAACAGTACTTATTATAAGACCATAATGTGACAGGGGGTCAGTCCCTTTTTCATAAATGTGAAAAAGGGACTGACCCTTTGTCACAAATATGAAAAAAGGACCGTCCCCTTGTCACATTCTCCTTAGTTGTGATAAAATATTATGTAGTATGGCTATCAATAAGGAGAGCATTTATGGGCGATTCCAAAAAGGTATTGATTGTTGATGACAATGAGATTAACGGTATGCTTGCGGCCGAGCTGATCAAGGCTTTCGCACTTGAGTCAGAGGTTGTAACATCCGGCGAAGACGCAATAGAGAGAGCAAGGGCGGAGAAGTACGCCTTTATTCTTATGGACCATGTCATGCCCGGAATGAGCGGTGCGGAAGCGACCACAATCATCAAGAAGTTCTCTGATGTTCCTATCTATGCCATGACAGGCGATCTGACGGACGAAGTGCGTTCGGAATTTGATGACGCGGGTGCCGTAGGATTTATTCACAAACCTCTTCAGCCAATTGAGATTCTGAATGCAGTTCAGGCTAATTTCGCAGACGGAGACTACTCTATAAGCGCAGATTTACAGGCGATGCTGGCACCTAAGTCGGATGACGGAGACAGCGCGGAGTCGCCGCTTAAACGCGTAGTAAGCACTATTACGGGACTTGACTATGAGAGCGGAATGATTAATTCAATGAACAAGGAAGAGAATTATCTCCGCCTGTTAAGAGCTGCAGCAGCCAATATCAGACAGTACACAAAAATACTCAGTGAATATTTAATAAGCGCTGACCCTGAGAGCTTAAAGCTCGCGTCACACAGCTTAAAAACGGTGTTTGCCAATATAGGAATAGAGAAGCTGCGCATGGAATCGGAGAAGATGGAGACCCGCGCGCATGCCCTTATAGAGGAGGCCAGGGAGCGCGGCGCAATTCCGAATTTTAGCGAAGATCATCAGAATATGATTGCGGATTATATCTCTGATACAATGGCAACTGCGCTGGAGCTTGACAACGCTTTGGAAGAATACGAGGCAGAGGTCTCTAATGGCCCTGTAGATTATGATGAGCCTGAGGTTCCCATTTCAGATGAGGATCTCAAGGCGGTCATTCAGTATACTAAGGACGCTTTTGAAAGATATGAGATAGACTATATTTTTGAGGGCCTTGAGCACCTTAAGAAGGCTATGGTCCATGAGAAGCGCAAAAAAATAGAGGAAGCAATAGATGCTACCTCGGGATTTATGTATGATGAGGCGATTCGCTTGTTCGAAGAAGCCATATCAGAAGACGGAGCAGAAGTATCCGAGACCTCAGAAGCTTAACGAAATGCCTATTTTTGGGCAGAGGAGAAGCCCGATAGAGGGGGAGGGTTACTACCGGGCTTTGTTTTATGAAAAAAATTATCTTGTAAGCAATTGTTAGGGTGTTACTTGTTTGTTTCTTATGAGTTCATTGTACAACCCAGATATGAGCAAACCATGACTTGAATGTGAACAATTTGTTAATAATCCACACAATATTCATGCAATGTGAAGCAAAATATGTCACTATGTTGTCAAATTGTGAGATTATTATGTGTCAGGACTGAAAGGAGTTAAAAAATGACGACCAAGCTTGAAAGTATTAAGGCATTGTTTTTCGAGGGTGAGAAGACTGTTATCAAAGAGTGCGACATTTATGTGACTGATGACAGAATAAAGAAGATACATTTCCCCGAGGATGAGGGAAGCGTGTTCCTTACCGTTGACTATGTTATTGACGGCAGAAACAAGCTCGTTATTCCGGGCCTCATCAACGCGCATACACATGCGTACATGACAATGTTCAGAAATATTGCGGACGATGTTCCGTTCACCACATGGCTGTTCGATACAATTTCACCACTTGAGGACGCTATGACTCCTGAGGAGAGCTACTACGGTACTCTGCTCGGCAACATTGAGATGTTAAGAACCGGTACGACCTCGTACGTTGACATGTATATCACACCTGACGTTAACGCGAAGGCAGCCAAGGAGAGCGGTATGCGTGCTGTTCTGACGAGGGGCATTGTCGGAAGCGAGTTCAACGATGAGGGCGGAATGAGACGTGTCAACGAATCTCTTCATGACCTTGAGTGCTGGTGCGACGGCGATCTGAGAACCGTGATGCTGGCTCCTCATGCTCCGTACTCCTGCAACGGCGAGTTCCTGCGCCAGTTATGCGGCATGGCTAAGGACAAGGGACTCGGACTTAACATGCACCTCGCAGAGGGTATTACCGAGGTACAGGGCGTGCGCGACAAGTACAACATGACTCCCATAGAGTATGCAGATTCCATGGGCGTATTCGATGTGAGAGCAATTGCCGCACATTGTGTATATCTTGAAGATGGAGATTATGATATACTTAGGAATAAGGGTGTCAGCGTTGCAATCAATCCAATAAGCAACGCTAAGCTTGCGAACGGTTTCTCCAATGTTCCCATGATGCTTCAGAAGGGCGTCAATGTTGCAATCGGAACAGACGGTGCAGCCAGCAACAATACACTTAATCTCTTCAGGGAGATGACCTTCGAGGCCATGATTCACAAGGGACTTTTGAAGGATGCCATAGGTGTTCCTGCGGATAAGATTCTCCGCATGGCAACAGTTAACGGTGCTAAGGCATTGGGACGTGAGAACGAGCTTGGCGAGATTAAGGAAGGCTATAAGGCAGACCTTACGATTATCGATCTTAAGAATCCTAACCTCATGCCTAACAACAATCTTGTCTCAGCACTTGTATACTCCGCTAACGGTTCAGAGGTTGACACCGTAATGGTCAATGGTAAAATCTTAATGGAGAAGAAAGAACTTAAGACCATTGATGAGGAACGTGTATACTTTGAGATGGAGAAGATCGGCAAAAGATACATGAAGATAGTCAATAAATAAACATAGTTAATAAATGCAGTTAAATAAATACAGTTAAATAAATACAGTTAACAGTAAATAAATTCAGGAGGAAGATTATGAACGCAGAGATTCGTGATATCAAGCTTGCGCCTTCAGGTGCCAAAAAAATCGAGTGGGTCAGAAGAAACTGCCCTCTGCTTCACGGACTGGAAGAAGAATTCTCTAAGACTAAGCCCTTCGCAGGCAGAAGAATAGCACTTTCAATTCATCTTGAGGCCAAGACCGCATATCTGTGCAAGGTACTAAAAGCAGGAGGTGCTGAGCTTTTTGTTACCGGCAGCAATCCTCTTTCTACACAGGATGATGTGGCTGCAGCGCTTGTTGAGGCAGGCATCGAGGTTCATGCATGGCATGGAACAACAGAAGAAGAATACAACTCACATATCGACCATGTTCTGGCTAACAACTGTGAGATTATTATTGATGACGGCGGTGATTTAGTTAACGCCCTTCACACACGTCTTAAGGATAAGCTTCAGTATGTAATCGGCGGATGTGAGGAGACCACCACAGGTATAATAAGACTTAAGGCCATGGATAAGGAAGGCAGACTTCAGTTCCCTATGGTTTTGGTTAATGATGCAGACTGCAAGCATCTGTTTGATAACCGCTACGGCACAGGCCAGTCAGTATGGGACGGCATTAACCGCACAACTAACCTTATCGTATGCAGCAAGATAGTTGTTGTCGCAGGCTATGGCTGGTGCGGCAAGGGTGTTGCAATGCGTGCCAAGGGACTTGGCGCAAGAGTTATTGTCACAGAGGTTGATCCTATCCGTGCTATCGAGGCAGTTATGGACGGCTTCGAGGTAATGCCCATGAGTGAGGCAGCCAAGGTCGGCGATTTCTTCGTAACAGTTACAGGATGCTGCCACGTTGTAAGAGAGAGCGATTTCCTCAACATGAAGGACGGCGCTATCTGCTGTAACGCAGGCCATTTTGATATTGAGGTCGATGTTGCGGCTCTTCGCAGGATGGCGGTTGAAACAAGCGAGATGCGTAACAATATCATGGGCTATAAGCTTTCAAACGGACGCTGGATTTATGTTCTTGCAGAGGGCAGACTTGTTAACCTGGCTGCAGGCGATGGACATCCCGCTGAGATTATGGACATGAGCTTCGCAATTCAGGCACTTTCTGCCAAGTATCTTGTTGAGCATTCCAAGGAACTTACAACCAAGCTCATCAAGGTACCCAAGGAGGTCGACAACGCTGTTGCCCTCAGAAAACTGGAATACATGGGTAAGCATATTGACGTGCTCACAGACGAGCAGAGAGCTTACCTTAGCAAGGAGGACTAAACAGTGGATAAGAACAAGATTCTCAGCATAATGCCTTATGTGCTGGCTGTGCTGATTCTGATTCTGGTCGGAGTTATTATTTTCACGGATATAAATGACAAGACGGAGGAGTTCAATACTCCCACACCTCCGGTTCAGGCAGTTACGGAACCGGTCAAGAAGGCGGACTCTAAGGACGATAAGCAGGGAAAAACTGATATTACCGAAGCACCTGCTACTGTCGAGCCTGCAGAGGATATTACAGATGAGCCCGAACCTGCTGAGGAGGTTCCCACCGAAGCTCCCACAGAGGCGCCTACAGAGGCTCCGAAGCCTACAGAGATACTTGATCCTACAATGGGCTTCAAGTTCGAGGAGAAGACTGATTACGTTGATACCAAGGACGGCGTCAACTTAAGAAGCGCATGCTCAACCTCAAGTGATAAGGTCGCAACCTTAGAGGTCGGCAAGAGACTTGAGAGAACAGGCTACAATGATGAGTGGACAAGAGTTATCTATGACGGTCAGGAATGCTACCTTGCAACCTATCTTGTTGTAAGAGTGGTTGATTCTATCGATGCTGAGATTACTCCTGAGCCTACTCCCGAGCCCGCGGAGGGCGAAGAACAGGCCGAGGCTCCTGTTACGGGTAATTCAGGCGCAGGCAAGGTTGTCTGCATCGATCCCGGTCATCAGATTAAGGGTAATTCTGATACAGAGGCTGTAGGACCCGGTTCAAGCGAAGTTAAGGCTAAGTGTACCTCGGGAACCAGCGGAGCAGTAGGCGGTGACGAGTACAAGCTTAATCTTGCAGTTGCCCTGTACCTTAAGAGTGAGCTGGAAGCACGAGGCTATACGGTAGTAATGACACGTACAACTCACGAGGTTAACTTAAGCAATATTGAACGTGCTGAGATTGCTAACAATGCCAAGGCAGACGCGTTCATCAGAATTCACGCCGATTCAAGCACCAACACATCAGCATCGGGTATGTACACAATCTGTATGACTTCGGACAGCCCTTACAATGCAAGTCTCTATGACAAGAGCCGCAGGCTGTCAGACTGCGTACTTGAAGGAGCTTCAGGTGCCACAGGCGCCAAGATGCGCTATGTAATGGAGAGCAACGATTACTCAGGTATCAACTGGAGCAAGGTGCCCGTTACAATTATCGAGATGGGCTTTATGTCCAACGAAGCTGAGGATAAGCTCCTCGCAGACGATGCTTACCGCAAGAAGATGGCTGTGGGCATTGCTAACGGAATTGATAAGTTCTTCGCAAAATAAATTCTAAGCAGGTCTTTAATGAAAAAATTAGTACTGATGCTTGTTTTGCTGGTATCACTCGGATGTCTTGTACTTGTCATGACATACGGAAGAAATCAGCAGAAGAGAAATGATGACAAATCGCCGACAGTTTCAGAAGCTGCCGGCGATTCAAATAGTGATGAGGACGATTTATCCTCTTTGGTCAATCCCACACCTGAGGTTCCTAAAGCCGGAGCAGAGGATGATCTTGAGTTAGTGGGAGACCTTACCGGTTCAGACGGGGAGAATCCTGCAGGGGATGCGCCAAAGAAGACAAATAAGGTGATAGTGCTTGATCCCGGACACGGCGGCAAGCGCACAGGAGCGGTATACTTTGGAGTGATGGAGAAGGATGTGACCCTTAAGGTGGCTAATTATTGCAGGGCATATCTTTTGAACAATTACGAGAACGTAGAAGTCTATCTTACAAGAGAAGAGGACATAGCGACAGACCCGGATATTAAGGTCGAGCTGGAGCAGAGAGTTATCTACGCCAAGGAGATGGATGCCGACGTCGTTGTCAGTCTGCATTTTAACTCAATGGAGTCGCACCTTGGACGCGGAGCAGAGGTATACTGCTCAAGGCGTGAGAACATAAAGGATGCTACCTTTGAACTGGGCGAGGATGTCATGGCAGAGCTTGTTAAGCTCGGAATTACCCGCAGAGGAGTTCTCTCTAAGAAGAGCAACGATATGTTTGATGAAACCGGTGATCCGTACGATTACTACGCTATCAACAGACACTGTTCGACCTACGGAATTCCCGGCATTATCATAGAGCACTGCTTTATGGATAATAAAGAAGACGCGGAGTTTATGTCTACCGAGGAAGCTCTCGCCGAGCTTGCGGCTGCGGACGCAAGAGGAATAGCCAAATACCTCGGACTTAAGAAGAAGTCAGAGTAGATAAGCAGAATAGAAAAGCACAGAAAAAGAGGCATGGTCAAAACCGTGCCTCTTGTTTTGCGTAACATATCCTAGATTCTAATATATAAGATTAACTAATCTATTAGCACTTCGAATAACATTAACGCGAGCGCTTAATAATTAGCACTTTGTAACGTTAGCAGCCTGAGGTCCCTTCTCGCCGTCAACAACGTCGAATGTAACCTTCTCACCCTCTTCAAGAACCTTGAATCCATCCATGTTTAATGCTGAGAAATGAACGAATACATCGTTGCCTTCCTCGTCAGAGATGAAACCGAAGCCCTTCTTTGCATTGAACCACTTAACTGTTCCGTTTTTCATAAAATTGCCTCCATAAAAATAAAAAGAAATATACACTGAATGCAATGCTTTGCACCCAAAAATTAATCTAACACAGAATTACACAAAAGTCAAAGTAATTTTGAGGTTTTCCATGGGTATTTTATCAGTTGCCAAGCGTGGCAAATGAAGGTATAATTTATTATTGGCGTATAGTATAGCCAGTGTGGAGTGTATGTATGGAAGAGAAGATTATAGTTAAAACTTTTGGTGGATTTTCGATGACTTACGGCGACAAAGTTATCTCCGATCAGGACAACCGATCGAAGAAGCTGTGGGTCATTTTGGAGTACATGATTGCTTTCCATGACAGAAGTATTCCCCAGTCGACGATTATCGACCTGATATGGAATGAGGATAGCACATCTACTGACCCCGAGAACGCTCTGAAGACCAGTCTTCACCGAGTCAGAGCTCTGATTGCGGAGCTGAATATCCCCGGCAAGGCGATTGCCAGCAAGCAGGGAACTTATTCCTGGAATAATAACCTGCCCTGCTCATTTGACTTTGAGGAATTCATAAGCCTTGTTAACAAGGCAACGGTGACCGGTGTTTCTGATGAGGACAGACTGAATTATTATTATCAGGCGTTCGAACTGTATAAGGGTGATTTCTTACCCAAGTGCCAGACTGAAGTATGGGCTTCGGGACTGGCAACAAGATACCGCGCAATTTATGTCAAGATGATCAAGAACTACGTCAAGCTGCTTCTTGAGAAGATGAGATATGAGGACACGGTAGGCTGCTGCTCGACAGCGCTCTCCATCGAACCGATGGATGAAGAAATCAACTATTATTTTATTTATGCCCTTTATAAAACAGGTAATCAGCAGGGTGCGATTGACAACTACAACAGGATTGTGTCCATGTACTACGCAGAATTCGGTGTTGAACCGGGTGAGCGGCTTAAGAACTTATACAATGAGATTACCTCGCACGAGAATGCAGTTGAGTCAGATCTCAACATGATTCAGTCGAATCTGCTCGAGAAGAATGCTCAGAGAAGATCGTATCTGTGCGACTATTCGGTATTCCAGCATCTGTACAAGATTCAGGCGCGGGCCTGCGCGAGAAGCGGTATTTCCATATTCCTGCTGCTGATTACAATCAAACAGCACAAGAAGGACACTCCCGACAACAAAAAGATTGCCGCGGGAATGGAGAAGATGGAAGGCGTCATTGCCACGTCCCTAAGGAGCAGCGATGTTTTCGCAAGATACAGCATGAATCAGTTCATAACGATGCTTCCCACAGCGTGTTATGAGAACAGTATTATGATCGGTGAGCGGATACTGAAGAATTTCGATAAGACCAAGCCGAAGCTCGACCTTGATGTTTCTTACGCCGTAAGACTTTTGGAACCTCAGACCTTTGAAGAGGTTCAATGATTTTATTGAATGGGAGAAACACATGATTGATGTAAGTAAGATGCCTAAGATTGAACTGCACTGTCATTTGGACGGTTCAATCAGGCCGGAGATTGTTCAGAAACTGCTCGCAAGAGAGGGTCAGGAGTACACCATCGAGGAACTCGAAAGAAGAATGAGGGTTACCGATGAGTGCACAAGCCTTCCTGAGTATCTCTCGAAATTCGAGCTTCCGGTAGGCAGCATTCAGACACTGTACGGTCTTGAGACGGCAGCCTTTGATATGGCTGCGGGACTTGCCCGTGACAATGTCAAATACGTTGAGGTCAGATTCGCACCTTCGTTATCTACCTCACGCGGACTCAGGTACACAGAGATTATTGAGGCAGTTGAGAAGGGCCTTGCCCGCGCACGTGCCAAGACTGATATCATGACGGGAATAATCGTCTGTGCGATGAGACACATGAGCTTTGAGGAGAACGCAGCGATGTTTATCGCAGCCAGAGAGCTTCTCGGGGCAGGAGTTGTTGCCTGCGACCTTGCAGGTGATGAATCCACACATCCTGTTGAGGAATTCAAGGAGCTTTTTGCTTTGGCTAAGAGCCTTGAGCTTCCGGCAACAATCCATTCCGGTGAGACCGGACGCGCGGCCAACATAAGGGGCGCAATTGAGTACGGCGCGAAGCGTATAGGTCACGGAATAGCAATGTCAGGCGACGAAGCGCTGATGAAGCTGTGCGCGGATAAGCACATAGGCGTTGAGATGTGTCCTACCAGTAACATCCAGACACATGCCATCAGCGATTTTTCAAAATATCCTCTGAGAGAGTTTTTGGACCACGGAGTTCTTGCCACAATCAACACCGACGACATGATTGTGAGCGATACCTCCAATACCAAGGAATTCGAGCTTGTGCGCGACACCTTCAAGCTCAGTGACGATGAACTGAAGAAGATATACATGAATTCGGCAGAAGTTGTTTTTGCTTCTGACGAAGTTAAGGACAGACTTATAAAGATGTGGTAACAATAAAAAAAACTCGGGCCAACAGGTCCGAGTTTTATTTTTTTAATTACTGTTCGAATTTCTTCTCGTAATCCTCGAAGATATATGAGAGGACGGGAGCAACTCCAACGAGCTCGCAACCGTAGGTGTTACGGCCGTCAGGCTGTGACTCCTTGCGGATAATCTTAACTACGCAGTATAACTTGGCATCATCAGATTCGCCCATCTGGATGCAAGCGTTGAAATAGAATCCGATAGGAAGGTTGCTTGCTGATACAAATCCGATACCGCCCTTGGAAATATCGACTACTTCGATGGGAGCATCAATGTCATTCAGCAGAATGTTGTCCTGCTTGAACAGAGATGAAATCTCTAACTTCATTGCTACGGGTAATCTCTTAAACTTTCTCTTCTCCTGCATAATTGACCTCCGATGCATATTATTAACATAATTATAAGTTATTTTTGTCTGAATTTCAAGAAATTTCTCCTGTAAATACAGCAGTTGCCGGACCTGTCATAAATATATGCCCGCTTGTGCGGTCATATCTGATAACAAGCGAACCTCCGCGCATTTTGACATTCACTTCATCCTCGGTAAATCCGTTAAGAATACATGCGTAGGCAGAAGCGCAGGCGCCGGTTCCGCAGGCGAAGGTCTCGCCTGAGCCGCGCTCCCATACTCTGAAATCAATGTGGGTGCGGTCTGTTACGTGAACGAACTCTATATTGGCTCTCTCGGGGAATATACTGTGGTTCTCGTATGCGGGTCCGATTTCTTCAAGCGGAACAGCAAAGGGATCGTCTACAAAGGTCACTGCGTGAGGGTTGCCCATCGAAACGAAGGTGAAGCGGTGCGTGCGCGCAAGAGCCGCAAGCGAGTAACCGATTATAGGCTTGTCAGTATCAATTCCTTTAAGAAACGAGGTATCTAAGGGGAGTGAAGCGGCATCGGTTTTAGGCTCACCCATATCAACGGTCACTGTACTTACCGCACCGTCCGTTACGTGAAGCGTCAGGTATTTGATGCCCGACAGGGTCTCAACTGCAAGCTCCTTTTTGTCGGTCATCTTGTGATCATATACATACTTGCCGACACAGCGGATGGCGTTGCCGCACATTCTGCCGCGGGAGCCGTCGAGGTTGTACATGTCCATGAAGAAATCCGCCTTGTCGGAGGGCTTAATAAGGACGATTCCGTCTCCGCCGATGCCGAAATGTCTGTCGCTTAAGCGCACTGCAAGGGCAGCGGGGTCATCTATGGTCTCCTCAAAGCAGTTGAAATATATATAGTCGTTGCCACAGCCTTCCATTTTTGTAAATCTCATGTTGTCCTATGTGCGGATGCCCGCACTTACCTCCTGTATAATCCTTATTCCCGAATCATTCTACCACGAAATAATGGTACAAATAAAGTACCAATTGTGATATAATCCAAATGTTAAAGTTACGATGGCATTTTGGGGCAATCGCCTGCCATCACGAAAAAGCGTAAGGGGAGAATTATATGTCAAGAACCGTTAAATCAAGCAAGGAATTACGTCCCATGCCCGCGTACGAGCTCAAGTACGAGCAGTTTGTAGCAGACTGCAACGGCCAGGGTATGGTATTCAGACACAAAAAGAGCGGAGCCAGAATCTGCGTAATCTCAAACGATGATGAGAACAAGGTATTCTGTATCGCTTTCAGAACAACACCCAAGGATGACACCGGTGTTCCGCATATTATCGAGCATACCGTTCTGTGCGGTTCAGAGAAGTTCCCGCCGAAGGATCCTTTTATGGAGCTGGCCAAGGGCTCACTGAACACCTTCTTAAATGCAATTACTTTCCCCGACAAGACCGCATATCCTATTGCAAGCTGCAATGACAAGGACTATGCGAACCTTATGGAAGTATATATGGACGCGGTTCTGCATCCCAATCTGTATAAGCGCGAGGAGATCTTCAAGCAGGAGGGCTGGCACTATGAGCTCAGAGACAAGAATGATCCCATCACTATAAACGGAATCGTATACAGCGAGATGAAGGGTGCCTTCTCGACACCTGAGTCATGTCAGCAGAGAGCTCTCTACCGCCAGCTGTATCCCGATACCACATACGGCAAGGAATCAGGCGGAAGACCTGAGGCAATTCCGAGCCTTACCTACGAGAAGTACCTTGATTTCCACAGACAGTATTATCATCCTTCAAACAGCTATATATTCCTCTATGGCAATGTTGACATTGAGGAGCGTATGGAGTGGCTTGATGGCGAGTATCTCTCGAAGTACGACGCTATTTCGGTTGACTCTGAAATTGGTGATCAGAAGCCCATGGGAATCCGCACGATGGAGGGGAAATATTCTCTGGGCGAGGATGACCCTACCGAGAATGCCGGCTACTTAGGCTGGTCGTTCACTTACGGCAGATTCGACGAGTATCTTAAGAATGAGGCTATGGGCGCACTCTGCGAGACACTGTTCAGTGTTCCGGGTGCACCTCTTAAGGAAGCGCTTGTCAAGGCGGGCATCGGTCAGGATAATACCTGCTTCACCTTGAACGATATCAAGCAGCCCTGCGTTGTGCTCCAGATTCAGAACGTTGACCCTTCTAAGCTTGAGGACATGAAGAGCGTGCTTAAAAAGGAGCTCACAAAGCTTGCTACTGAGGGTATTAACAAGAAATCATTACTTGCCGTCATCAACAATAACGAGTTTAATTACTGCGAAGCAGACTTCGGATATATGCCCAAGGGACTTCAGTATGTGCTGCAGTCTTCGGGCGCATGGCTCTTTGATGAGAGCGCGGCTTTCGTATACCTTAACCGCAGGGAAGTATTCCCTAAGCTTAGGGAACTTATTGATACGGGCTATTACGAGCAGCTGATCAAGGATTATTTCCTCGGAAGCGACAACCAGCTCTATCATGTAATGTCACCTGAGAAGGGACTTGCAGCGCGCGAGGAGAAGAAGCTTGCAGACAAGCTGGCTGAGTACAAGGCATCCCTTAGCGACACAGAGCTTGACGCTCTTATCGCCGAGACTGAGAAGCTTGACAAATACAGGGCAGAGCCTTCTACAGATGAGGAGCTGGCAACAATTCCCATGCTTGCGCGCGAGGACCTTACAAAGGAAGCGCAGAAGCTTGTTTATACCAAGACTAAGATTGGCGATGCCGCTACTTTATATCATGAACTCGAGACCAACGGAATCGTATACTTCAAGCTCATGTTTGATATGGACAAGCTGAGCGTTGAGGATATAAACACTGCTGCGGCTATGTGCTCCTTCCTTGGCAACATGGATACAAAGGACCACAGCTATCTCGAACTGAACAATGAGATCAATATTGCGACAGGCGGAATCAATGCTTCTCTTGCGCAGTATGACATCAGATTTGAAGAGGATTCCTACAGACCGTTCTTCTACATTGAGGGCAAGGTCATGGAATACAACTTCGATAAGCTGCTTGAGCTTATCAGGGAGATGCTCACTAAAACAGTGTTCAATAACCCGACCAGAATCCGCGAAATTATGGGCGAGAACAAGTCGCGTTCACAGTACGTACTGGTTGCATCAGGCCATGTAACCTCTATGGTGCGCGCTTCTTCAAAGCTTTCTTCCGCTACGATGTACCGCGAGATTACTTCAGGTATCGAGGCTTACAGAAAGACCTGCGAGATTCTTGAAATGAGCGATGAGGACCTCACAAAGCTTGCCGGCAGGGTTGATGCTCTGCTTGAGAAGCTTCTCGGACGTGACAACCTTACAATCGATATCGCCTGCAACAAAGAGATCTTTGATAAGATAAACGGCAGAATCGCAGATTATGTAAGCGGCTTCGGACTTGTAAGAGGCGGCGATACGGAAGGACTCAGAAGAGGACCTAAGTTTAGTCATACAGCCGATAAGGAAGCCTTTAAGGCAAGCGGCGATGTCAATTACTTAAGCCTTAGCGGACGCTTTAAGGGCATGTCCGTAGAGGACGGAGGTACCTTCACCGTAGCTCAGAAGATTATTTCAAGAGATTATCTGTACAACAACATCAGAGTTCTCGGCGGTGCTTACGGCGCAGGCTTCACCTTCAACGGAGTGGTTGGATACGGCTCCTTCTACTCATATCGCGATCCTCAGCTTGCCAATACGCTTGATGTATATAAGAAAACATTGAACTTTGTTCAAAACTTTAACGCTGATGAGAGAACTATGACGAAGTACATCATCGGCAGCATTGGCGATCTGGACACTCCTCTTAATCCGTCAGGCAAGGCCGGCAGGGCACTTAGCTGTGTAATCAGCGGAACAACGGATGAGATTATTCAGAAGCAGCGTGACAGAATTCTTTCTGCAACGGCAGAGGATATCAGAAGAATAGCCACCTATATTGAACAGATAGTATCTGAGGACAATTACAGCGCAGTGGGCTGTGAGAGTACAATAAACAAGAACACAGAGATGTTCGAAGAAGTTAAGAATCTGCTGTAAAAGGCAGAGAGCGTGTGAAGACACACGGAATGGAGATTTGTAATGGCAGAATTTAAATCGGGTTTCGTTGCAATGGTCGGCAGAACCAATGTCGGTAAGTCAACACTGATGAACAGACTCATCGGACAGAAGATAGCCATCACCTGCAACAAACCGCAGACCACCAGAACGCGCATACGCACGATTCTCACTGAGGAGAGGGGACAGATGATATTCGTCGATACCCCCGGAATCCACAAGGCCAAGAATAAGCTCGGTGAGTTTATGGTGGAGGTAGCAGAACGTACCCTTAATGAGGTCGACGTTATCCTGTGGCTCGTTGAGCCTACGGACTATATCGGAACAGGAGACCGGCATATTGCCGATCTGCTTAGAAACAACAAGACTCCCAAGGTTTTGGTTATCAACAAAATCGACACCGTTCCCAAGGAGAAGATCCTCGCCATGATAGCGATGTTCAAGGATCTTGTTGAATTCGACGACATTGTTCCGGTGAGCGCCCTCTCGGGAACCAATGAGGAAGAACTTAAGGATATCATATATAAGCTTCTTCCTGAGGGACCCATGTACTATGACGAGGACGAGATAACCGATCAGCCCGAGAGGCAGATTGTCGCTGAACTTATCAGAGAGAGTGCTCTTAAGTGCTTAAGCGACGAGATTCCGCACGGTATCGCGGTGGGAATCGAAAGCTTCAAGGAGCGTCCGTCGGGTGATTTCTTCGATATTGAGGCGACCATAGTATGTGAGAGGGATTCTCACAAGGGAATCATTATCGGCAAGGGCGGCGCAATGCTCAAGAAGATCGGAACCAAGGCGAGACTTGAGATAGAGTCTCTGCTCGGCTTCAGGGTCAATCTGAGACTGTTCGTCAAGGTCAAGAAGGACTGGCGCGATTCAGATTTCCTGCTTAAAAATTACGGGTTCAGAGATGAGCCCGATGAGGAATAAAGTTAAAGGTAACATGCATGAATGGTGAAACAACCGTACACGGAATCGTACTCAGTTCAATGCCTATAGGTGAATATGACAGGAGAGTTACGATACTTACAAGCGAAAGAGGCAGGATAACTGCATTTGCTAAAGGCGCGCGCAGACCAACGGGCGCCTTTTCAGCCTGTACAATGGGGTTCACCTATGCGGAATTCACGCTCTATGAGGGCAGGGACAGCTACACAATAAAGAGCGTTGAGAAGGTAAGGTTCTTCGAAGAGGTCATGGGGGACATCGAGGCAACCTATTACGGAATGTATTTCTGCGAGCTGGCAGGGTATCTTACGCGAGAGGATTTGAGCGAGCCCGGACAGATGAAGCTTCTGTATCTGTCGCTGCTTGCGATTACGAGAAAGGACATTCCGAAGGAACTTACAAGATGTATATTTGAACTCCGTTCAATCGCAATCTCGGGTGAGGCGATCAGAGCGGAGGGCCGCTATTATTCAGGTAAATACAACGGACTGACAGATGAGCCTCTTGCGGGTTCAATAGAGGTTAATGAGTCGACGCTCTATACGGTCCGCTATATCCTTAACACTCCGCTTAAGGAGCTGTATTCCTTCACGGTCAGTGAGGAAGTCCTTAAGGAGCTGAAGGCAATCTGTGCCGACTATATGGAACGGCACGTGGACAGGCAGATGAAGAGTCTTGCGGTACTGGAGACAATCATCTGATTGAGCCTGATATATGATGCAGGCATGAAGGGAGAAACAGATGAAGGAGAAAGAATTCTTGGATATTCTGGACAGATACGGCCAGAAGGAATTCAGTGAGATATATAAGCGTCTCGACGAGGAAGCGTCGGACAAGATACTTGCTCAGGCAGAGCTTCTTGATTTCTCAATGTTAGCCAATGCGAAGCTTAACGGCGAGGGTAATCTGCGAGGCAGAATAGAGCCTATCAAGACTCTGACCATGGCAGAGTATGCAGATAAAAAGGAGCATTACAGACAGGTAGGACTTAAGGCTATAAGAGAGGGCAGAGTCGGAGCGATAGTGCTCGCCGGAGGAATGGGCACAAGACTTGGCTATGACCACGCCAAGGGCATGTGCGATATAGGAATTACCCGCAACGTATTCATATTCCAGAGGGCCATTGAGAATGCGCTTGCGGTTGTTAAGGAAGCCGGCTGCTTCTTCCACCTCTATATTATGACGAGCTACTTAAACGATGAGGAGACCAGGCAGTTTCTGGACCTGCACGATTATTTCGGATATGCGCCCGAGTATATTCATTTCTATAAGC
>X415_White_Rhinoceros__coassemble_173_pt1 | contig 18030 bp, 17 predicted proteins | sample X415_White_Rhinoceros__metabat2_high_PE_001 | metagenome-assembled genome bin X415_White_Rhinoceros | reverse complement strand
ATTATATACGTGATGGTAAATAAAATTCGTCCTGATACTTGCAAGATTGGTGATTGTCATCGAGCAGTGGAACGGGCTCGCATCAATGAGGCTCTTGGGAAGCATATTGTGCCTGTCAAAAAACTTCATAAGATTAATCGCTACTCTGCAAAGTCCGGGGATTGAAAGCAATGTGTTTATAAGCTTATCTGTAGAGTTTGTATCACCGGTCGCGCGGTTCTGCTCGACATACTCGTCAATAATCTTCTGAACATCATAGATTGTGCTCTCAGGCGGGAACTTCATCTTATTCATGGTTCCGTCTGTGTCACCGGGCTTAAGAACTACCATGCCAACTGCAATCTCATTGCGGGCATAGAGTCTTTTGTTAACAATAAATCTGTTAAGCAGTGGGAATTCTGCTACTGTTCTTACATATGCGGCAATAAAAAGTGCCAAATGTGAGAACCTGTATCCTTCCTTACGCTTTCTGTTGAGATAATCCTGAAGCGGATCATTAGGAATATCCAACTCAATCATGTTCATGGCATCGTTACGCTCGGCCATAACATGCATCGCTACCTGGTACATAGGCTGCGATGTCTTAATTCTCCTACCGTCCTTACGCATAAAACCTCCTGTTTATTTTTTCAAAGCTAATTGGTTTGCCATTCTTTTAAGCATGGTAACCTGCGAGAAAGGTTTAAGTATAAAGTCATCAACACCAAGCTCAAAGCCTTTGGCTTCGATATCTGATGTCATCTCTGCGCTGATAAAAAGCACAGGAATATCCTTAGTTTCAGGATTAGTCCTTATTGCCGAAAGGAGTTCAAAACCATCCATATCGGGCATGTTAATGTCAGTAAGCACAATATCAGGCTTACGTTTGTCGATAACTTCAAGTGCCTGCTTGGCAGACATGCAGGGAATGACCTTATAATCATCCTTAAGTATTTGTTTTGCATGCTCCAGAATAGCCGCCATATCATCAACAACTACAACCGTCTTCTTATCGCCTGTATCCATTAGCAGTCCTCCAAGTTTTTTAGAACAGCGGAACTACCGCTCCTTCAAATGTATTATTGATAAAATCTCTGATTTTATCAGTCTCAAGACACTTAACAAGTGCCTTGGCAAAATCTGCATCCTCATTGCCTTCCTTAACACAAAGAACATTGCCATAAGTAGTAGCTGCAAGTCCGTCAGCTGCCTCAACGGCAATTGCATCCTTAGCTACGTTAAGGCCTGCATTGATAGCATAGTTACCATTGATAACGCCAAGAGCTAAATCAGCAAGTGCTCTCGGAATCTGAGCTGCTTCCATCTCAATAACCTTAACATCAATGATATATGACTCAACATCTGCAAGTGTAGCGGTAAGACCGGTTCCTTCTTTAAGAACTAAAACGCCTTCCTGCTCTAACAGATGAAGTGCACGTCCCTCGTTTGTACCGTCGTTAGGAATACCGATCTGATCACCGCTTGTAAGATCAGCAATTGCTGATTTCTTGCCGGGATAGATTCCGAAGGGCTCATAGTGAAGCTTAGCTATTGAAACAACATGCGTGTTGTTCTCAGCATTGAAATCATCAAGATAAGGCTGATGCTGGAAATAATTAGCATCGATATCGCCATTGTCAACACCGGTGTTGGGAAGTACGTAATCCTGATACTCAACAACCTCAAGGTCGAAGCCCATCTCCTTCATATCATCAACGATCTCACGTAAAATCTGAGCGTGAGGTGTTGTAGAAGCACCAATTTTAACTTTTTTAAGTCCACTCTCGGACTTTGAGCAGGCACACAGTGAAAGCACAAGAATAAGTGCCAGTGCCATAGATAAAAACTTTTTCATAGAATAACTCTCTCCTCTTTTCCTTTTATATCATAACGGCCACGCCGAAATGATTCCCCTTACAGTCTGTGGTCAACAGCCTTGGCTATCTTCATACCGATAGTCTGCATTACCTGCACAATGAGGACGATTATGACTACTGTCACAATAAGAATTACATCGTTGTACTGATAATAACCGTAATTTGTGGCGATTGTTCCAAGTCCGCCGCCACCTACGAAACCTGCCATAGCAGAATATCCAAGGATAGTAGTAAGCGCTATTGCGGCACCTACAAGTAATGAAGGCATAGCCTCGGGAACAATGACCTTGGTTACAATCTTAAAATCGGGAGTTCCCATACCTCTGGCTGCCTCAATGACACCCTTGTCTACCTCAAGTAAGCTCTGCTCAACCATTCTTGCAACATATGGAGCAGCTGCAATTACGAGCGGCACAATTGTTGCCGTGGAACCGATTGATGTTCCTACAATAAATCTTGTTACAGGAATAACAAGTACTAACAGAATCAAAAACGGAATTGATCTGAAGATATTTATTATGGTTCCAAGCACATTATTGACTACCTTATTGGGAGTAATACCGTCCTTGGCTGTAACCACAAGAATAACTCCCATCGGAAGTCCGAAAATATAAGCAAAAAGCGTGGAAACGAGAGTCATATAGATGGTCTCTCCGATTCCTTTAAGTATAAGTCCCTGGATATAGGGATCACTTATTGAAACAGCCAAAGCTGACAGCGAATTAAAGAGCACTCTCATCCACCTCCTCAGCCTTCACATTTTTCTCCGAAAGATAGGAAATAATCTTTTTATAATCCTTCTCCTCAGAGGGTATCTGAAGTATCATCTGTCCTACTGCATTGCCATTAATATTTCTGGTGTCAGCTCTCATGATATTAACCGGGATATGACAGTCCAGAATCATGTTGGCAATAACAGGCTCATACGATGAATGTCCGTCAAATACAATTCTGATGAGCTTTGAATCCTTCATATCGACTTCGCTTCTGCCCTCTCTGTGGCCGAAGATAAGTCTCTTGGCAGAATCCGTCTTAGGATTAGAGAATACCTCAACAACATCGCCTATTTCTGCGATTTTACTCTCATCAATAATGGCAACTCTTGAACATATCTCTTCTATAACGCTCATCTCATGGGTAATAACAACGACCGTAATACCCATTGTTCTATTAATCTCTTTGATAAGATTCAGAATCTGTCTTGTCGTCTTGGGATCAAGCGCCGAAGTAGCCTCATCACACAGAAGGACTCTCGGATTGCTTGCAAGCGCACGCGCAATTGCTACACGCTGTTTCTGTCCGCCCGACAGCTGAGAAGGATAATTATCAGCCTTGTCCTCAAGACCTACAATCTTAAGATACTCAAGTGCCTTCTGATTAGCCTCTGCCTTATTCATACCCGCAAGCTCCATGGGATAGCGGACATTCTTAAGAACAGTTCTCTGCATAAGCAGGTTAAACTGCTGAAAAATCATGGCTATGCTTCTTCTTGTAAGGTTAAGCTCCTTTTTGTCCATCTCACAGAGATTTCTGCCCTCAAACCAGACAGAACCTTCCGTGGGTCTTTCAAGAAGATTCATGCAGCGCACAAGAGTGCTTTTGCCGGCTCCGCTCATTCCTATGATACCGAATATCTCACCGCGGTTAATCGTAAGATTAATACCGTTCAGTGCCCGTACCTCACCGGCCTTTGAGAAGTAAGTCTTCCCAAGCTCTTCAAGTCTAATAATCTCTTCCACAACAAACTCCGAAACAGTTTTATTCTACAGATGCAATGTAGTAATAGATAGGCTGTCCACCGGGATGAACCTCAATATCTAACATCTTGTGATTCTTCTCAATTGCCTCAGCAATCTTATCAGCATCTTCTTCGGTAGCTTCCTCGCCATAGTAAATACTTACAAGCTCCGAATCCTCATCGATCATAGACTCGATGAGTTCAACAGTCGTATCAAAAAGGTCTGAGCCGACAGACTGGATAGTGTTATCATCAATACCCATGTAATCGCCCATCTTAATCTCTTTGCCGTCAATCTTAGTATCACGGACAGCATAAGTTACCTCACCGGTCCTGATAGACTTCATGGCATCACTCATCAGCTTCTCGTTATCCTCTGCGCTCTTGCCTGCGACATAGCCGATAACAGCAGCAATTCCCTGAGGGACAGTCTTGGAAGGAATAACTACTACATTCTTATCCTCAACTAAAGACTTAGCCTGCTGTGCTGCGAGAATGATGTTCTTATTATTAGGTAAAATATAAATGGTATCAGCGTTAACTGCCTCAATTGCATTGAGCATATCCTCAGTGCTGGGATTCATGGTCTGACCGCCCTCAATAAGGTAATCAACACCAAGTCCGCTGAATATCTCATTGATGCCTGCACCGATGGAAACAGCGATAAAGCCTACTTCCTTGTGAGGACCCTGTGCCTTCTCAGGTGCAGCCTCTACTGTCGAAGACTCACTTGCAGCACCTTCTGCTTCCTTAGCCTTCTCCTGCTCAAGGAACAGCTTCTCATTGTGCTCCTCGCGCATGTTATCAATCTTCATATGGCTGAGCTGGCCAAAGGTAAGTCCCTTCTCAAATGCAAGACCGGGATGATTTGTATGTACATGAACCTTAACAACACCGTCATCAGCAACACATACGATAGAATCACCGATTGATTCGAGGAACTTCTTGAATTCAGTCTCGTCTCTGTCTGTAAAATCCTTCTCAAGAAGAATTATAAACTCTGTACAATAACCGAACTTAATATCAGCAGTTGAAATATTCTCAGTGCTTACAGGTCCGCGAGATGTTCCGGTAGTTCCTGCAGTCTCGCCCTTAAAGGTGAACTCCTTGCCTACAAGTACATCATAGCCGCCTCTCATTACTTCAAGCAGACCCTGTCCGCCTGAATCAACAACACCTGCTTCCTTAAGAACCGGAAGAAGCTCAGGAGTATACTGAAGCACCTCATCCATGTATGCGATTACAACGTCAGCAAACTCAATAAGGTCATCAGTCTGACCTGCAAGCTCGGCTGCCTTTGTAGCACCGCCCTTGGCAACTGTAAGAATGGTTCCTTCCTTGGGCTTCATAACTGCCTTATAAGCAGTTTCAACTGCATTGTTGAACGCTGCTGCAGCAATATCGACCGTAATCTCGTCATAATCTCTTATTACTCTGGTGAAACCACGTAACAGCTGTGACAGAATAACACCCGAATTACCGCGTGCACCCTTTAATGAACCGCTTGAAATAGCCTTGGCAAGATCAGCCATCGAGGGGTTAACCAAAGCATTAACCTCGCGTGCAGCTGACATAATTGTCATGGTCATGTTTGTACCTGTATCTCCGTCAGGAACAGGGAAAACATTAAGTTCATTAATAATTTCTTTTTTTGAATCTATATTCTGAGCTGCTGCAAGAAACATCTTCTGCATCAGCTGCGCATTAATTGTTTTTAAAGCCACGTTACTTCCCTCCTGTATGCCTTAGTCAATAACTCTGACACCTTCCACGAAAATGTTAATAGTCACAACCTTAAGCCCTGTACATTCCTCAACTCTGTACTTAACATTCTCACGCAGGTTCTCACAGACTGTAGGAATATTAACGCCGTAAGAAACAATGATATGGAGGTCAATAAATAATCTGTTGTCCTCAACCGTAACGTCTACACCGTTAGCGAGGTTCTCGAACTTAAGAAGCTTAGCGAGTCCGTCGCGTACACTGATAGAAGACATGCCGACAATACCGAAGCACTCGCACGCTGCCGCACCGGCACACTTAGCGATTACATTCTCGTCAACAATAACTTCGCCCATTTCGGTAACTATTGATCCGTTCATGCTCTAATCCTCCTTATGAGAAATGGGGCCGCTTTTAGGAGCAGCCCCATTATTAATCACTCTTAAGCACGCTCAACCTTGCCTGCTCTTAAACATGCTGTACAAACGTACATTTTCTTTGTACCGCCCTCAGTCTTAACTCTGACAGACTTAACATTAGACTTCCATACTCTATTGGCACGTCTTGAAACATGACTTCTTGAATAGCTCAGATGATGTCCATACATGTTTGTTTTCTCACAGATTTCACACTTAGCCACCTAACACACCTCCTTAATTAATATTAGGCGTTGAAAGCTTTAGAAAATATGCTTTCCTCTTCTATGCCTCAAACACATCGATTTTAGCATAATGAAATCATAAATGCAACAACTTTTTTCTACTTGTTCTCACGTTTTATGTATTCTTCGCCCTTGCGGTCCATCTCGGACTCCTGCTCCTTATCCTTGGGAGATTTCTTGAATCTGTCAAGAATCTCAGGGATTGCGTCGAGTACTCTGGTAACGGTATCCTGATTCTTAATGTTCACGAGTCTTGATTTGCCGTCCTGAATAACGAGAACGCTGTTAGGTGAAATCTTGCCGCCCATTCCGCCGCCTGCGCTGTTCTTGCCGGTACCTGAAAGAGCACCTGCTCCAACACCGAGAGAAACATCAACAAGGGGCAGAATAATAGTGCCGTCATCAAATTTAACAGCCTCACCCACTACGGTCTTGGCTGAAATATAAGAATCCATTCCCTTGAATAATGCACCGACCGTCTCATTAAAATTCTCTGCCATATTTATTCCTCTCCTTCTTCATTCCCTATAGCTTTTTTTATCATTCTGTATGTATATCTGCAATCAGGTCTTAGAATTACATTCAGTACTAACAGAATAAGTGTCATGAATCTCACATGACCTTTCATGGAACCCTTCAAATTAAACTTCTTATTCTCAAAATCAGGGCTTATATTAAAGCTTCTTCCGTACATCCCGTATACAGCTCCAAGTACTGCAGTGATATATCCCGTAATTGAAGGATCCTCAAAGCCGAACTCCACATAACCCCTGAGCTTTCTCGGAAATGTGTGCTTAAACAGCTGTACTACTTTCTTTTTTAATACCTTAACGGTATGCTTAAATCTCTTGTCATTCAGAATAGCCTTAAACTCATTGTACTTATTGTAAATATTTCTGAGCTTATTTGCAAATCTGTCCCATCTTTCTGATAAGGTAGCCTTCTCATCTTCTTCAGACTTCCTGTTTCTGCGCCTCTTGGACTGCTCTAAATCATCTGAAGAAAAATCATCAATATCAAAGTCGTCAATATCTAAATCATCAGAAAGCTCTTTTGATGTAACAGTTTTTTCTTTAGCAACTGCTTCTGCCTTAGTAACAGGCTCTATGTACTCGCTTGCTTTCTCGCCTGTCTCGTTAGACTCCCGCTCCGGCTTATCAGGCATATCAGCCTTAGTTTTTTCACTCTCAGGCTTTTTAACCTTTTTTGCCTTTTTAGCTTTCTTACTCTTCTTTTTCTTCTTTTTCTTGGGCTTCTCTTTCTTGGGATAAACGGTTATGCCAAGAATCTTAACGTTAACAATCGCGTCGTTGCCGTCATAGGTTATTTTAGCATGAATCAGATGCAATAGAAAGCTTACGGTAGCCTCAACGCCAACATCCTCTTCCTTATGTCCTTTAGCTCTGTATCTTATGGGAATGCATAAGATAAGCAGAAATAGAACAATAATCCCAATTATAACGAGAAGAATTATTCCCAAAATTTTGAGTATAGTAAGTAAAATACTTAACATCCGTAATATCCTCTTACGTCAAATCCTCCCGTTTCGGAATAAATCCCCGAAACAATCTCCCCCGCAAGGTCTATCGCCGCATCCTTATTATGGGCCAGACCCACAATATGTATGTCGACATCGCTGTTCTGATAATACTTAAATAACAGCTCACCCATATTGTAAATATCTAACAGATTATCCTTATTGGTGGCAAGCGCAAGGCAGTACGTAGCGCACGAAGTCTTTTTATGCCATCTGAGCCTGCGCTTAATAGTCTTCAGATTCGAACCCATTTCAGGATCCATCTTAACATTCTCATCCCAGGTAATCATTACATCCTCATTTATCAATATGATTAATCGTATCCATTATAAGCCTTACAGAAACCATCTTCTCATATACATCTCTGCATCCGTCCAGGGATTCGCGGACGTAGTTCATAACCTCAGTACGCGAGTCAAAGAATACGGGAAGCTGTCCAAGTACAGCAGACATTCTGGCTCTCAGCATATAACGGTCATCCTCTGAAAGCTTGGCAGATAGTTCATCTCTGAAAACATTAAACTTCTCCTTAACTTCCGAAGAAGTAAGTTCATGTGACTCCTCATCCTTAAGGTCAGCAAATACTGAACCCGAAAGAAGTCTCTCACAAAGATCAAGGTCTTCCAGAATGTCAGGAGCCGTAAGTTCAAGATTGCCCTTGTAAGCTGTTGCAACCTTCGCCTGAATGCGTGAAAGCTTCTCAACAAGAGGCTCAAACTTGCCTTCCATAGCCTCAAAGCATCCAAGTGCCTCAGGGCTCATAGGTTCCTTACAATTATTCTTAAAGCCGTCCAAAGCTTCATCGGTAAGAACTCGCAGTCCTACGATATCCTTTCTGAACTCAGGTGTCACCTTGGAATACATCGCAAGCATTACCGTAAGCAGATTGACAACCTGCTCACACACCTGAAGCAGCTCGCTGATATCGGTCAGAACAGAAACTGTATCCTTAAGGAGCTCCATAGCCTCATTATAACTGTTATCATTCATTTCCGCAAAATTAAAATCTCTGAATGATAAGAGGCGCTTCTCCAGTTCAGGGAACATGTCGCTTCTTCTCTCGTAAATACCGGCTGATGAGCGGAGCATATATATCTCACGGTCAAGCGATGAGCTGTCTGTATCAATATATCTGTTAAACAAGCCCTCAATTATGTCAAAGAATTTGTTCTTCGTCATTCGAAGAGGCAGATTAGATACGCAGGTCTTAATGTTCTCATTGATTACGGCATTGTCTCCGCTCTTAAATATTGCGGTGAGAACATCCCTTGCCATCGCGTCATTGTTAAACGACTTGAATTCCGTCTTCTCGTCAGGTTTAACTCTGTTTATAAGATACTCATACAGTCTGAATTCATCCGTGTATGTAGCTACCGCCATCGCAGTCTGCTTTATCTCCTCACGGAACTTAAGTACAGCCTCCTTGCGTTCCGATGTATCAGTAAGATTGTCTCTGTAAGACTCATCCATAAATACATTCAGTCTGTCAACTATGCTCTTGGCTGCCGGCAGATCTTCCAATCTGTGAGTTCTTACATCCTCCGACTCAGGCTCACCAGCCCAAGCCTCATATAAAAGATAGTGATTAATTGAAGCCTGGATGACCGCCATTGAGAAATAGCAATCCGGCACATCCTCCTCCAAAAATCTGTTCAAATCCATAACTAAAATCCTCCAAAACCAACAATTCTTTGAACATAATATGCGACAGGTGTCGCTTTAAATATATCAATTCCGAGTAGTCCCTCGAAAATACTTACAAAACCCATAACACTGAGTATCAATACTACTGCCGTTCCCACAAACCTGTATAGGAATGCTGACGGAGTAATCCTTACAAGTGCTGAGAACACAAGACTTACGAATACGGTAAATACAAGGTTAACCGCTAACAGCATAAAAAATTTCTCTGTGCCGAACAGGAAGCTGACAAGTATAAGAAGCGGCAGTGAAAAAACAGTCGCAGCCAGATTCTCTTCAAGGTATATCAGGGCTTTTGACATTTGAGAAACATTCAGCCTTTTAGTAATACCCGCTTCCTTCTCCTGCATGCTGACATTGTATGCGCTGAATACTACAATCATAATAAGCATAGCGAGCATAAGCGCTATCATCTGCTGATACATCATTGAATTATTTATATCTGCGCTTGTCTTAGAAATATTCACTCCGTCTTCAAAGCTTAAATCAAAGCTGAAAGCATAGGATTCATCAAGCCTCTCTTTGTCTACATAATCGGAATAATCCGCATATGTAAACATATTGTCCTTATCGACTCCGTCTGCCTTTGAATATGCTATATAAGCCTTAGAAAGACATATATCATCCATCATGGCCCCTGCAACTACATCCTGCAGCACTGTTGATATTTTGTTGTCTTCTGCCGCATATACTGTAATAAGTCTTGCTGACATTCCCTTTAATACTTTATCAGAATAACCCTCATCTATCACAAAGATGCAGTTCACATAACCGTCAGTCATCAGCTCATAGAGCTCGTCAAAACTTCCCTCATAAACATATACGGCACTGTTATCACTGATTCTTTCAAAAAGCTTTGAGGACATCTCGCTTATGTCATTATCAATTAAACCTATGGGAAGGCTTGAGCGCTCCCCGGCGTGCATATTAAGGCCAAACAGAATCGCAACAATAACCGCAACTGATAAAGCATAGCATATCATGCTGATTTTGTCGCTAAACAGCGTTTTAAGACGAAGCCAAAAGAAATTCATATTACACCAGCATCCTTATGAACCAGTAATTAGGGGTACATCTTGCAACTCTGAGCATTGCCTCAGGCAGATACATAACAGGAATTACTCCTCCGCCGGCAATACACATAAAGAGCACAAGCATATTGGCAAAAATCATATAAGAAGACGCGCTCTTAAAAGCCAGAGACAAAAGAGCACCAATTAAGCATGACAGATAGCCGCTAAGAATAATAAGAGCAATATCTCCCGCGCCAAAGCTCAGCTTAGAACACAAGTTGATTACAATCAGAACAATCAGAAGAACTGCTCCGATTACCGTCCCGTGGGTGAAAGCCTTAGAAATTACCATGCTTCCGACCTTATAGCCCGAAGCCTTAAGCCTTACGGAAACCATGCACAGCTTCTCTTTCAGAAGTGATGCTCCGCAGAATACTCCGGCGTACAGAATAATCATAGCCAAAAGAGCATATACATAATAGTTTGTAAGCGGCACACCGCTGATTCTGTCATAGTCGACGATATTAAAGAAATTGTCCTTGCCAAGAGCGGTAAATATAAGGCTGTACGATACTTCCTCGTTGGTTTTTGCCGCCTGTTCGTAGCTTGCACCGCCGTCAAGCATAATGTCATAAACAGACTGGCAGTTGACCTCAACTGCAGTGATATATTTGGAATAACTGTTCAAAAGCTCCTTAAGTACTACAGACTTTGTAATATCCGAGCTGTTAATGACAGCCTTCATATCGACGTCATTGTCTATTCTTATCAGGTTGTCCGTGAAGCCCTCAGGAATAATAACATATAAATCAAGCCTGCCATCCTTAAACTCTTTAATTACCTGACCCTCATCTCCCAAAAATACGGTTATGTATTCATTAAATACCTCGTTCTCAGCGAAATATGAAATCAGTATCTCAGAGTATTCAGTCCTGTCATTGTCTACAATACCAAGTCCTATCTTTGGAGACAGTGCCACAGGCTTACCGAAGAATACAGCTAAAAGTGCTCCGGCCGCTATAAGAAGAAACAGAAGTTTTGTTCCTCTCTCGGCAAAAAACAGTTTAAAATCCTTAGTTATCATTGTCATACAATATGCTCATGTGTAAATAAGTGATCCTGACAGTATTCATAGTTACCGTTGCATTTAGAACAGAATCTGAATTCAAGATTATCTCCGTCAAGCTCTGTTCTGCCACAGACTGCACACTTATGCCTTGTAATGGTCTTGTTGCCTGTTACAGGATCTATAGTCGTGCGGCTCTTAGACTGTCTCATGCCATCGGTATAGCTTCGGCTGAAATCCATTCGGCGCTTTATATTCCTCGGCGAGAGATATCTTCTTGTCATCATATAGTAGATAAAGAAATTCAAAAGCGAAACTATGATTGAAACACCTACTATAATTCCACTGAACACTCCTCCGCGGAATGCATCCAGTATATCGTATGCCATTAATAACAGATAACCTATTGCAAGGTATTTGCCCTTAATAGGAATCAGGAACATAAACCTGAACTGAAGATCAGGGAAGGTGGCCGCGAAAGCCAGAAACATTGACAGATTCAGATAGTCAAGTGAAATAGGGACGCTAAATCCCACACCTGCTACCAGTCGCATTATTATATAAACAATAATTGTCGCAAGAACGTTGAAAAAGATTCCCATAAAATAATACAGATTGAATCTGAACGTTCCCCATATCTGTTCCAGATTTGTTCCGATATTGTAATATACATAACACATCAGAAGCGTCCAAAGCAGACCGTCTCTAATTGGCTGTACTACAAAGGTAACCAGTCTCCAGACCTGTCCCTTAAGAATCTGGTCAACATCAAACATCAGATAACTGTAATAGATATTAGGATTAATCAGATAAAGAATATAACCTACAATATACAGTCCTATAACATACTTCATCAGTCCGGGAATTGCGAACCGTCCGAATTTGCGTTCAAGTTTCTGAAGCAAAACTTACTCCTCCTCATTCATCTTATAAATCATGCTCTTCATGATTTCTCTGTCAGCCTCGGTGTACATCTCATAGCGTGCCATAAGCTCACCCTCCACTGCAGGTAAACCGATAATTTCAAAATCTTCGCCTGTAAGCTCGCCTACTCTGCCGCCCTCAAAATATCTGCGCATATCGTCCGTACATATCTGCGCGTCGCCAAGAGGCAGAATGTGATCCTTGCGCACAAACAGAGGAACCTCAGTAAGTCCGACATCAATATGATGATGACCCTTAGTCATGACCTCAGTTGTATACTCTGTAGCAGTCTTAAACCTGACATAGAGCATATCCTCAGGGAGATATACGTATCTGCCTGTTGCATTCTGCTTATATACAGGCGCAATCATTAAGCCCTCACCAAGTAACAGCTGATCATCGACATTGAGAGCTTCATCATCGTATTCATAATCAAATCCGAGAGGTCTGAAATACATCTCATTTCGCTCAACGCTCTTTAAGAACTCACTGTACAGATAAGGGATAAGTCTGTAGCGAAGCTTAATAATCTCCTTAAAGGCTTCCTTGTCCTCAAAGCGGTAGCACTCCTGGTTTCTTGAGCCCCAGGTAGTGTGATTTCTAAACAGAGGTGTAAATATACTGAGTGCAATCCAGCGAAGTAACAGATCTTCAGTTACATCACTGTTGAATCCGCCTGTATCAGCTCCGCTGTATAAGAAGCCGCACATATTAAGTCCGGGAAGCTGCTGCAAATTAAGCAACAGGTGTGACCACCATGAGCCGTTATCGCCGGTCCATACTCCGCCGTATCTGTGCATTCCGATATATGAAGATCTTGAGAACAATAAACCTCTCTTGCCATCGAGCTGCTTCTCAAGTCCCTCGGCTGCACCTCTTGTCATATTGTAGCCATAGAGGTTGTGTACCTTGTCATGTCTTATGCGCTTGCCGTCAACAATATGATAGAAGTTCTCATACTGCTCATGACTTCTCCACGCATTAATTGAATCCTGCAGCTTATAAAAATCTGCGGGCTTGGGCTCAGTGCCTTTAGATGCGAGCACATTAAACAGGTCTACAGTATCGCCGAAGCTCCAGCCTGTATAGAATATAGCAGGCTCATTCATGTCATTCCAGAAGCCTTCAATTCCTGCATCTGTAAGCACCTTATACTGATCGCCCCACCAGCTTCTTACCTCAGGCTTTAAAAAGTCAGGCAGATTGCACCATCCGGGCCATACACCGATACTGAACAGAGAGTTATCATCATTTGTACAGAAATAGCCCTTGGCCTTCGCCTCATCGTAAGGCGCGTAGCCTTCCTCATTCTTAATTGCAGCGTCAATAATCGGAATCAGTCTGATGCCCTGCTCCTTCATCTCCTCTACAAAATCAGCGAAATGAGGGAAACGTTCCTCGTTGACGGTGAAATCCTTATAGTTCTCCATATAATCAATGTCCATATAGACCATATCTATAGGGATTCCGTTATTCCTGTATCCGTTGACAACTCCTCTTATATCCTCTTCATTCATGTAGCCATATCTCGACTGTCCGTAGCCGAATGCCCAAACGGGAGGTATATAGCTCTTGCCTATGATTCTTCTGAACTGTTTGACAATACCATAGATGCTGCAGTCCGTAATCAGGTAAATATACATGTCCTTATCTGAACATGTAACTGAAATCTCATCGCGCTTAGTGAAGCCGATATCAAATTCCATCTTGCCCGGATAATCAAAGAAAAGCCCGAATTCTTCCTCCTGATCCCTGACAACAATAAAGTTATGGGCACCGTAGAGACTAAGCTTGTCCTCCTTCTGGTCGGGTTCATCGGTGTTGTCGGACACGTATTTATAGCCACGCTTATTAATTCCGCGCATAGCTTCACCAAGTCCGAATACTACTGCCTCATCGCTCATCGAATACTTGACCATTACGGCAGTATTCTCCTTCTCAGTAGGCTTGCCGACAAAAAGGTCGGCTCCCAGATTACCCAAAAGTTCAAGAAATTGAACTTCGTCACGATCCTCGATTCCCTCATAATCAACAACTGCATCAGTCTCAACAGGACTACCGAGCTTCAATCTGTATATCATATTTCCCCCTGATAATTCAGCCCTCAGGCTGTAAATCTCCCGTGACTGCCGGTACGGCAACCATCGAGTAATTAGTATAATAAACAACAAACCCCGGCTTGGCGCCGTTAGGCTTCTTGACGTTTCTGCGCTCAAGATAATCAACCTCTACCTTGTCATTATCCTTATTCGCAGAATAGAATGCTGCAAGTGACGCAGCCTGCTCAAAAACAGCATCAGGAACTTCACGTCCCTCAGTCTTTAGAACAACGTGTGAACCCGGACAGCCCTTGGCGTGAAACCACCAGTCTGCTCCGTTCGCGAACTTAAAAGTAAGCTCGTCATTCTGATAATTATTCTTGCCAACATATACATGGAAGCCGTCACCAACCACATAGTGGAACGGTCTGCTGACTCTTCTTCCGTTCTTGCCCTTCTGAGTCTTCTTCGAAGACTTGTCGTGCTTCTTCATGTATCCGAACTCGGCAAGCTCCTCTCTTATGGCAAACAGATCCTCTTCAAATCTCGCCATATCAAGAGCCACCTTAATTGAACCCAGATGGTCGAGTTCTTCTTTTGTCTCAACAATATATTTCGTTAGCGCCTCATAGGTTCTCTTAAGCTTGGAATACTTGTCAAAGTACTTTTTGGCATTCTCTATAGGACTCAGCTCTGCCTCAAGCGGGATCTTTATATCCTCACCTGTATAGTAATTGTTGAGCGTAGCCTCCTTAAGACCCTCAGAAAGTCCATAGCCGTAGGTCGTAAGCAGTTCGCCGTAGACTCTGTAGGTATCGCGCTTCTCGGTGTCCTTAAGCTGCTTGAGCTGAAGCTCGTACTTCTTAGATTCCCTTGAAATCGCATTCGCAATTATCTTGCTAAGATCAGTAGAACGCTGCTTAATTCTCGTAGCAATGTTTTTGCTCTCGTAGTACTCTTCAAGAAGCGCGCTGATCGAATCATATTTTTTGATGCTGATGCCTTCAAGCGATTTTATGGATGTAAGCTCTAACGCACTGTACTCCTTGGGATTATCGCTCTCCATGTATACTTCCGGCATAAACGAAGCGCTTTCAACATCCTCCATAGTCCTTTTGAAGGTCTTGTAAATATGAATCTTAATGTCCTCATCAAGTCCCAAAGCGTCAAGCTCGGCACTCATTGAAGCGCGGTAGGTTATCTCCTGCGCCATGACAGGACTTATACCCGTAAGCCTGGTATATATTGCTTTGGGTATGGGCTGAGGCTGCCCAAGTACTTCTTTTTTAAACTCCTCTTCCGTAACTGTCAGAGGATTCAGTTTATCAAGTGTTTTAGTAATAAAGTATTCTCTGCCGGGAAGCACTTCTCTTACTGAGCTCACAGAGGAAGGAACACGCTTGATGCTGTCAATTATTGTTCCCTCGCTGTCGCAGAAAATAATGTTGCTGTGCTTGCCCATAATCTCGATGATCAGACGCTTCTGTTTCAGATCGCCCATATCATCCAGATGCTCAAAATCTATGTAAATAATTCTCTCAAATTCAGGCTGCGAGATATCAATAATCTTCGCACTCTGCAGATGCTTTCTTAAAAGCATACAGAAAGCAGGCGAAGTAAGCGGCGCTTCCTTGGTCTGATTTGTAATATAAACCAGCGGAAGCGATGCATCTGCCGCGAGCAGAAGCTTGTACTGATTGTAGTTCTTGATAACAAGAACTATCTCGTCCCTCTCGGGCTGAGATATCTTCATAACCCTGCCGCCCACTAATTTATCTTTGAGCTCTGCTGTAAGCGCGGCAATAGTAATTCCGTCAAAAGCCATTTTGTTTCACCTTTATCCGGCTACCTGTCTCAGAAATTCAATTGATTTCTTAAGCTCAGGAACCGTGTAATCTATTTCTTCTTTGGTCGTATACTTAGAAAGACTAAGTCTTAACGACCCGTCTATATATTCCTCAGGTACATTTATTGCCTGTAAAACATGTGAAGTTCCTTCTCTGTTTGTAGCACAGGCAGAACCTGTCGAAGCAGCAATTCCCTTCATGTCGAGCTGAATAATAAGCGATGCTCCGTTAACGCCCCTGAAGGAGAAATTAGCATTATTGCATAATCTGTTATCAGTTACGCAAGGACCGTTCAGACGGCTATCCGGTATCTCACTAAGTATCCTGTCCGTAAGATAATCTCTTAGATTTCTAATCTTAGCAGTATCTTTATCGAGATTTCTGAGAGCCATATCCGCCGCTGTGCCAAGTCCAACTATTCCTGCCACATTCTCGGTGCCTGATCTTAAGCCGTTCTCCTGTCCGCCGCCAAGAATAAATGCAGGCATTTTGACACCGCGTCTTATATATATAAATCCGACTCCCTTAGGCCCGTGAAATTTATGTCCCGAAGCGCTCAGCGCGTCAACAAAAAGGTCTCTTACATCCACTTTTATGTGCCCTATGGCCTGTACTGCATCAGTATGAACCGGTATATCCTTATCCTTAAGAACTTCTGTAATGCTTTTAATATCATTCACAGACCCTATCTCGTTATTCGCATACATAATGCTTGCAAACGAAATATTATCAAGAGACATTCTTTTAAGCTCTTCTATGTCGACCCTTCCACAAAAATCAATCGGAGCCATTACAGTATTAACGCCCCTGCCCTTTAGCATTTCAGCGCATTTTAAAACTGCCGGATGCTCAACCGGTGTAGTAAGGAATCTTTTGCCAGCGCCTGTGCACATGCTGAAGAAACCGTTTATTGCACAGTTATCTGACTCAGTCCCACCGGATGTGAAGTATATCTCATCCGGCTCAGCATTAATCAGCGCTGCTACCTGCTCTCTGGCAGTATTAACTGCTCTTTTGGATTTTGACGCCAGCGAATACCCCGCAGAAGGATTGCCGTACATGTCCTTAAGATACGGCTCCATCGCTTCAAAAACCTGCTCGTCAATCCGCGTAGTAGCCGCGTTATCAAGATATATATTATTCATTGCCGTAAATAATAAATGAATCCCTTCCGTTGCCCTTAACTTCGTATAATGCCTTGTCCGCAAGCTCCACTAAGCCTTCGTATGTACCGGCATGCTTAGGATAAAGCGCAACACCTATGCTGGCTGATTTGTTAATAACCTGACCTTCAATCTCAACAGGCTGTCTGAGCACCTCATGAAGCTTCTTGGCCTGCTTTATCTGGTCTTCCGGATTGTTGACATTACATACGAATACAACAAATTCGTCGCCGCCTATACGTCCTACGATATCACCTGCTCTGAAGGCTCTGGTCACCTGTCTGACAACCTCGATAATGATATTGTCACCCATCAGATGTCCGTAGGTATCATTGATATTCTTGAAATGGTCAATATCTACAAGCAGAAGCATTCCTGCTTTGTCAGAGTTCTCATAGATATATCTGTCAATCAGAGTTTTTGTATACTCTTTGTTGTAGGCACCTGTCAGAGGATCACGCATAGCCTTCTTCTCGAGCATGCCGAGCTGACGCTTGTGCATATCGATATTTATGAGCTTGCCTATGTATTCCTTGCTGTCGCCGCTCTCATCTGAAAGAGGCATACAGATAAGTCTGCACCACACATAGTTGTCATTTATATCCTTGACGCGGATCTGCTCATCTATGCCGCCGCCCTTGATTGAGATTATACGGACCAGCTCTGCTACCTTCTCGATATCCTCATTGTGGACATAGCCCTTCTCCCGGACCTTATGCGCCGAGAAATTCGATATTGCTGTAGCCCCGCCGTAGAACTCCCT
>X415_White_Rhinoceros__coassemble_170_pt1 | contig 18293 bp, 12 predicted proteins | sample X415_White_Rhinoceros__metabat2_high_PE_001 | metagenome-assembled genome bin X415_White_Rhinoceros | reverse complement strand
CTTCAGCAACCTCCTTTAAGCATGTACGTCACACCTCGGCTGCAGTAGGTATTCCCATGAGCGCTGACCTCAAGAAGGCAACCTTCGTAGACGATATCGAGGGACTTGATGACTCGCCCATCGCCATTGCCTACGCAAGAGCAAGAGGAACCGACAGAATGAGTTCCTTCGGTGACTGGGTAGCCCTCTCGGATGTATGTGACAAGACAACAGCCATGATTCTTAAGCGCGAGGTTTCAGACGGAATCATCGCTCCGGGCTACACTGATGAAGCTTTGGAGATTCTTAAGTCAAAGCGCAAGGGCAACTACAATATCGTTCAGATTGACCCGAATTACGAGGCAGCAGAGAAGGAGACCAAGGAAGTATTCGGCATCACCTTTGAGCAGGGCCACAACAACTTCAAAATTAACAGAGAGCTTCTCACTGAGATAGTAACCGCGAACAAAAATCTTCCCGAGGATGCCGTAAGAGACCTTATAATCTCCTTAATCACCCTTAAGTATACCCAGTCCAATTCAGTCTGCTTCGCATACAAGGGACAGGCAATCGGCGTTGGCGCAGGACAGCAGTCACGTATCCACTGCACACGTCTTGCAGGCTCCAAGGCAGACACCTGGTTCTTAAGACAGCACGAGAAGGTGCTTAACCTGCCCTTTAGAGCTGACATAGGAAGACCCGACCGCGACAACTGCATCGACGGCTACATTAACGGCAACGAAGAGGATGTTACGGCAGACGGCAATTGGGAGAAATATTTCACTAAGAAGCCCGAGAAGCTCACTGATGCTGAGAAGCGCGCATATCTTGACACCATCACAGGCGTGGCTCTCGGCTCTGACGCTTTCTTCCCCTTCAGCGATAACATTGAGCGCGCCAAGAAGAGCGGCGTAAGCTACGTTGCCGAGCCCGGCGGTTCTGTTCGTGATGACGCGGTTATTGACTGCTGCGACAAGTACAACATGGTTCTTGCGTTCACACATATGAGACTGTTCCATCACTGATAACGGCGCACATTTGGAAATAAATATTTACACCGATAAACCAATATAATAAAATATAGCAAAAGCATGATGAGCAGATGGCTTAGGCTGTCTGCTCTCATAAATTGCCCGGGTATTGTCACAGTACCTGAGCAGACTTAGGGAGGTAGAGTATGATATACAAAAGCATTTCGGAGATGATAGGCGCTACGCCTGTTCTTGAGGCATCGCGCTTTGTCGCTTACTATGACCTGGACACTAAGATTTTTGCCAAGCTTGAGTACCTTAATCCTGCGGGAAGTGCCAAGGACAGAGTGGCACGCGAGATTATCGACGAGGCTGAGAAGCGCGGCGAGATTAAGGCGGGTACGGTGATTATCGAGCCTACCAGCGGCAACACGGGAATCGGACTTGCGGCAATCGCAGCTTCACGCGGCTATCGCGCGGTTTTTGTCATGCCCGACACCATGAGTATTGAGAGACAGAATATCCTTAAGGCGCTCGGAAGCGAGGTTGTGCTCACTCCCGGAGCAGAAGGAATGGCGGGTTCAATAAAGAAGGCTGAGGAGCTTGCTAAAACCTACAGGTCAGCATTTATCGCGGGCCAGTTTGACAATCCTGACAATCCGCGCGCACATGAGAAGACAACAGGACCTGAGCTTTGGGCAGATATGCAGGGCGACATCGACATCTTCATCGCTTCGGTAGGAACCGGCGGAACAATTACGGGAACAGGACATTACTTAAAGAGCAAAAATCCTGACATTAAGGTGATTGCTGTTGAGCCTGCAGGTTCACCCATGCTCTCTAAGGGTGAGAAGGGCGCACATAAGATTCAGGGTATCGGCGCAGGCTTTGTGCCCAAGGTACTTGACACGAAGGTGTATGATGAAGTAGTAGCGGTAAGCGATGACGATGCATTTAACTACAGCAGGGCATTCGCAAAATCTGAGGGCATTACCGTAGGAATCTCCTCGGGAGCAGTTCTTGCAGCAGCAGCTCAGGTTGCCAAAAGACCTGAGAACAAGGGTAAGAACATCGCGGTATTACTTACGGACGGCGGAGACAGATATTTCTCAACACCGCTTTTTACCGAATAATCAGAACAGACCAAATTTGAAAACGGAGAATCATTATGGGATATAAGTATGAAGTGCATATGCACACCTTTGAGGCAAGCAAGTGCGGCGTGACACCAGGCGCAGACTATATAGCAGAGTTTAAGAAGAGAGGCTATGACGGAATCATCATTACCGATCATTTCTTCCACGGCAATACCAGACCTTCAAGAGATCTTCCCTGGGAGGATTATGTTGAGGAGTTCTGCAAGGGCTATGAGGCTGCCAAGGCTGAGGGCGACAAGCAGGGCCTTAAGGTGTTCTTCGGATGGGAGCACGGCATGAGAGTTGACGAGTACCTGACCTACGGTCTTGACAAGGAATGGCTCAAGGCTCATCCCGAGGTGCGCGATGCTGAGCATGACGAGTTCTATAAGCTCATTCATGAGGCAGGCGGACTTGTAGTTGAGGCACATCCCTTCAGAGAGCGCGGCTACGTTGATATCGTCAAGATTCATCCTTATCAGTGCGACGCTATGGAGGTTGCCAACTGGGGCAATCCTCCCTATCAGGACATCATGGCTTACAACTACTGCAAGGACAGAGGAATTATCATGACCTCAGGCACCGACCTTCACGACGTCAAGAATCTTGAGACCTCTGAGTGCGGCATGGTATTTGACGAGCCCCTGAATTCAATTCAGGATTTCGTTGAGCGCGTTAAGTCCGGTAAGGGCTTCAGGCCCATGATTCCTGCGGAGCGTATGGTTCCGATTACAAAGGATATTCAGAACACTCTTCCCATGAAGCTCTATGATGAGAACAATGTCGGCAGAGATATTGAGATGAAGGATATTTTCCCGAACGTATATTGATAAAACAGGCGGTCAATTCTATTGACCGCTTTTGTTTTGCATGGTAAAATATTCTAATCCGGTTGGGTTATATGCTCAGCCAATAATGTATTAGGAGGATTTATATATGAGTACACCCCATAACGCTGCGAAAGTAGAGGATGTTGCAAAAACTGTCCTTATGCCCGGTGATCCCTTACGTGCTAAATTTATCGCAGAGAACTTTTTAGAGAATCCCGTATGTATCAATACGGTTCGTAATATGCTTGGCTACACAGGTACCTATAAGGGACGCAAGGTTACCGTAATGGGCGGTGGCATGGGTATGCCTTCAGTAGGTATTTACACCTATGAGCTTTTTAATTTCTACGATGTTGACAACATCATCCGTATCGGCTCATGCGGCTCTTACAGAGACGATGTTAAGCTTGGCGGACTTATGATTGCACAGGGTGCCTGCACAGATTCAAACTATGCGCACAACTACAATCTTCCCGGAACCTTCGCTCCTATCGCAGATTTCGGTCTTCTCCGCAAGGCAGTTGAGGTTGCTGAGAGCAAGAACATCCCCGTTGCAGTAGGTAACGTTCTTTCAAGCGACGTATTCTACAACGATGCTGACGATGTTAACGAGCGCTGGGCTAAGATGGGCGTTATGTGCGTTGAGATGGAGGCAGCAGCTCTCTACATGAACGCAGCACGCGCAGGCAAGAAGGCTTTATGCATCCTGACCGTTTCAGATCAGATCTTCACAGATGAGCACCTCAGCGCAGAAGAGCGCCAGACAAGCTTCAAGAGCATGATGGAAGTTGCTCTCGAACTCGCATAAGCAGTTTTTGCAAGATTAACAACACCCGTTGCCGTGTACAATGCAGAAAGTATTTGATATTCTGTTATTGACACGAGGTGGAGGTTGTGTTAACATACGCCTTGATAATATTGGTAGAGGCGCATCGATTATGAGTACCTGCCCGGACGTGTCACGCACGGTTGAACGGCAGCGAAAGGATGAGATGCCGAAATAGGATTTGTCGTGAGCAGGTCCCGTTGGTCTGTAAGTTAAGAGCTTAGAGACTGTCATCGATTTCGATGGAGCGCTACCTAAGGTACAATTTATTTAGGGACACAAGGTCCTTGAATTGATTTTGTTCTTTAGCGTCGACTCCGGTCGGCGCTTTATTTATTGTAAGGAGGAAAGTATATGAGCAAGAAAGTTATTTTCACAGGAGCAGCAGTTGCTATTATCACACCCATGAACGCAGACGGTTCAGTTAATTTTGAGGAATTCAGGAAGCTGATTGATTTCCAGATCAATAACGGCACAGATGCCATCGTTGTCTGCGGAACCACAGGTGAGGCATCAACACTTTCACATGAGGAGCATGTTGAGTGCATCAGGTTCGTAACAAAGTATGTTAACAAGAGAGTTCCCGTTATCGCAGGAACAGGTTCCAACTGTACAGAGACCGCTATCTGGCTCTCACAGCAGGCTGAGGCAGCAGGCGCTGACGCAGTCCTTCTTGTAACACCTTACTACAACAAGGCAACCCAGAAGGGACTTATCAAGCACTTCGGCGACACCGCTAAGGCTATTAACATCCCTGTTATTCTCTACAACATTCCCGGACGTACAGGCGTTAACATTCAGCCTGAGACTATTAAGTACCTTGCAGACAACTTCGAGAACATCGTTGCTGTTAAGGACGCTACAGGCAACATCGGCTGGACTGCTCAGGTATCATATCTGTGCGGCGATGATTTCACTATTTACTCAGGCGATGACAACGCAATCTGCCCCATCCTTTCATTTGGCGGCAAGGGCGTAATCAGTGTGCTCTCACACGTTGCACCCATGGACACACACCTTATCGTTAAGAAGTTCTTAGACGGCGACACTAAGGGCAGCCTTGAGCTTCAGCGCAAGTATCTGCCTCTCGTTAACCTGTTATTCTGCGAGGTTAACCCTATTCCTGCCAAGACCGCATGCAGTCTTATGGGATTTGCAGCAGGTCCTATGAGAAGCCCTCTTACTGAGATGGAGCCCGAGCACAAGGAGGCACTCGCAGCTGAGATGAAGAGACTCGGTATCATTAAGTAATAACCTGCAGGCATGTGAGTAAGGGATTAAGGAAGGTATCATTATGGTAAATATTATTTTCTGCGGCTATAACGGCCGTATGGGCAAGGTTATACGTGATCTTATTGACGGTATAGACGACATGCAGATAGTTGCAGGTGTTGACATCAATAAGGGCGAGGTAGCGTTCCCTGTCTACGATTCAGCTGACAAGGTAAGTGAGGCTGCTGACGTTATCATTGATTTCTCGTCACCGAAGGCACTTGATGCTGTACTTAATAAGGCTGTTTCGGGTAATATTCCCGTTGTTCTGTGCACTACAGGCTACAGTGCAGAGCAGCTTGAGCAGATTAAGGCAGCGTCAGAGAAGGTAGCAATCCTGCGCTCCGGCAACATGAGCCTTGGAATTAACACCATGGCCAAGCTTATCACTGAGGCAGCTAAGATTTTAGCTGACCAGGGCTTTGACATCGAAGTGGTTGAGAAGCATCACAACCAGAAGCTGGATGCTCCTTCAGGAACGGCAATCCTTTTGGCTGATGCCATGAAGAAGGTTCTTACCGAGGATTACGATTATGTATATGACCGCACAGGAAGACGCGAGAAGAGACCTAAGAACGAGATCGGTATCTCAAGCGTAAGAGGCGGCTCTATCGTAGGCGAGCACGAGGTTATTTTCGCAGGTCTTGACGAGGTTATTGAGATTAAGCACACCGCATATTCAAGAGCAATCTTTGGCAAGGGTGCTATAAGTGCTGCAAGATTCCTTGCAGGAAGAGCTCCGGGGATGTATGATATGAGTGATGTCATCGGATAAGAATTGATCCGGGGCATTATATTAATACCGAATGGAGTAATACTATGGTTTTATGCGGAAGTAATTCATACAATCAGAAATACTATCTGGATTCCCGTTTTGAGAAGCTGCCCTCACAGGTGAAGGACGAGCTTAAGATTATGTGCGTTCTGTTCACTGAGGAGGTAGGCGGCAACATCACCTTTGAATACGACGAGGACGGCGAGCTTATAATCGAGACCTCCTGTAACGAGGGTGATCTTCTGTACGACGAGATCGGAGCGGGCCTGTTAGTTAAGAAGATGAGAGACACGCGCGCGGAGTTCTTTGAGAGCCTCGAGCTGTATTACCGTGTTTTCATTCTTCATGAGGATGTTGATCTTGATGAGTAATTTTGTACCGGAGGTTTAGATATGCTGCTTTGTATAGATGTCGGCAATACCAACACCAACTTCGCCTTATATGAGGGCGACGAGGAGAAGGCTTTCTTCGCCATCACAACCAAGACTCCCAGAACCTCTGACGAGTTCGGCGGAGCCATAAGAGAGCAGATGCACGTCAAGGGCCTGTCTGTTAAGGACATCGACGGCTGTATCATTGCAAGCGTTGTTCCGGGCATTATGCACTCGCTCGTCAACGGAATTATTAAGCTCACGGGCATCACCCCCATGGAGGTAGGCGCAGGAATCAAAACAGGTGTCAAAATAAAGCTTGCCAACCCTAAGGAAGTCGGTGCGGACCGAATTGTAGACCTGGCGATTGCTTACGAGCTGTACGGCGGACCTACAATGGTCATTGATTTCGGCACGGCAACTACCTATGATCTTATCGATGCGGACGGATGCTTCGCTTACGGACTTACCTGTCCCGGAATCCGTATCAGTGCTAACGCGCTGTGGAACGATACCGCGAAGCTTCCTGAGATAGAGATTAAGCGACCTGATTCAATACTGGCCAACGACACTGTTACCAGTATGCAGGCGGGACTTGTGTACGGCTGTATAGGACAGACAGAGTACATTGTTAAGAAGGTTAGAGAGGCAGCAGGGCTTAAGGGCATGAAGGTAGTCGCTACCGGAGGCTTGGGACGCACGATTGCGGATGCCACGGATGTTATTGATGAGTATGACAGAAAGCTGACCATGAAGGGCCTTAAGCTTTTGTACTACAAGAACAATAAAAAGAGAGATTTATGAGAATAGGTAATGTAGAAGTCGGCAGGCTGAGCCTCGGCCCTATGGCCGGAGTTACGGACCTGCCGTTTAGAATGTTATGCAGAGAGAAGGGCGCAGAGCTTATTTACACGGAGATGGTGAGCGCCAAGGGTATTCACTATAATAACCGCAATACCCGCGATCTTTTGCGCGTAGACGCCCATGAGCGGCCTGTAGCGCTTCAGCTGTTCGGTTCTGAGCCTGACATCATGGCGGAGACTGTAGAGCGCTTAGAGGCCTGGGATGACAGCGACAAGCTTCTTAAGAGCATCACTGAGGAGTACGGCAGGACTCAGTTCGACATATTTGATGTCAACATGGGCTGCCCGGTGCCCAAGGTAGTGAATAACGGCGAGGGCTCGGCGCTTATGAAGACACCAAGGCTTGCGGGCGACATAGTACGTGCCATGGTCAAGGTCGCCAAACGTCCCGTCACGGTCAAAATAAGGGCCGGCTTTGACGCTTCCTGCGTTAATGCAGTGGAGGTAGCCAAGATACTCGAGGATGCCGGCGCGGCGGCCATAGCGGTCCATGCGAGGACACGTGAGCAGTATTACAGCGGCAGGGCAGACTGGAACATAATAAGAGATGTTAAAAGGGCGGTGTCGATACCTGTAATAGGTAACGGTGACGTGGATTCTCCCGAAAGTGCCAAAAGGATGCTTGAAGAGACCGGCTGTGACGGCATAATGATTGCGCGCGCGGCTGAGGGCAATCCCTGGATATTCGAGCAGATAAACGCATATCTTGAGCGCGGCGAGATTATAAAAAAGCCTTCGTTTGACGAGGTTCTCACCATGGTCAGAAGACATGCCGCGATGCTTGTCGATTACAAGGGCGAGGACACTGCGGTCAGAGAGCTTAGAAAGCATGTGGCGTGGTACACGGAAGGCTTCCCCTATTCTGCGAAGCTTAGAGGCGAGATTAACTCCTGTATGACCATAGAGGATGTGTTTGACAGGCTCACAGCCTATGCTGAACAGTTGCTGTGATGTTGTAATTCACAAAAAACGAAAAAGTTTCGAAATAAGGGTTGCAAAACAAAAGCCGTTGTAGTAATATGTGATACAAGATTTTGAAGGACGGACATATGTACGTCATACAAAGACAGAATATAAAGCTAAGGAAAGTGGAGGAATTGAGTTATGGCTAAGTTAAAAGCAGGTGTTTTAGGTGCAACCGGTATGGTTGGACAGCGTTTTGTACAGCTTCTTGAGAATCATCCCTGGTTCGAGGTTGCTGCTGTTGCAGCAAGCCCCAGAAGTGCAGGCAAGACCTATGAGGAAGCAGTAGGCGACCGCTGGAAGATGGATACACCCATGCCTGAAGCAGTTAAGAAGATGATTGTTATGAATGTTAACGAAGTTGAGAAGGTAGCATCACAGGTTGACTTCGTATTCAGCGCAGTTGATATGACTAAGGACGAGATCCGTGCTATAGAGGAAGCATATGCTAAGGCAGAGGTACCCGTTGTTTCGAACAACAGTGCTCACCGCTGGACTCCCGACGTTCCCATGATCGTTCCGGAGCTTAACCCTGAGCATGTTGATGTTATTGAGTTCCAGAAGAAGCGTCTTGGAACAAAGAAGGGCTTTGTAGCAGTTAAGCCTAACTGCTCAATCCAGAGCTATACTCCCGCCCTTCACGCTCTTAAGGAATTCGAGCCTACTGTTGTTGTTGCTACAACCTATCAGGCTATTTCCGGCGCAGGCAAGAACTTCAAGGACTGGCCCGAGATGATCGACAACGTTATCCCTTATATCGGCGGCGAGGAAGAGAAGTCAGAGCAGGAGCCCTTACGTATCTGGGGCCACATCGAGAACGGCCAGATTGTCAAGGCTTCATCACCCATCATCACAACACAGTGCATCAGAGTTCCCGTTACAAACGGACATCTTGCAGCTGTATTTGTTAACTTCAAGAAGAAGCCTACCAAGGAGCAGATATTAGAGAAGTGGGCAACCTTCAAGGGTGTTCCGCAGGAGCTTGAGCTTCCGAGCGCTCCCAAGCAGTTCATTCATTACTTTGAGGAAGACAACCGTCCTCAGACAAAGCTTGACCGCGACACAGAAGGCGGCATGGCAGTATGTATGGGCCGCTTAAGAGAGGACAGCGTATACGACTACAAGTTCGTAGGTCTCTCACACAACACTCTCCGCGGTGCTGCAGGCGGCGCTGTACTTATGGCTGAGCTTCTTAAGGCTAAGGGCTATATTTACTAAAAATTCAGATTCCGCATACTGATACAGAAAGCTGATAAAGAGAATAACTTCATGTGAATAAGGGAATCCGCGTAATGCGCGGGTTCCTTTTTTGTTACACAGTCCAAGGTGTGTGTGACGGTTTTGTGACACTTAGAATGGTAGAATCGTGGTCAGGATACTATGGCAGAACTGTCAGATTAAATGAAACCGGAGGTATAAATATGGGCGGATCTAAAAACATGAGCGTAAAAAAGGTGACCAAGAAGGAACTGTACAACAGAATGACTGATTTAAACATTCTGAAAGACTGGAAGGCTTCTGTCGACAAGTATGGAGGATTAGATACTATGCTTGGTGAAATTCTCTATTCTGACGGCAATTTTAAAGTAGACGATCAGGAGATAAAGTTCAACAATAAAGAAGAGTTTCAGAATTTTGCAGCTGCGCATAAAGGCAAGCCCTTCTTTGAGCTTGGCCGTCAACCGGGGCAGCATTTTAAGTTATACGCTATGTCCAAGGGCATTGAGCCTGAAGATATTGTAAGCATGGTGGAGAACCCTGAGTCTGCCAAGAGTATTAAGACTAAAGCGAAGCTTAAAGATCTCAGACAGGGCTTTATCAGCATGTGCGCAAAAGAGAACATTGATGAAATCGCGGATATGTATGCAGGGTATACTAAGGTCGTCAAGGAACATGCAAATCAGATGTTTGATAATATTAAATCAATTGAAAAAATGACTAAGAACTGGGGTATGATTGAGGCCCTTGGCGGATCATACTCATATATTGCGCAGTCTCTTGAGTATAAGGCACCTAAGGGACAGCCGGAGCTCACTACCAAGCTGGTTGAAAGTGTGGATAAGAAGCTTAAGGAACAAGGGATGAAGGTCGGATTTGATGACCTCTATAACATGGTGGAAGTCAATGAGATGGTTATGCAGATTCCTTTGGGTCAGACGCTTACTCAGACGAAGAAGAACTACACGGTAGATAGTACAGCCAGCGGTCTTTCGAATGTCACGAGTACACTGGCAGCAATTGATTATTTAACAAAGCATGTCAAGGCTGATGATCCTCAGGAGCTTATGAAAGTAAACAATGAAGATATGAGCTTCAACGCTACCCTGATTTCTGCACTTGTGAGATCGGATGTCAACAGAAAGATAAAGGATTTGCCTGATAACCTTCTTACCTTTTATGTCAAAGAAGGAGAAATGGTTGCTAAGGGTGAACTCAAGGAGAGCGAATATGATATAAGCAATCCCGCCTCTATCTCATACAAAAAGACTAATAGGGATATCGTTATCGGGCCTGTTCCGGAAATACCAATGAAGGACAAGCTGCTTCAGAGAATGATAGATACTGAACCGCTTGAAGAATTGGCCGCAGAGAAGGCTAAGTATCGGGAGATAGACAATTATTTCGGCAGCACCCTGATTGGAGATCATACATATAAGATTAACGGCGAAGAAAGAAAGTTCGCTGACGCTGATGCATTTGCCAGATTTGCAAGAGAGCATCAGGGCAAACCTTTTATGGAGCTGTACAGGCATCCGGAGCAGCACTTTAAGGTATACGCGCTGTCCAAGGGAGTCAAGCCTGAGGAACTAATCAGAATGATTGACGAGCCTAATGCAGAAGAGAGCAAAAAGCTTAAGAACAAAATCGAGAACATGCGCGATGACTTTGTGAAAATGTGTGCAGACGAGAACCTCGAGCAGGTGTCACAGATGTATGCAGATTTCGCAGAGGTTACAAAGGAATATTCGTCAAAGATTCTGGACGGAACAAAGAGCATTGAAGCTATGACTGAGAAAGCAGGCCTTTGTATGGTGTTTGGAGGCTGCCAGTCTTATATTGAGCAGTCCCTCAACATTATCTATACCAGAGATATGGAACCGAATACCCAGTCAGTAATAAGGATGACCAATGAAAAGCTTCAGAAGAAGGGTTCCGACGTAACTTTTGAGGATATGATGCATCTTATGGTTTTCAACGAAATAGCATTCCAAGTAGAACCGAAGAAGGCAATTGAACGTCTGAAGAAGGTTACGTCAGCGGAGGACAAGGTTTCTACTGCCTTTGATGTATTCAGCGCACTGGCACGGATAGATTATATTACTGAGCATATAACTGCCAAAGAACCTGCGGCTGTAATGAAGCAGATAACAAATGAAGTACTTGATGACGCGGCGAGTGTATCCGGTGTACTTTCGGCTGAAAACCCTGCACAGGGATTTGATAAGATTCCTGAAAGAATTAGAAAATACTATCTGAAGGAAGGAGAAGTCCTGCCTGAGGGTGAACTGAAAACCGAAGATTATAAAGTAATCAATTTGGATGATAAGTCAGTTAAAGAGCAGCTGTTTGACAGCAGAATGAAGGCTCCGTATGAGGAGGCCCGTAATAAGTTTGCCATAAATAAAGATGATATGCTTCCGACCATAGATGAAGGAGAAGAAATTCCATATGAAGCTTATCCAGTAAGGAAAGCCGTTATTACGCCCTTCCCTGAGGAGCCCAAGCCGTTTAACGAGGAATGTCCTAATAATGTTGGCTTTGAGCAGAAGCTTATGGTCGACAGATTCAATTCCTATATCTATGAATCTGAGAAGCTTAAGTGGATGAATAACTGTCTTGAGCAGGTAATGTACGAGGGAACAACCTTCGCTCCTAATCCTGAAGAACCGGAGCAGAAAGTTACCTTACAGGGTATGGATGAATGCCGCACATTCCTTAAGCGGTTCATAGACAAGCCGTTCCATGAGCTTTCGCGTCCAGGCAATCAGGCAGATCATATGAAGGCCTTTTGCATGGCAGAGGGTGTGAAAGCGGACGAACTGTACGAGATGTTTACTAATCCTGATTCTCCGAATGCGAAGATAACAAGGAAGAAGGTCGAGAAGGCTCGTCAGAATCTGTTTGAGACTGCATGCTGTATGGATGAAGAGCTTGCTACTTCAAAAGCCGTAGATTTCTATGAGAAATATCTTAAGCAGATGAAACAGGCATCTGAAAAATTCTATACGGCGGGTGATTTCTCTGATGAAGCACAGCTTAAGTACATAAACGAATACTCGGGTTCGGGTTCTCTGCTTCAGCAGACTCTTGGCATCAGCCTTAATCCTCCCCGTAAAATGGGATTAGAGATTGTAGACAGGGTCAATGACCGTCTGAAGGAATCCGGTATAGATGCGACAATGGCAGAGATTGAGAAGCTTGCCTCAAAGGTAGAACATACAAGGCAGTCATTCGATACATACTCTAAGTATATACCTTATGACAAGCCGGAAGCTATTATGGGCATGGGCAATTATGATTCTGCTTTCCACTCGAGAAAGCTACTGGAGGAAGAGGCTAAAGAGTTTGGTCCTTCTTTTGACAATTATATGAAGAATGCTGGCGATATCACTCAGTATAATATATGGAAATATAACGGTGACTCCTATCTGGACGAACATGAAATAGATAAAGAACCTGAGCTGGCTATTAAGTTTATAAACGACAGCCTTTATACCAAAGAAGAACGTACTGAGATTAAGAATAATGTATACAGACAGACCGGCGACCTCAAAGAAACCATGAAGGGCTTCATGGAAGAGCTGAAGGCCTGCGATTCAGGTTTCTTAAAGCTGCGTGGAAGCGGCAAGTTCAAGGATATGCGCACGGCTATTGATGAACTGAATGAGAGTATTCAGAGTATGTCTGACAACCCGTCAAGCGAATTCTATGAGGCACTTGGCGAGCAGTTCGCTGAGGTTCAGAGACTTTCGAGCGAGTATCTTAAGGGCAAGACAGATGTTGATCAGAAGGCTCAGACTAATGCCGGAAGACGTAAGAACATTGCAGATATTTTCAATACATATTCCAATATCGGTAAGGCTTTCTGCCAGTACAAGCAGGATGATTTAGCAGCGCGTTATGCAGAGCACGAGAAAGTCCACGAGGCTTTTACTGCTAAGAGTGAGAAGTTCGACTTCACTGCAAAACCGATTGAAGAGCAGAAGGCTAAGGTTGAGCCTGAGAAGCCGAAGGAGGTAGTTGAGCCTGAGAAGCCCAAGGCAGTGGAAGAAGCGCCTAAGCCTATGGTGGACAGTGCGGAGGTTAAGGCACAGAAGCATGCAATCTGGGAAAAGGTCATGAATGAGAAGACTGATGTTATTATTAAGATTGGCGATAGCGATTCCGGTAAGCTGAAGCTCAGTAAGGACGAGAGGTGTACGCTTGCTGCTAAATGGCTTGTTAACACCCTGGTCGAGAACGAACGCTTCAAGAATGATCCTGTGCAGCAGCCTATGCTGAATACTATAGTGAAGGTGGGCTATGACAAGGTTATTGAACTGTGCAGCAATACTCCTACCATCAGGAACCTGCCAAAGAATATTATCTTAAGAGGTCAGAGAGACAAAAAGGATCTGTGCGCGGACCTCATTCTCGATATCAAGAAGCAGTCAGCCGCTATAAAGCAGCCCGATACGGCGAAGACTATGCAGAAGCAACCGGTACAGCAGAAGCATACAAAGCCGGAAGAGAAGAAAGCCGGCACAAACCTTGCAAAATAATTTAGAAAGTTGCAAAAAAATTGGCGGAGTGGTATATTGGTAATAGAGAAGTGTATTTGATTTACCAAAAATATCAGGAGGTAGCAATTTAATGAGTTTAGAGAAATCTGATGAATTGAAAGAACGGATATCTGCGGCGCGAGGCGTTGAGAAAGCAGAGCTTGTTCTGAAAAATGCTAAGATTCTGAATGTTTTTACAGGTGAGGTCGAGAAGGGCGATATCGCAATCCAGGGCGGATACGTCGCAGGTATCGGTTCCTATAAGGGAATTGAAGAAATCGATCTTAAGGGCGCGACCGTATGTCCCGGCCTTATCGACGGCCATATCCATATTGAGAGCTCAATGGTAGCACCCGGCGAGTTCGCAAGAGCAGTCGTTCCTCACGGAACCACTGCAGTTATAACAGATCCTCATGAGATCGCTAACGTTGCAGGAGCTGAGGGAATTTCGTTTATGCTTGAGAGAAGCGACGCGCTTCCTCTTGAAGTATTCTTCATGCTTCCTTCCTGTGTACCCGCTACTCCGCTTGATGAGTCAGGCGCAGAGCTCAATGCGGCATCACTTAACAGCTTCTATGCCAACAAGCGCGTTTTGGGCCTTGCGGAGCTGATGAATGCTTTTGGAACCGTAAGAAACGATCCTGAGATTATTTCCAAGATTTTAGGCGCACAGGACCACGGCAGAATCGTGGACGGACATGCGCCCGGACTTACAGATAAGGAGCTTAACGCATACGTTGCGGCAGGCGTCAATTCAGATCATGAATGCTCAAGCGCAGATGAGGCAATTGAGAAGCTCAAGCGCGGACAGTGGATTATGATCCGCGAGGGCACTGCAGCTAAGAATTTACAGGCATTACTTCCTCTGTTTGATGACAAATACTGTGACCGCTGTATGTTAGTTACCGATGACAAGCATCCCGGTGATCTGCTTTCATTAGGTCATATCGATTACATCATCCGTGAGGCAATCAAGGCCGGCAAGAAGCCTGCTAACGCTATTAAGATGGCAAGCTTCAACGCAGCTCGGTATTTTGGCTTAAGCCAGCGCGGCGCAGTAGCACCCGGATACAGGGCAGACCTCATTGTAGTTCCCGACATCGAGCATTTCGATGTACAGATGGTATTTAAGAAGGGACAGCTGGTTGCGAAGAACGGTCAGCTCCTTGCCAACATTCCTGAGTATGTCAGAAAGCCCGGCACCTTCGAGAGAGTATACCATTCCTTCAATCTCAGAGAGCTTAAGCCTGAGGATTTCGTAATCGCAGGCAAGGGCAAGAAGAAGCGCGTAATCGGCATGATGAAGGGTGAGCTCTTAACACAGGAGATTATTGTTCCCTCTAACATGGAGGCAGCAGCCAAGGCATCAAACGGTGAGCATCTTGCAGTCGCACCCGGTGTTGAACTTGACAAGGACATCGTTAAGCTCGCTGTTGTTGAAAGACATAAGAATACAGGACATATCGGTGTGGGCTTCACATCAGGCTACGGTATTAAGTACGGCGCAATCGCATCAAGTATTGCCCATGATTCACACAACCTGATTATAGCAGGCACAAACGATACAGATATGGCTCTTGCAGCCAACGCAGTACGCGAGAACGAGGGCGGTCTTGCAATCGCCATTGACGGAACTGTGGTTTCAACACTTGCGCTTCCCATCGGCGGACTTATGTCGGAGCGCGGCGCGGCATACGTTGAGGACAGACTTATTGAGATGAAGGCAATTGCCCGCAAGATGGGCGTTACCGAGGGTATCGATCCCTTCATGACTCTCGGCTTTGTAAGTCTTCCCGTTATCCCTAAGCTCAGACTTCTTACCGAGGGCTTATGCGATGTTGATACACAGAGCTATATTCCCGTTCTGTTTGATTGAATTTATAGGACGATATTTGTAAGGCTTCGGGCGCTTCTGCGGTCGGAGCCTTATAGGTTCTGAATTATGTATTTACTTGACTCTATATAGGAAATGATATATACTTCGGTATGGCGTAGAGCCAAATAAACGAAAGAGGAAGCATTATGAAAAGATTATTATCACTCATGATGCTGCTTGTAATGATGACTGTACTTTGCGCATGCAAGGACGGTACATCTAAAAATACAAACGAGACCTCGGATTCAGTTTATTACGGAGGAAGAATAACAGTAGGTATTACCCAGGATTTGGATAGTCTTGACCCACACAAGGCAGTTGCGGCAGGAACCAAAGAAGTTCTGTATAACATTTTTGAGGGCCTTATTAAGGTTGGCAAGGATGGAAGCTTTGTTCCCGCTGTTGCGGAGAGCTACGAGATTCTTGATGGCGGCTTAAGATACAATTTTGTACTTAGGAGCGGAGTTAAGTTTCACAATGGCAAGACCGTTACAGCAGATGACGTAATATATTCTCTTAAAAGAGCAGCCGGTATGGGTGATGACACAGATGTCAATCCAGTATCGGCTTTTTCTGTTATTTCCGAAATAAATAAAACTGACAAGGGCGTTGAAATCGTTCTTTCTTCACCCAACACCGAGCTTATCGGATTCTTCACAAGCAGCATAATTCCTTGCGATTACAAGGATCAGGGAACCGCGCCCGTAGGCTGCGGTCCGTTCAAATTCGTATCCTACGAGCCTCTTACGAAGTTCGTTATTGCGAAAAACGAAGACTATTATATCGAAGGAGCACCTTATCTTGATGAGGTCACCTTCAAAATCTGTGCAAACGCTGATTCAGCCTTCTTAGAGCTTCTCGGCGGCAGCATTGATCTGTTCCCTTATCTTACAAGCGACCAGGCTGCACAGCTTGCAGGCCGTATGAATGTAGAGACCGGTACCATGAATCTGGTTCAGGCGCTGTTCTTAAACAACGCTGTTGCGCCTTTTGATAATATTAAGGTGCGTCAGGCTCTGTGCTATGCGGTTGACCGCAACGCCATATTAGGCGTGGTAGCGGGAGGCAAGGGCGCAGTAATAGGAACTAACATGTTCCCCTCATTTGAGCAGTACTACGACGGCTCATTAGTTAACACATATGCTTATAATCCTGAGAAGGCCAAAGAGCTTCTTAAGGAAGCGGGCTGTGAGAACCTTACCTTCACGATTTCAGTGCCTTCGAATTATGATTTCCACGTGAAGACCGCTGAGGTCATTGTTGATCAGCTCAGTAAGGTGGGCGTAACAGCCAAAATCAATCTTGTCGAGTGGTCAACCTGGCTGTCAGATATATACGTAGGCCGTCAGTTTGAGTCAACCATCATCGGACTTGACTCACAGCTTGCGCCTTCGGACGTTCTGAGATTCTACCCCACAGAGTCAGGCAAGAATTTCATCAACTACTCAAATGCCAGGTTCGACGAGCTTTTTGCCAAGGCGAAGGCTACAACGGACGCAACAGAGAAGAGTGCATTCTATAAGGAGCTTGAAGGCATTCTGACTAACGATGCGGCTTCTGTATACATTCAGAGCCCTGCACAGTATGTCGCTGTAAGCTATAAGCTCGCAGGATATACCTTCTACCCTGTATTCGTACAGGATATGAGCACAATTTATTACACATCAGAGCCTGCAAAATAGTTGCTCGCGCTGCATAAATGATTAATACATAAGGCGGGGCTTGGCCTCGCCTATGTTTCTGTAAGAGAAAGGAGGTCGCCATGTATTTCGTTAAAAAATTAATATCGTTTGCTATTACCATAGCTGTTGTGGCGCTTCTTTCCTTCGTTCTGTTCAGCATTATTCCTTCAGATGCAGCGGTCACTAAGCTCGGAACAAACGCTACGGCAGAGGCTGTCGAGGAAGCACGTGAAGCAATGGGGCTGAACGACCCGGTCGTAACAAGATTCTTCAGATGGGCCGGTGACGCAATAAAAGGAGATTTCGGATATTCGATAAGATACGAGAATGTTCGCGTGGGCGATCTGATTGCTTCAAGACTGCCCGTAACGCTTACGCTTGCAGGATTATCAGTGCTTCTTACGGCACTTATTGCTATTCCGATAGGACTTTGGTCAGCACAGAAGCCCGGAGGCTTCTTAGACAGATTCACGGATGCGGTTTCTGTGGCTTTTATGGCTGTTCCTTCGTTTGTTCAGGGTATTCTGGTTACTCTCATATTTGGCATTGTCCTTCACGCCTTCACACCCGGCGGCTATATTGAGCCTCGCGAGAATCTGACCGGTTTTTTGGGCTTTATGTTCTTCCCTGCGCTTTCTGTCGCGCTTCCCAAGATTGCGATGACTGTACGGTTTATGAAGACTTCAGTCAAGACTGGGCTCAATGAGAATTATGTACGCACGGCGCGCGCTAAGGGCAATACGACAGAACAGGTTATGTGGAAGCATGTTTTTGGCAATTCACTGATTCCCGTTATCACCTTTGTCGGCCTGATTGTGGCCGAGGTTTTGGCAGGAAGTATTATGATTGAGCAGGTTTTCAACCTTCCCGGCATGGGCCGCCTGCTTGTTACTTCAATTCTTAACCGTGATTTTAACGTGGTACAGGCCATCGTAATCTACATCGCAACAACGGTACTTTTTTTCAACGTGGCGGTCGACCTTATCG
>X415_White_Rhinoceros__coassemble_169_pt1 | contig 18528 bp, 15 predicted proteins | sample X415_White_Rhinoceros__metabat2_high_PE_001 | metagenome-assembled genome bin X415_White_Rhinoceros | reverse complement strand
TCTATAGCCAAAGTCTTGTTCCGACATTTTAGCGGAATCTACTGAAGCTAAAATTTTTGGACATTGAATTGTTCAAAACCTCAATAATGCCCAAAATGCTGTCCGCGGCCAAAATCTTCTGGGCATAGAAACTTGAAATCTCTAATAATGCCCAAAATACTGTTCGGGTCTGAATTCTTTGAACATGGAAGTGCTCAGATACCTGAGAATTGGGCATAGAAGCTTCAGTTGGGCGGAAGATAGCCAAACATGCCCTGACAGTTTAGCAGAATACAGCCAAACATGCCCTGACAGTTTAGCAGAATACAGCTAAACATGCCCTGACAGTTTGGCAGATGATATCAAAAGAGACCAAATCACAGGATTTGGTCTCTTTCTATCATTCTATTATTCTACTATTCTATTATTCTACCTTCTCTTACTTCTCAAGTGAAACCTTGATGATCTGCTCGCACAGTGAAGGGAAATCAACACCGGTTGCAGCGGCTTCCTGAGGAATAAGGCTTGTGGGGGTCATGCCGGGAAGCGTGTTGGCTTCGAGGCAGAACAGCTCGCCCTGCTCATTCATGAGGATATCGATGCGGGCGTAGGTGCAGATGCGCAGAGCCTTGTATGCGGCAAGTGCGAGAGCCTGAATGCGGTCTCTGAGCTCGTCGGGGATTTCTGCGGGGCAGATCTCAACGGTTGCGCCTGCCTGATATTTGTTCTTGTAATCGTAGAAGCCCTGCTTGGGGATAATCTCGACAACAGGGAGAGGCTTGCCATCGAAGACGCAGTCCGTGAACTCGCGACCCTTGATGTACTGCTCAACCATGACTAATGCGTCGTAGCTGAATGCTTCTGCAACTGCCTTTTTGTACTCTGCCTCATCGTGGGCAATGTATACGCCGATTGATGAACCGCCGTTGCAGGCCTTGACTACTACGGGATACTCAGGCTTGTAGCTGTCCTTGGGACCTGTAAGAATGTAGGAAGCGGGAGTGCTTACGCCTGCATGCTTAAAGATTGCCTTGGTAACGGACTTGTCCATTGAGAGAGCTGAGCTTAAGTAATCGGTTCCGGTATACTTGATTCCGAACAGGTCGAATGCGGCCTGAATCTTGCCGTTCTCACCGCAGTCACCGTGCAGCGCCATGAAAACAATGTCAGCTGCCTGACAGATTCTGATAACATTCTCGCCAAAAAGCGATTCTGACTTGTCGCGGCGCATAGCCTTGACTGCAGCGATATCAGGTGCAGTCTCGCTTACCTTTCTGCCACGCTCTGTCCAGTCGATATCTGAGGTAAATAATTCTTTGATATCGGAATCGCTCATATCCTGCTCAATTCCTAAAAATACGTCCAGAAGAACTACATTATGTCCCTTGGACTTCAGTGCCTTATATATCTGTGCGCCCGAAACGAGAGATACATCACGCTCGGTGCTGATGCCACCGTTTAACACAACAATATTCATTTTCTGCCTCCATAAAGCCATTGTATTGACAAGATTATATGGCACTATTTTATGTAAGTCAATCAGACAAATACACAAGGAGAGTATGTAATGAATAAAAAAATCTTTGGCGCGATATTTGCTGTATTCTCTATAGCATTGTTAATACTTCTGGTACCTGCGTTTGGCGTAAGGAGTGCATCCGCAGCGTCCAAACCGAAGCTCAGTCCCAAGAGCGCGACCCTGAAGGTCGGTGATACTCTGCAGCTTAAGATGACCGGGGCGAAGGTAGTTTCATATAAAATCAAAAAGACCAAGTACGCAACTGTAAGCAAGACAGGCCTTGTTACTGCCAAGAAGGCTTATTCTAAGGTAATCAAGGTCCGTGTCACCTGCGACAACGGCAAGACTTATAAATGTAAGCTGACAATTGTCGGAGCGAACGGCGGGCAGCCCGGCGGAAGCGGAAGCACGGGCTTTGAGCTCGGAAGCGGCTCAAAGGCTGTCTATGTGAATAATGCCACCGAGCTTAGCGAGGCAGGATACATGGGCTGGTTCAACGCGCAGCCTAAGACTAAATATAAAGAGAAGTATGTCTACGACGGCACGATAACCAACAAGGACGAGCTGATCAAGTTTGCGCAGGAAGCCATGGAGAACGGCGCGAAGGAATTCACTTTTAACTATAAGGGCAATTTCTACACTGCGGGCGACTCCTCCTGCTGGTGGAACTGGCTGAACGCTATGACCTGCCAGTACAGTATTCTGGGCGGATACGGCAATCAGATACAGGCCTCATTTTCCCATAAGGCCAACAATTCTTATGAGGGAACCGCAACCATCAAGGTGACCTACAAGGAAGCCTGGAAGGCGGTTACGTACCTTAAGCATACGGGCTACACCCCTACCGATGACGCTAAAAGAATTGCGGGTAAATGTTTAGAGATCGTTGACAAGGCGCTTGCAGAGTGCGGCAACGACCAAAGAGCAGTACTTCTGTATATAAACGATGAACTCTGCAGACTGGCAGATTATGATTATGCCGCAGCAGGCGCAGTTATGCAGGCGGGCGGCGACGATTTTGTTGTCGACTCAAAGCATGATGCCACAGGCGTTCTGTTTGAGGGCAAGGGTATGTGCGACGCGTACACGGCAGCTTACCGCACCTGTCTTGAAATCCTTGGAATAGAGAACTGCGTAATCAACAACAAGCAGACAGTTCCGGGCAGCAACAACGGTCATACATGGAATTACGTGAAGCTTAACGGTGAGTGGCTCCACTGTGATGTAACATGGAATGACACCTGGGACAACAGATTTTTCATGATTAACGATTTAACTCTTGCAAAATTACGGGAAGAGGAGGATAATAAAAGCTCGCACGAATTTTATACAAGTTATTTGCCTCATTAAGAAAGCAGGTAGACATGGACAAATTCAATTTAACTGAAGACTACGAGAAACACTACTTCGCGGACACTCTCGACATCGTAAGATCGCGGCGCGACAATTTAGATGCGGATGTGTCCAAGAAGGAACGCGAGATTGAGGACATGTGGGACCAATATTTCGCGGGAGATGTTGAAATCAGGACAACGCTCGACACGACGATTGCCCTGTGCAAGCAGGAGAAGAAGGAACTGGCGCGCTACCGAAGAGCGAGCAACAAGCCTTACTTCGGACGAATTATTTTCACCGACAAGGAGAACAAGACGCGTGAATCGCTCTACATCGGGCGATGCGGGGTCACGAAGAACCTCACCGAGCAGGTGGTTGCCGACTGGAGAGCGCCAATCTCGAATATTTACTACGAGAACGGCCTTGGCGACTGTGCGATATGTTCCCCTGAAGGCGAGATGATTGAGCTTTCACTGGAACTGAAGCGGACCTACGACATCGATGAGGGGAAGCTTAGTGGTTTCATGGATTCCGAGGTCGTTGCCAACGACGAACTCCTGACCAAGTATCTGGCCCGCAACAAACAGGCGGTGCTCGGCGAGATTATCGCCACAATTCAAAAGGAACAGAACGACATTATAAGGCGCAACCCGTTCAGAAACGTGCTTGTGCAGGGTGCCGCAGGTTCCGGCAAAACAACTGTCGCGATGCACAGAATATCCTACATTCTGTACAATTACGCAGACAAGATTACTCCAGAACATTTCTTTATAATCGGCAGCAACCGAATGCTGCTGAACTACATTACCGGTGTTCTTCCCGAACTGGACGTTGAAGGCGTTAAGCAGATGACTCTCGAGGAGCTGTTCGTAAGCATTCTCGCAGATGAGTGGGACGATGATAAATACTCTGTTTCCCACAAGGCTCTGGGCGCTGAAAGCGTTGAAATCGGCGGAACGAAGCGATTCATGGCGCTTAAGGCATACCTCGATGAGTATGAGAAGAAGGCGCTGGTCTCCGAGGATGTTATTCTTAGAAGATATTGCTTCGTCGAGGGCGTGAAGGACGGCAAAACCGGTGTTTATGACAGATCTAAGGACCATGGCGATGAGAAAGACGTCAAGCTGATTGACCAGAATGTCATCGAGCGCATGCGTACTGAGAACGGGCAGTTGTCACTGCAGCAGAAGATCCTCAACCTTAACGAAATACTTACAGACTCGCTCGAATATGAGCTGGTTGCGCACACTGCGACCTACACCGAGAAGGAGAAGACTGCGATTCGCAAGAATTTCAAGGACTATTTCGGTAAGCCCGAGTATCCGGTGAGTGCGTTTGAAATCTACGAGGATTTCCTTCGAAGTATTGGGGGAAATAGCAAACCTGAGAAAATATTCAATGTATATGAACTTGCGCAGCTCGCTTATATTTACTCCCGTATAATCAACACAAGTGTCAGCAAAATCCGCCACCACATGATTATCGATGAGGCGCAGGATTACGGAATGATGGCGTATAGGGCTCTGGATTATATTTTCCAGGACTGCACGTACACCGTGATGGGCGATGTGTCGCAGAACATCAGGTTCGAGAGCGGCATAAACAACTGGGATGAGCTCAAGGGGCTGCTCATGAAACAGCCGGGCGACGCGTTCTGCACGCTCAGAAAGAGCTACCGAAACACGGTTGAGACATCCGAGTTCGCGACGAAGATTCTGGACCACGGCGATTTTGATGTGTACCCGGTCGAGCCGATTATCAGGCACGGCGACGAGCCTGCGGTGATCGAGGTCACCGAGTCTGAGGTCGCTGACAGTGTCCGCGAAATCTGCCGCTCATGGCAGGAGGACGGCCACGGGACAATCGCGATTGTCACCGCGGACTACGAGGAGGCAGCCGCTGTCCATAAAAAGCTCACGGCTGCGGGCCTTGAGCTTTTGGAGAACGACTACGAGAAGGCAGAATTTGGCAACGGAATCATGGTTCTGCCGGTCGCACTGACCAAGGGTCTCGAGTTCGACGCGGTTCTTCTATACGAACCTACCGCCGACAAGTACCCTGTTAACGACAAAAACGCGAAGCTTCTCTACGTAGCAGCGACCCGTGCGCTCCACGAGCTGTGCGTAATCTGCTCGGGCAAGCTCACCGGCCTGATTGCCGACGAAGTCCCCGAGGACAAAAAGCGCCGCGTAATCGACGCGGACCCCGTATCGGAGGACACTCTCACTCCCGGACAGAAGCAGCTGCAGGAAATGAAAGCCCAAAAGGCTGACGAAGAGTACGTCAAAAACCTCACGCTCAGCGGCGCCCTGGAACGAACCGAGAAGAAGGCCTGGAATCCTGCCGCACAGAAGATTCCTTCTGCTGCGGATGCAGAGGGCTGGAGATCCTCGGACGGCGTAATCCGAGACACAAGGTTCAACATCGCCATGGGCGGCAACGGAGGAGCGAAGGGAACGACCGTCACGGCAGGCGGGCTCGGAAGTCTGTGCGAGGAGGATTTCCTAAAAACATACGGGCATGCCTCACCTGCTCTTTCTGCGAAATGGGTCACAAAGCAGAACACCGGCGTCTTCATTCAGAGCCGCTACGGCATCCTGAGAGTCTGCCCGATAAGCCCGAGTGTTGTGAGGGTTTCGTTCTGCGCAGGAAGCATGTTCAAACTGCCGGAGGAGGGAATCGCTAAGACCTTCTCGATGGTGATGGGCGTTCAGATAAAGGAGACTCCGAAGGACGTCACGGTTACTGCTGCGAACGTCATCGTTTCGGTCGACAAGCAGACCGGTGCTGTTACCTTCAAGGACGGCAAGGGGCGCGAGCTGATGAAGGAGCCTAATCTTGAACCGTACGTCATTACTTCCGACAAAAATCAGTTCAAGAGCGTGGTCTCATTTGCCCCGAAGAAATCGAACACCTATCATGCGCTTGCAGCCGATGGCGTTTCGCTCAAGTACGTCGGCGACAGAGCGATGTTCATTTCAAGTGACGGAGCTTCACTTCCGATGGTTCTTGTGAAGGACAGCTTCGCTGTAGTTGCAGTAACTAAGCATAAAACAGCGTTCAACAATCTCCCGGGACAGGGCACAAAGCTCGTCTCAGAGAGCAGCGCAATCGACTTCTACTTCATGGTCGGATCTACCGATGAGATGTTAGGGTATTATAAGAAATTGTGACAAGGTGTCGGTTCTCGTTGCAGAATTATGACAAGAAGTCGGTTCTCGTTGCATGATTCTGCAGCGAGAACCGACTTCTTGTCATAATTCTGCAACGAGAACCGACACCTTGTCACAAAAACAACAAAAATAATATTAAATGTTTGAAAATTCAGAAAATATATGATAATATCTATCTGCAACAAACAAAGTGATGAAGTATGAAAGGAGAATGAAGGGGGATTGCGAGAAGAAAGTGAGTGGGGAATATATCATGTGACAGTACGGGGAGTCGGTAGGCAATTGATATTCCTTTCGTCAGCGGATAGAATGTTTTTCTTGAAAAAAATGAGTGAATTCAAAAAAGAGACAGATGTGAAGATTCTGGCATATTGCTTAATGGACAATCATGTTCATCTTCTGTTGGATTCAGAAATGGTACAGATTTCCTTGTTTATGCAGAAGCTGGAAGAAAGCTATATCCGTTTCTTTAATTGGAAATACGACCGTGTAGGTACGCTTTTCCAAGGCCGATTTGGAAGTAAACCGATAGTTTCTGAAAGGAATTTGCTGTGCGCAATAAGGTATATTCACAGTAATCCTCAAAAAGCCGGGATGTGTCGCGCCAAGGATTACACTTGGAGCAGCTATGACGAGTATTGCAATTCTGATTGTATTTGCGATTTGCATCAGATGAAGGAAATAATTGGCGGAAGCAGCGGCTTCGCAGAACTGATGGCGGCAGATGATTCCGAAGATGAAGAAATTGCGATTGAAGAGTATCATCAGTTAACGGATAGTGAGGCTTTGGCGATAGCTGACAAAATATATTCGCACAAGAATGTCAGTGAAATCAAGGCACTTCCGGCTTCGGCACGCAAAGTTCTTGTTTGTAAAATGTTTCAGGCCGGAGTATCCGTCCGACAAATTGAGACAATCGCGGGAATCGGGCGAGGAGCAATACAGTATACAGTTAGGGGACTAAAACGTAAGAAACGGTATATTTAGAGAATAAAGTAAGTATAAGTAGCAAGAAAACACATTGTGTTCTTGCTACTTTTTTTGGTTATAATAGTAGAAGGTGCAGATTTGTGACAAGGTGTCGGTTCTCGTTGCAGAATTATGCAACGAGAACCGACACCTTGTCACAAACCTGCAACGAGAACCGACATCTTGTCACAAAAAGGAGGATTGTCACATTATGCAGTTCACTAACGAAAAAAATGCCCTGGTTATAAGGAATAATGGCGAGCTTGTGCGCATCGAGGCGTGGGGAAGGAATGCGCTCAGAGTACGCTCGACAATGCTGGGCAGAATAAATGAGAATGACTGGGCGCTGACGGAGAAGGTCGAAAGCGCTGAGCCTAAGATTGAATTTTTTGAGAGAGAGTACGCAGGAGACGGCTGGGGCAGAAATATGCAGAAGTATGCCTCAATAACAAACGGAAGAATCAGGGCGGAAGTCAATTTTGTAGGTATTATCTCGTTCTTTAGGGATGATAAGCTGATTCTCAGGGAGTATTTCCGCTCGTACGGCGGAACCATATCACGCGAGAGCAGATGCCTCTAGGTCGTTAACCGCGAGTGGAAGGGCATCATCGGTGGCACGGGCTACAGCCTGAATGTCAAGTTCGAGGCCAATAAGGGCGAGAGAATCTTCGGAATGGGTCAGTACCAGCAGGACAACATGGACCTTAAGGGCTGCGTGCTTGAGCTTGCCCAGCGCAACTCGCAGATCAGTGTGCCCTTCATGGTTTCAAACCTCGGCTACGGAATGCTCTGGAACAACCCGGCAGTTGGCCGCGTGACCTTCGGCAACAACTATACCGAGTGGATTGCGCGCTCGACAAAGCAGATGGATTATTGGATTACTGCGGACGAGAATCCCAAGGCAATCCTTAGAAATTATACAGACGTGACCGGCCATGCGCCTGAGTATCCCGAGAACCTCATGGGCCTGTGGCAGTGCAAGCTCAGATACAGAACCCAGGACGAGGTGCTTGAGGTAGCGCGCGCATACAAAAAGGAAGGCATAAAGATTGACCAGATTGTCATCGACTTCTTCCACTGGACCGCGCAGGGTGATTGGAAACTCGACAACACCTACTGGCCCGACCCTAAGGCAATGGTTGACGAGCTGCATGAAATGGGCATCAAGGTCATTGTATCAATCTGGCCCTCAGTTGACCGCAAATCTGAGAATTTCGGCCCCATGATGGAGCGCGGACTTTTAATCCGCACCGAGCGCGGCGCAGCTCAGACCTATGATTATCAGGGCGACTGCGTTGAGATTGACCCCTTCAATCCCGAAACGCGTAAATACGTGTGGGATGTGTGCAAAAAGAACTACTACGACTACGGAATCGACGCTTTCTGGCTGGACAACTCCGAGCCTGATTACGGCGTATACGATTTTGAGAACTACCGCTACAGCGCAGGCCCTGCACTTGAGGTCAGCAACCTCTATCCGCAGATGTACAGCCGCGTATTCTTCGATGAAATGAGCAAGGAGAACAAGCCTGTAGTTAACCTCTTGCGCTGCGCATGGGCAGGCAGTCAGAAATACGGCAATGTTGTATGGTCAGGCGATGTGCCCTCGACCTTCGAGGCCTTCTATGATCAGCTGCAGTGCGGTCTGAACATGGGTCTTGCAGGAATTCCCTGGTGGACGACAGACATCGGCGGCTTCATGACGGACGATGTGAATGACCCCGCATTCCGTGAGCTGCTCATCAGATGGTACCAGTTCGCGACCTACTCGGCAGTGCTCAGAATGCACGGAGACCGCGGACCTTACAATATCCCCGCACTCGACGACAGAGACTGGGGCGGCGGATATCTCCATACAGGCCAGCCCAACGAGCTGTGGAGCTACGGCGAGGACAATTACAAAATCATGCGTCATTATTATGACGTGCGAATCGGCATGCACGACTACATCAAGGGTCTCTACAGGGAGGCAGAGCAGAACGGCTCGCCGTTAATCCGCGCAATGTTCTACGAGTTCCCTGATGATGGTAAATGCTGGACTCTTCAGGACCAGTATATGTTCGGCGACAAGTACCTGTGCGCGCCTGTCTTCTCTTTAGGTCAGGTGGAGCGCGAGGTTTATCTGCCCGCAGGCGAGTGGAAGCTTACCTCAACCGGCGAGATTTATAAGGGAGCTCAGACTGTGAAGGTTGCAGCACCCATCGAGTACATGCCGGTATTTGAACGCATGTGAAATATTATGAGAGTGCATTGGGAAATATGTGCATGGAGGCATAAAGGAAAACATAAGCAGAAGTATTTAAGAAACACAAACATTTAATGAATAAAGCATTTCAGATAACCTTCTGAAATGCTTTATTTTGATTATTTCTACGCAAAAAATACGGAGAAAGCCCATTGGATTTCCAATATAATTTCCCTTATAGTTCGCTCGGGGAGGCGGTCGTTAAAGCTGACACCTCCAAAATATAAAGGCGAATATTAGTTAACAGTCCCTTTTATGGAGACGGAATAGAACGGAGATTAAGACAATGAGCAATGCGTACAAAACCGGCAACTACACAAATCTCTTCGGACTTATCGGCAAGTCTGAGGCTGAGACAAGTGCAAGACTTGAGAATATCTGGCAGACCTTTTTCTACGGCAGCGAGGACGAGCGAATCTATCATCCCGCAGAGCCTGACATGGGCTACCTTGAGGACACCGGCAACCACGATGCCCGCACCGAGGGCATGTCTTACGGCATGATGATGGCCGTTCAGACAGGTCACAAGGAGGAGTTCGACCGTATCTGGAAATGGGCCTACACCTACATGTGGCACCGTGAGGACTGTTTTGACAAGGGGTATTTCGCCTGGTCATGCCAGCTGAACGGCAAGCGCAATTCAGAGGGCGCAGCTCCCGACGGCGAGGAGTATTTCGCAATGGCACTCTTATTTGCATCTCACAGATGGGGCGATGGAGAGGGCGTGTACGAGTACTCAAAGCATGCGAAGGCAATCCTTTCAGCGATGGTTCACAACGGCGAGAAGGAGCCCGGCGCACCCATGTTCAACCGCGACAACAAGCAGATTCTGTTTGTTCCCGGAATTGATTTCACAGATCCTTCGTATCATTTACCTCATTTTTATGAGCTTTTTGCACTTTGGGCCAACGAGGAGGACAGAGAATTCTTCAAGGAGGCTGCCAAGGTAAGCCGCGAGTATCTCACAAAGGCCTGCCATCCCGTAACAGGTATGTCACCTGAGTACGGCGAATTCGACGGAAGCCCCATGTCACGCGCAGGTGCAGCACCCTGGATTCACGAGAGACATGACCTCTTCTACAGCGACGCTTACAGAACAGCTGCCAACATCGGACTTGATTACGAGTGGTTTGCAACTGACCTCGGCCAGTGCGATGCTAACTTGAGACTCGTTAAGTTCCTCGACAGCAAGGGCGAGCAGATGACCGGAATCTTCGAGGTTAACGGCAACGTTATGCCTGGCAAGGCACTTCATCCGGTAGGAATGAAGATTACCACCACCGAGGGCCTTTTGGCAGTAGTTGGCAAGTATCTTGTTAAGTGCGACGGCGACGTAAGCAAGGTCAAGGACATCATGCCTAAGGACGAGTACGAGCTCGCCTGCAAATGGCTTACTGAGGCCTGGAACACACCTCTTCGCGAGGGCGACAGACGCTACTACGACAACTGCCTGTACTTCTTCGCATACCTTGCGCTGAGCGGCAACTACCGCATCTGGTAATGAGTGGAATAAACTGTGCAAGCCTTGCGCAGAGCGGTAATTGGCGCATCCGGTAAGGCTGAAATGAATTGTGTATAGACCATATACAACATGCACAAAAAAATTGGGAATACAAAAAAATAATTGTAAAAAATGACCCTGAGTTGTTGACATCAATCTTTCGAATTGGTATCATGTACTTAGGGTTGTTTTTACACTTTTTTAATCCATTTTCGAAACAGTTTATATTTCCTATGTTTGTTTTCGAGTATGAATTGCTTCGAAAAAAACTATCATTCTTCATAGGAGGAGTATTACATGTTAGAAAAAGTTTTCAAACTGAAGGCAAACAACACAACAGCTAAGACTGAGATCGTTGCCGGCCTCACAACTTTCATGACGATGGCTTACATCATCGCTCTGAATCCCAACCTGTTAACAGGTTTTGGTGCATTAGGTGCAGAGGATAACCTCTGGACAGCAGTTTTCCTCGCAACCTGTATCGCTTCAGCAATCGGTACATTCTTTATGGCTTTCGCAGCTAACAAGCCTTTTGCTATGGCTCCCGGTATGGGTCTTAACAGTTTCTACGCAACTCTTGCAGCAGGCGTTATGGGTCTTACAGGACTTAGCTATACTCAGTCCTTCCAGGCTTGCCTTTGCATTATCTTTATCGAAGGTATTATCTTCATCGTTCTTTCAGTACTGAATGTACGTGAGAAGATCGTTGAGGCTATTCCTCTTGGCGTTCGTCATGGTATTTCACCCGCTATCGGCCTTATGCTTCTTAACATTGGTCTTGGCTCAAATGCAGGTGTTTACTCATCAACAGGTGGCCCCTTCTACGCAATGGGCAACTTCTTCGCTTCTCTTACAGCTAAGACTGCTAAGGATGCATTTGGTCCCGATGGATGGGCAACAATGGTTCTTACCGTTGTTACAATGTTCATTGGTTTCTTCGTAATCGTTGTTCTTGCTCATAAGGGCGTTAAGGCTTGCGTTATCCTTGGTATGCTGGTAGCCAGCGTTATCAACTGGGCAGGTCAGGCAATCATCCTTAAGTCAAATCCTTTCGCAGGCCTTGCAACAGCTTCATGGCTGCCTCAGTTCAAGGTTATGGGTCAGGTTACTCTCTTCAAGCTTAATTGGAAGGGCTTCTTAGAGATGGGCTGGGCTACAGTTATCATCCTTATCATCACATTCTGCATCATCGATATGTTCGATACAATCGGAACACTCGTTGGTACTGCATCACGTGCTAACATGCTTGATGAGAACGGCAAGATGCCTCAGATGAAGCAGGCTCTCCTTGCAGACGCTGTTGGTACAGTAGCTGGTTCACTTACCGGTACTTCAACCGTTACAACATTCATCGAGTCAGCATCAGGTGTTGAAGCAGGCGGCCGTACAGGTCTTACCGCTTTCACTACAGGTTTCATGTTCCTTGCTTGCTTATTCATTTCACCTATCGCAGCAATCATTCCTCCTGCAGCAACATCTGCAGCTCTGATCTACGTTGGTGTTATCATGCTTTCAGGTCTTAAGAACATCCATATGGATGATATGACCGAGCTTGCTCCTGTAGCTCTTATGCTTATCGCTATGCCTGTATCAGGTTCAATCGGACATGCAATCGGTATCGGCCTTATTACTTACACAGTAATCAAGCTCTTCACCGGTAAGGGCAAGGATGTATCAGTTCTTACTTATATCCTTTCACTTATCTTCATTGCAAAGTTCTTCATCGCAATCTGATAAAAAGTTTTGGGGAAAACTTAATAATGTATTGGAACGGGGTGCCCGATGGGCACCCCGTTTTTTGGTGTTGTATTATTGCTCGATTTTTGTAAGGTCTGATTCGGTAGTCCAGGTCTCAGTTGCGAAATCGTAATCCTGATATGCGTGCAGCTCGTAGCGTCCTGTCTCGCCTGTGGCTGTCTCAAGTGTTATCTCAACTCTAAGATCGTATTCACCTTTGTATTTAACTTTGATTACCTGAGGACCGGACAGCTCTGCGCTGAACTGGTCCGCATCGCCTTCGGTCACCTTGCAGGATATCTTCGTCCAATCTTTATTGTCATGCAGATGGTAGGTGCCCGAGAAACCCTTAAATACGGTGTTCATTATAACAAACCATCCAACTATGGCTAACAGCACTACGCCAAGCAGAATCTTCTTACCAGTGGTCAAACCATTGTTCACAATGTTGCCCTCCTTTGTGATTTATTTGTGATTCGCCTATAAGTATATGCTTGTAAGCGTCACAAAAGCGTCACAGGAGCTCACTCATCTTTGTAATAATTCGTATGGGCAGGTTGTCCACGTTCGCCTCGCCCTTGGCGTTCAGCCAGACGGCTTCAAGTCTGTCGAGCAGGCTCTTAGTGTCCTCACGAAATTCTTCTTTGCCGACGGCATAAATCATCTGCCATTCCTCTTCCTCACTCAGCGCGAAGGGCTCAACGCCATATTTCTTGCAGTACATCGGAACTTCATCCGTGGCGAAGCAGAATTCAGTGCCGGTGCTCTGCACCTGATGCAGGTAGTTGTACATTTCCACGCTGTAAGCGGATATATCCTCGAAGGAGCAGCGGTCTGCGAAATGCCGCTCCCAAAAGATCTTAAGGCCTGCGTCAAAATCGCAGCTTAAGTCATTCAGTATTGTATCAAAAAGGTCGAAGAGATATATTTTGCTCATTTAGCAGACTTCTCCCTGAAATCTTGTCATGATGATATCTTATCATGCTGACATCTTGTCATGATGATATCTAATAGTGTATCTTATAGAAGCAGGTATGAAAGGGGGAATAATAGAGCATGGATATCAGAAAGAGCCTGTTTGAATTGCAGGATAAGGAATACGCAGCCTTACAGGTGAAGCTTGCACCCACAATTTCTGCGGACAAATGCATCGGAGTGCGTGTGCCGGATGTAAGAAAGCTTGCGAAGGAGCTGTATAAAGCGGGAGATTACGAAGCTTTTATAGGCCAACTGCCGCATGAATACTATGATGAGAACATGCTTCACGGCCTGATTCTTTCAGAATTTAAGGATTACAACAGATGTGTATATGAGGTGGAGCGTTTCCTGCCATACGTTGATAACTGGGCAGTGTGCGACATCATGTCACCGAAGGTGTTCAAAAAGCACAAGGCGGAGTTTATAGATAAGATACGTGAATGGGTGAAGTCTGAGCACACCTATACCTGCCGCTTCGGCATGGAGATGCTGATGTCCTTCTATCTCGACGAGGATTTCAGACCGGAATATCTTGAGATTCCCGCTGCAGTCCGCTCCAAGGAGTATTACGTCAACATGATGACGGCGTGGTTCTTCGCAACTGCGCTTGCCAAGCAGTGGGATGCAACGTTCCCCTATATTGAGAATCAGCGCCTCGACAAATGGACGCACAACAAGACTATTCAGAAAGCGAGAGAGAGCTTTCGGATAACGGACGAACAGAAGGCGTTACTTAAAGAACTTAAAATAAAGTAGAATTGAAAGGCTGAACCTTAGAAATAAGTTCAGCCTTCAATTTTTCGACGGTCGTGTGTGCTGTGGTAGATTCGTTTTGCTTCGTACATCTTGAAATCACTGACTGATACAAGCTCAGAAGCCTTCTTGCCGGGATAATCGGCAGAGGAAGCTACGCCGAGCGAAGCAGATACATGTATTCCATCGGATTCGTTGTGCTTTTTGACATTGGCGTGGAAATCATCGACCAGTGAATTGATATCAGACTTCTTGTCGATAATAACCATGAATTCATCACCGCCGATGCGGTATACCGAACCGTACTTTGAGAAGCTTGCCTTCAGAAGACCTGCAGTAGTGCTGAGCAGCTCGTCACCGCTCTTGTGGCCGTAGGTATCATTTGTCTCCTTGAGTCCGTTGACGTCGGCAACGATAATGCCGAGAAATTCAGGCTGCTCTTTGTCAAGCTCATCGATTCTCTCGTGATATGCTCTGGAATTGAACAAATCAGTCATGGAGTCAATGTAGGCGTGCTGACGGTTAATCTCGGACAGCTCACGCTCGTGGTACATACCGAGAAGTCGCTGAATCTTAATGCTTCGGATATAAAGGCCGATGAAGATCGCTGCCAGAGTGTACATCAGAATATCGACAGTATCAGCAACCTGCGTGTCAGCGTACTTATGTCCATTGACAAATAAGAAGTAGAATACGTCTGCGATAATGAATACCGCTGCCATTCTTATGGGTCTGTCCAAAAAGGCCATACCGATAACCATCATTGAGCAGATGTACATAACGGTAAGGAACTCGGGCGAGGTGTATGAATTAACAAGACCTGCTCCGAGAATTCCGAATTCGCAGAACGCAATGAGCAGCTTCAGGGCCAATCCGTGGCGTATCTTAAACACATATAGAAATACAAGTGTAAGAAGCGACACGAGCATGCCAATATAATACGAGATTGTACTTGAAGGTCTGAAATCTGTGAAAACGTCAGCTGCAACAACAAGCGCAGTGAAGAGCAGCATTATCAGAGAGCAGTACTTGAGACTCGATACGTTATCTATTTCTATGTCTTCTTTGAGGAGAGTAATATTCTCCTTGGTAAATGAATTAAAAAGTGAGTAGTTGTTCATGACTTTTCCTTTTTCTTTGCCGAATAATCAGGCATTTTGTATTTCTCTATTATGCATGGTCATGCTTTAACGGTCAAGAAAATGTCGCTAAATCGTAAATCTTATTACTCGAAATATTGCAATTTCTGAAATTGAAGGCCTGTGGGCAGCTGTCCACAGGCCTTATTTAGATTATCTTGTCAAGGTCTTCGGCGAGCAGGGCGTGCCCCTCCTTGTGGAAGACGGCGTGGATATGGTCTGAAAGCCCCATCTCCTCATATATCTTTTTGGCCTCCTCGTAGCATGCCCACATGGCGGGGGCATTGACCCAGTCCTCACCGGTCCAGGCTGCGACGATATAGTACTGTCTGTCAGGGGCGGCCGCCAAAACGGGGAGCATGTACTGCTCAACGGGAATGTCTGAGTACTCCCTATACTCAAGGAATTTATTGTTGAACCAGCCCTGCTCGGCTTCTGACTGAAGGCAGCTTAAGGGCTCGTTCTGCCCGTAGGTGTAATCAGAGGGACCGCCGCAGTGAGTCATGTCGAAGGTCTGACCTTCTGATTTGACGTTCCATAATGCAAGTCCGCCTGCGCCTGAGCATACGGGAACTACAGTCCTGAAGCGTTTCTCGAATGCACCGCATACTGCGGTTGCCTTGCCCCAGCGGGATACGCCGGTTACTGCAGACTTGGAGGCATCGAGATTAAGGACTTTGTCGAGACCTCCTTCTATAGCATCGAGAACCTTGGCTGCAGCCCAGCCCCAGGCCATGAGCTCGCCTGTCTGGGACTTAGGATCATCGGTGTAGGGGTACAGCTCATAGAAACAGCCCCTGCGCTTATTGTTGTCCTCTGCGACCATGGAGGTATCCATGAAAATCATGGCGTAGCCGCGCTCAAGGGCGAAATCCTTGGGCTGAACGGGATGCATGCAGATGAAGAAGGGTGAACCGTTCGGATGCTTTGAGGCCGCTTCAGGAGTCGGAAGATATGCGCGAACGGTGAAAGTCACGCTCCTGCCGTCCTTTGTGACATGAATCTCAACGTCCCGGCCTTCGTCTGTGGTCGAGAGCTTGAACATGGCAAGGAAGGGGTTCTTGGGGTCGACCTCGACCACGCGCTTACTTACCTCGTTAACCGTGAACGAGACGGTCTCGCCGTCCCTCCACTGTCCGTATACATTGTCCTCGTAGAACTTCTTAATCTGTGCTAAATCCTGCATACCGTAATCCTTTCTATATATCCGCGGCGTCTTCTGCGTCGGGCTTAATATGTGTGTCTGCTTTCTGATAGATGACTTCGTGTCTTTTGGCCTCAGCCTCCAGTGCCTCATACAGACCCGGCTGCGCGACAAAGGGCAGAAACTGCTTGGCGCGCTGGCTGAGCGGCATCTTGGGATGTTTCTCTTTATTCTCCACTGCTGTGACCTCCTATCTGGTGGTTGCGCGTTGTTGTCATGGCGCCTTCTTCGAGGTTCATGCCCTTGAGGACGGCATCCTTGCCAAAGCGCGACTGCAGCTCAAGCACTGCGGCCTGGACCTTTTTGGTCTTGGCCGATTCCTCGGAATCGGTGAACAGATCGAGCTGATGGAATTCTTCGTGAACTATATTATTACAGGTGATACCCACACGCCTGATTGTGAGCGTCGGGTCGACAATTCTGGTGTACAGGGCAGCTATTGCGGGAACCCAGTCAGTTGCCGCGTTGGAGGTTGCGCCTAAGGAGGTAGTGCCACAGGTATATCCGCCTGACAGGCGGCTGTACAGACTGTGCGGGCCTTCTATAATGCGGCCGCTTTTGACTTCCGAGGCTCCGCCCGGGAAGGAACCTGCAGGGTCATCGTTACCGGAGTAGCTTATGAGCAGTGTTATGGAATCAGTGACGACATCCTTCTTAGTCATGTCGAGGCACAGGTCGTCCATCATCTCCTTGACAATCAGAAGCCCCTTGTCATAGGGATAATCGCTCATGAGTACCTGGCCGCTTGAGAGGCACTTGGTCTTTGAGTGGTAGCTTCGGATGTCGGCAATCGTGACGGGCTCGCGCCCCCACGCGTGATCTATGAGCAGCTCGGCGTCGACGCCGAACAGCTTATATAGGAAATCCTCGTCAGTCTCGGTAATCTGGCGCATCGTGTGTATGCCGTAGGTCGCAAGTCTCGACATGATTCCGCGGCCAATCCGCCAGAAATCCGTGAGCGGAGTGTAGTCCCAGAGCGTCTTCCTGTAAATATCTTCGTCAAGGTAACCGATAAAATCGGGGCTATGCTTGGCAGTGATATCGAGAGCAACCTTGGTGAGGTAGAGATTGGTTCCGACACCGCAGGTCGCGCGGATTCCCGTGCGGTTCAAAATGTCGTCCATAATGGTGCGCCCAAGCTGTCTGGGCGTCATGTGATAGAGTTCAAGATAGTCCGTGACATCCATGAAGGCCTCGTCAACGGAGTAAGGATACACGTCCTCTTTGGCTATGTAATCGAGGTAAATACCGTATATTTTGGCGGAGTAGTCTATGTACTTCTGCATGCGCGGTTTTGCTATGATATAGTCCATGTTCTTGGGAATATCACCGACTCTGCAGCGGTTGCGTACGCCGAGCTTCTTCATGGTCGGAGAAACTGCCAGGCAGATGGTGTTGACGGATCTGTCGGGGTCAGCAACAACGAGCTTGGTCGTCATAGGATCAAGCCCGCGCTCAACACACTCCACCGAGGCGAAGAAAGACTTCAGATCGATGCAGATATAATATCGCTGCTTTTTGGTACCGTCCACATTCCCTCCACACTGTAAAAAGTAAGCTGTAGGGGCTTCTCAGAGTCCCCATCTGTTATTTTACACCTAAACTCGATTACGTTGCTATACTTACTGCTCACAAAATACTCATTAATCCGAAAGGCCTCCCGCCCCAGACGGACATACAGAGGGCATACGTGTCCCCCGGAATCAAAGGACGCGATGACGGGCACTATGGCAGTCCGCTCCAGATCAAGAGAGGTATAGGAAACAAAAGCGCCCACCGAACATCACCTCACTTTGACGGATAGAGCACCTGAACACGAATAGCTATTTTTAAACTAAAACGCCCAAATACGAACAACTATTCTTAAAACGAACAACCATTCGATTTGCTGTGGCTATAATATACCACTGTTCGATTTCAGATGTCAATCGAACATTTTGTGTCAAGGTGACAAGGTGTCGGTTCTCGTTGCATGATTGTGACAGGGTGTCGGTTC
>X415_White_Rhinoceros__coassemble_163_pt1 | contig 18803 bp, 11 predicted proteins | sample X415_White_Rhinoceros__metabat2_high_PE_001 | metagenome-assembled genome bin X415_White_Rhinoceros | reverse complement strand
ATTCTGTATCATTCTTTTTGTTTATCATGATCTTCCTCCCCAATTACAATAATCCTTTTTAATTATACAGACATGGAACATTGATTTCAACATGTAATTTCCTTGAAAATATTGCATCGCTGAATATTTCAAGCTATACTAATCAGAAAGAAAAAGAAAGAAAGGCGATACTAAAATGAAATTATGGGGCGGCCGCTTTAAAGGCGAGACAAACGAAGCAGTTTATGCATTTAATGCGTCAATCGGTTTCGACAAGAGATTTTATAAGCAGGACATTCTGGGAAGCATTGCTCATGTAACTATGCTTGGCAGACAGAGCATCATCACTGAAGATGAATGTGAGCAGATCAAAAAAGGTCTTAATTCTATTCTCTCAGACATTGAGAACGGCTCTCTTACCATAGATGAATCCTGCGAAGATATTCACAGCTTTGTTGAGAGCGAGCTTACCTCACGTATCGGCAATGCAGGCAAGAAGCTTCACACCGGACGTTCACGTAACGACCAGGTGGCCCTCGATATGAGGCTTTATACCCGCGATTATATTGATATGCTCGATGCAGAGTTAAAAGACCTGCTGAATATCATTTACGACATCATGTCTGCTAATATTCATACTTTTATGCCCGGCTTTACTCATCTGCAGAAGGCTCAGCCCGTAACTTTAGCGCATCATTTCGGAGCATATTTTGAGATGTTTAAAAGAGACCGAAGCCGTCTTGCAGATATCCGTAAGAGAATGAATTACTGTCCTTTAGGAGCCGGTGCTCTTGCAGGAACAACCTATCCCTTAGACCGTGAACTTACAGCCTCGCTGCTTGATTTCGATGGGCCTACACTTAACAGTATGGATTCGGTATCTGACAGAGATTATGTTGTCGAGCTGCTCTCCGCACTTTCTACAATTATGATGCATCTCTCCCGTTTCAGCGAAGAGATTATTATCTGGAACTCCAACGAATACCGCTTTATTGAAATTGATGATGCTTTCTCGACAGGAAGCTCTATCATGCCTCAGAAGAAGAATCCTGACATTGCTGAGCTTGTAAGAGGCAAGACCGGACGCGTATACGGCGCCCTTATGTCAATGCTCACAACTCTCAAGGGCATTCCGCTCGCTTATAATAAGGATATGCAGGAGGACAAAGAGATGTTCTTCGATGCAGCCGATACTGTTTATATGTGTGTTAACCTCTTTGGACAGATGCTTAAGACTTTAACCTTTAATAAAGATAACATGGAACGCAGTGCAGCCGGCGGTTTCACTAATGCTACAGACGCTGCTGATTATCTTGTAGGCAAGGGTGTTCCTTTCAGAGATGCACACGGTATTGTAGGCCAGCTTGTACTGTACTGCCTTGACAAAAAGATCGCGCTTGATGACATGAGCCTTGAGGAATTTAAGAGTATTTCCCCTGTATTTGAGCAGGATGTCTATGAGGCTATTGCAATTAAGACATGTGTTGAGAAGCGTAATACCATTGGTGCTCCCGGTCCCTGCGCTATGCAGAAGGTCCTCGATGTATATAAGGATTATCTTGGCAGATAATTCAATATCAATTCATTTACAAAAATAAGCGGATCAGCAATCAGCTGACCCGCTTTTTTATTTATTTAGTTGTTCTTCTTTTGTTTCTTCTCTTAGCGATTGACTGCTCTTCCTCATCAATAATCAGAAGCTCATGTCTTGCAACTAACTGATCCTTCTTAAGGAATCTCATGTCATTACCAAATCTTACCTCAAGAAGCTTAACATCTGAGTTATCATAAACCTCACCTTCGCCGTAAATGGTGTGGAATACGATATCATGCTCCTGGAGTCTCTCAATAGCGGCTCTTAAAGCCTTCTTGTCATCGCTCTCCTTCTCTGCATTGCGCTTAAGCTCATCAGTAGGAGTAACTTCATATGACTTTTTGTAGTATACATCCTGACGTACCTCTTCAGCAGGAGTTGAATCATTGTCCAGCTTCTTAATCTGAGGAAGCTTTCTGTTCACATCATGATTCTCAAGATTCATTCTCTTGAGTTTATCCACCTTTCGGCTTGCCATAGAAGCCTTCTCAGCCTTCTTGCTGCTCATAACCTTATAGAGGATTATACATACAAGAACTAAAATAGCTACGATAATAACTATAAGGATAATCTTTAAAAGGTCATCCTTGCTGTTTGAGCTCTCTTTGTTCTCAGGTGTAAGTGCCTTTGTAGGCTCAACAATCTCAGTCGGTGCTACAGTCGGCGAGGGTGAAGGTGAAGGAGTAGGTGACGGTGAAGGTGTGGGCGAAGGAGTAATCATTCTTGAATCATCCTTCGACACATATGAGCTTGTTGAGAAGCCGGTGTACTCAACTCCGTCTCTCTTAAACTTAACATTGTACCAAATCTTGCCTTCGGCTGATGCAGACTCACCGATAATAATTACTTCTTCCTGAGCATTAAGCTGAATTCTCTTTTTATTAGCATCAGTAACAAAATCATACTCGACACCGGGACCGCTTCTTACGTTAACGGTTCCGTTAGCAACGCCATAATAATAAGTCCACTCGGGTTCCTCGTCCGCATTAGCCTTAACTGTTCCGCTAAGGCCTAAAATAACAGCCACACCGAGAATTAAAAATATATATTTAAACAGAGAATTGCTTCTCTTCTTAAGAAAATCCATAGATTAATTCCTCCCATGTAAATATTCTAACAATTGATAAATACAAAGTCAACTTAAGGAATATTAAAGATCACTTAAGGATACTGTCATAATCTGCTCCTCTTTTGCAGACTTAATTAGCTCATGCTCAAAGCCTGATTTAGAGAAAATACAAAGCTTGGTAGGAATGATTCCGGCTTCATTTATGAGGTCCTTCATCTCATCTAAAGTCTCGTCTCCTGCCTTGGCATCAGAATAATGGCACATACCTACTATGGCATTCTTCTCATTATCAAGACCTATAATGTCTAAAGTACCCTTCTTGCCGTACCAGCAGTACCACTGTGAATAACGTTTGCCAAGTCTCTTGTATTTTGACATAAGCTCAAGATACTCTCTGCATACATCAGAGAAGGATCTGCGCATATATCTGTCAAAATCAGGTAACAGTACCTTATTGTACAGGAGCTTGCCCTGTGCACATTCTATCTCGGACATATTCGGGAATACATAAGCATAATAGAAGTTTATAAAGCTGTCCTTTATCCTGTACAGACCCTTTTTGGTGTTCTCAGAATTCTTGACATTAACTGAATATATCTTCTCAACAATATCCATTTCCGCAAGATTCTTAAGATATACACTTATTTTTGCGCGGCCAAAACCGGTTGCTTCAAAAATATCGTTCAGTTTATTCTTACCTGAAGCGAGAGCACATAAAATAGTGTTATAAGCACCCAGTTCTCTGAGTTCTCCCTTAAGAACATATTCTGCCTCATTAATAAGAGGTGATTCCATAGAGAAGAACAGTGAAATAATATTCTCACGGACACGGCGGTTCTCCTGCCAGAGATTTAAATACTTGGGGATTCCGCCAAGTACCGCTCTTATAATTACACAGTCTGATGCCGTAGTCTTAGGGAACCATTCAACTGTCTCTGCAAAGGATATCTCTTTAAGCTTAATGATACCGCTTATTGATCTCGCCAGTTCCTTGTATTCAGAAACCATTGAATTCTCAACCCAGTTAATGGATGAAGACAGAAGTAATACCATAACAGGACCGTATTTCTCCTCGTCTCTGACCAGATTAAGCACACGGTTTTTAAGCTCCTCGCATGCAGCAAAGGTGAACTCATCAATTACCAGAATTCTTTTGACAGATTTGTCCGCAGTATTATTAAGCTTTGGAGCAATCTTCTTATTAATCTGTGTAATCTGATCATCAATACTGCACTCAGTAGCCTTATAATACAGATAATTTCTGCCTTCACAGAATTTTAATGCAAGAGTCGTTTTCCCCATTCCGACTCTTCCGTAAACAACCAAAAGATTACTGTGTTCGCTTGAGAAATAATTCTCAAGCTGTCTCAACTCCTCTTTTCGCCCTATAAACATCAATACATCCTCCAAATTTACATACGATCAGGTATTTCAATCGCAAGCAGATCCATACAGATTTCAAGAACACTGAGTACAAGTGAGATAAGAGCTATCCATTCGCTCTGAATATCCTTATTCTCCTCAGCTACAATTTTATTGTCATGATAGAAGCTATTGAACTGGTTAGCTAAATCATAAACATAAGAGCAGACCTTATGAGGTGCATACTCATCAGCTGCGCGGTGCATTGAATCCGCAAAGCCCATAAGCGAAAGCATAAGATTCTTCTCACTCTCACCGTAAGCTCTGTCAGTCTTACCTACAGAAATCTTGCCTGATTTAACAGATTCACGAATACCCTCTACAGTAGTTCCAAGTGCAGAAGCAAGCTTCTCAAGGATGGACTTGATTCTTACAATTGTGTAGAGAATGTAAGGTCCTGTATTACCCTCAAAGGAAGCAAATCTGTCAACATCAAAGATATAATCCTTGGTAGCCTGATTTGAAAGATCACCGTACTTAAGAGCTGCGAGACCGACAATCTTCGAAATCTTTTTGGCTTCCTCTTCGCTCATGTCACGGTCAGCCATCTTCTCAAGAACCTTATCGGAAATATCACGAATCAGGTACTCGAGTCTCATAACACCGCCATCTCTGGTCTTAAAAGGTGTTCCGTCGCTACCGTTCATTGTTCCGTTGCCGAGGAAGAACAGTTCTGTGTCATCACTTACGATACCTGCCTTGTGTGCAGATCTGAATACCTGTTCAAAATGTAAGCCCTGACGCTTATCTACTACGTATACAACCTTCGCAGGCTTGAAATCACGTTCTCTCTGTACAAGTGTAGCAAGGTCAGTTGAAGCGTATATAGCCGCTCCGTCAGACTTAACAAGAATGCAGGGAGGCATCTCCTTCTTATCATTCTCAGTCTTGACATCAATTACAATTGCGCCCTCACTAAGATGTGCAATACCGCGCTTCTTAAGGTCCTCAACCATCGGCATGATGAGCTCGTCTACATCGCTCTCACCATTCCAGAGTTCAAAATGTACATTGAGGTTATCATAATTCTTTCTAAGGTCTTCCTTGGAAATCTTTAAGATGTACTGCCATAATGCTCTGTAACCGCGTCTTCCTGCCTGAAGCTCAGCAGTTGCAGTTCTTGCAGCCTCCTTGTAATCCTCATGCTCCTTTGAATAAGCACTTGCATAAGGGTAAATCTCCTCAAGGTCGCTTATTCCGATAGGAAGCTCTGTAGGATATTCGCCTTCGTAATTCTCATCAAAGAAAGGAAGCTCAGGATATCTTGCCTTACACTCTGTGATTACAAGACCCATAGGGAGTCCCCAATCGCCAAGATGTACATCGCCGATAGCGTTAAAGCCATCGAATTTAAGCATTCTCTTGACACTCTCGCCGATAATTGCAGGGCGAAGGTGTCCGATATGAAGCGGCTTGGCTACATTGGCTCCGCCGTAATCAACAACAGCAGTTTTGCCGCTATTGGCAGGCTCAAAACCGCAGTCCTTGCTCACTGCCATCTCCTTAATGCAGGCAGCCAAAGCCTTGTTGCTTACATTAATATTCAAAAAGCCGGGCATAACAGCCTCTATTTTCTCAAATGAATCATCACCCTTAAGTGCCTCTGCTATCTCAGTAGCAATGGCAATAGGTGCCTTGTGGTACTGCTTAGCTGCTGCGAGAGCTCCGTTGCACTGATACTGACATAAATCAGGTCTGTTCGAAACTGTTACCATTCCGAAACGCTCTTCATAACCTGCACTAACAAAAGCAGACTTAAGTTTTGATGAAATCAGATCAACTACAGTTAACATAAAACCTCCTATACCGTAATACCTAAAAGCAGTACGGCAAATCTAAAATATATTATCAATGACAAAGCATCAACAATCGTGGTAATAAAAGGGCTCGCCATTACAGCAGGGTCAAACCCTATTCTCTTGGCGATAAGAGGAAGCGAGCTTCCTACAACCTTAGCAACAAACACCGTAGCAACAAGTGTAAGGCATACAACTAACGCAACAGTAACACTTACTCCGTCAATAAGCAAAAGCTTAACGAAATTTGTTGCTGCAAGAGTAACTCCGACTAAAAGTGAAACTCTGATCTCTTTCCAAAGAGTCTTGAATATATCAGAGAACTCAAGCTCATCCAGTGACAGTGCACGAATAATTGAAACAGATGCCTGGCTTCCGGCATTACCGCCGGTATCCATTATCATGGGTATGAAAGTTGTAAGTACAATATACGCACCTAAGGCATCCTCATATTTTTTAATAATCATTCCGGTAAATGTAGCGGAAATCATCAGCAGAAGCAGCCATGGAATTCTCTTCTTCCAAGTCTCGAACACACCCGTCTTAGAATAAGGTAAATCAGAAGGGCTGATAGCGGCCATCTTCTCAATATCCTCAGTAGCCTCTTCCTGCAGAATGTCGACGATATCATCGACTGTGATAATTCCGACGAGTCGATTCTCCGAGTCAACAACAGGCATAGCCGTGAAGTCGTATTTCTGGAAATCTCTTGCTACATCCTCCTGGTCGTCCAAGGTGTTAACACTTACGACCTGTTCGGTCATTATGTCGCCAATGAGCTGCTCAGGGTCAGCAAAAAGCAGATCCTTCAAGGTAACTATACCAAGAAGCTTGCGCTGCGGATCAAGCACGTAACAGATATTAATGGTCTCCTTCTCAGGACCATCCTTTCTGATCTTATTAACAGCCTGACTCACTGTAAGGTTAATCTTTAACGATTCATATTCTGTTGTCATCAGGCTTCCTGCAGAACTGTCAGGGTACTTAAGAAGCTGATTGATAATGTTTCTTGTCTCTAAGCTGGTATTGGACAGAAGTCTTGTAACAACATTGGCAGGCATCTCATCCATAAGGTCTGTAGCATCATCGACATCGAGCTCTTCGATGATTCCTGCAGCCTCACCGAGTGAGAAGCTAAGTATCATTTGTTGTTGCAGATCGATAGGCAGATATGCAAACACATCCGCGGCATAAGATTTGGGTAGAATCCTAAAGAATGTCAATAATTCATTAGTCGGAAGCTCCTCCAAAAGCGAAGCCATATCGGCTTCATTCAGCTCATCACAGTGCTCTCTGAACTCTTTGAATGACTTATTGGCAATCAGTTCTTTCACTTTCAAAATTAAATCATCCATTGCACTATCACCCCTCATGAAAGATTTAGCAAATGCCTTTTTTATTTTACATCGCGTTTGCGAAAGTTGCAATTGAAAATTAAATTTAAAATTAACCAAAATGTTTGTTTATTGACTTTTGATTTTATGACAATTATAATCAACTCATTACATTATAAAGGAGTGTGAATACATTTTGGAACCAGGTGTCGCGAGTCGACTAATTATTCTGTTAATTCTATTATTACTTTCTGCATTTTTCTCTTCAGCTGAGACTGCTTTTATGGCGCTTAACAAGTTGCGCATCAGAAGCAACGCTGATGAAGGCTCCAAGAAAGCGAAGCTTGTACTTTCGCTTATCGATGATCCTTCAAAACTGCTCAGCACTGTTCTTGTCGGCAATAATGTTGTTAATCTTGCCGCTTCTGCTCTCACCACAACATTAATTCTTGATTTATTTGGCAATAAAGCTGTCGGAATAGCTACAGGTGTACTTACTCTGCTCATTCTGATTTTCGGTGAGATTACGCCTAAAACTCTGGCTACAAGAAAGGCTGAACATCTCGCATATGTTTATGCGCCCTTCATAAATCTGCTGGTTATAGTTCTTACTCCGGTAACATTTATCGTCAATAAGCTTGCTTATGTTGTTCTTAGAATCTTTGGTGTCAATCCAAACAAAAAGGACGTCCAGGTTACCGAGGATGAGCTTCTCACAATGGTCGACGTGAGCAGTGAAGAAGGTGTCTTAGAGGAAGACGAGAAGGAAATGATCAATAACGTTGTTGATTTCGGCGATACCGTTGCCAAAGATGTAATGGTTCCTTCTATCAAGATGACATGTGGTCCTTCAGATATTTCCTACGAGGAGCTTGTATCAATATTCAGACGCGAGAAATACTCAAGAATGCCTGTTTATAAAGAGAATAAGGATAATATTGTGGGCATTATCTGGGCCAAGGATCTTCTCGTTAACTACGATGAGACATCTGAATTCGATATAATGAACTACCTTCGTGAAGCATATTTCACATATGAATTCAAAAAGACCCGTGAGCTTATGTCAGATATGCGTGAGGAATATAAGTCAATTGCTATCGTGCTTGATGAGTATGGCGCTACTGCCGGTCTGATTACAATTGAAGATCTGCTCGAAGAAATCGTCGGTGAAATAAGAGATGAGGATGACACCGATGAAGTAGATGAGATTGTTAAACTAAGCGATACTGATTATTCTGTTACCGGCCGCACTAATCTGGATGATATTGAAGACAAGATTGGCATCAAAATTGAAACTGAAGATTATGACTCAATTGCAGGACATGTTATTCATCTTCTGGGTCATATTCCCGAGAACGGAGAATCAGTCGCTGAAGACAACATAACCTATACTGTAACAGAGGTTGCCCGCAACCGAATTGAAAGAATCAAAATACACGTTGACATAAAGGATGAGGAAGCAGTTTAATACTGCTCCCTCATTCTATTTCTTTTGCTCTTTTTCTTTTTATGCTTCTGATATACCGGCTCTTCTGACGGTTGGTCTTCCTCGTCCTCTCTCTTGCGGTTCATAAAATACATAAAGTTATCAATCGCGTTGAGAATATCGGAGAATTCAGATCTGGGTGCCTCTTCTATGTAACGGTTCAGAATTTCTGTCTCCTTCTCACCCTTATAACGTCCATAGAATATATCGAACAGGTTATGGCCACGCACATAAATTTTTATGGTCTCCATATTTCTCTTCAGATCTTCCTTTGACCTGATTGTAAGACCCGTAACTTCCTTCATGTGCTTAACGCTTGCCAGCTTATAAAGGTATGACTGGAATTTCTCAAGCAGAATATTGTAGAATTCCTCTTCTGTTTTTATAATTCCGATCTTCTTCATAACCGTCGGATTGAGGAAATAATTCTCAAATGAATAATACTTAAGAACCAGTACATTTCTCGGCTGAATTCTCGGAAGCGCATGCTGGTCTTCCATAGACCTTGCCTGATAATATGAACAAAGCTGCTTGACCAAAGTTTCAGGACGTTTGCCGTCACTGTCTCTTATCATCAGGAACTGATCCTTAAGATACAGCTGGTTAATATATTTAAGGTTTGCATACGTCTTAATATTCGTACAGCTGTTGGTAGTAACAATTGAAACTCTCTGTAATGTACCGTCGTCATTATAGACTTCTGAATAGTATTTATTAAGCAGCAGCGGCAGTCTGTTGCTGTCCTGCTTGCCCTCGACGATAAATACAAAATTGACATTCATCAGGTCGTTAGCAGAGTATCCAAGGTCATCCAATATCTTATCGATATCAGTATCCTCATTGATAATTGAATTGCAGTCAGCATCGAGAAGAATCTGCTTAATCTGCTTAGAGTTAAAGTTGAATATCAGATTCGGCGAGTGTGTTGAGAAGAATACCTGATTCTTCTTGGACAGTCTGTAGAGAATTTCACTGGCAGTCTTCTGCATGGAAGGATGAAGATAAATCTCAGGATCCTCTATCATGATAATCGAAGGTATACTGCTGTTCTGCTCCGCATATGCCTCAAGAAGAGACAGAATATAAATACTTTTGGCACCGGCACTAAGTGTTTCTACAGAGTCCGCACCATAGCGGTCATTGTTCAGAACAATTGTATCCAGCTTAACAAGGTCTTGAGAATTCAAATTCATAACGAACTTAATATCCTGAGCACGTCCGCTGTTTCTTGCATAGATTCGATTCAGTTTATTCATGAAATCGTCAAGATTGACCTGAAGTATCTTGTACTCAAGCAGTCTTACGCTCTCCATGATAGTGAGCTCTTCCGGAGACTTATTCATTATCTCCTCTATACATCTGAAACAGTCTGTACACTTATGTGAAGGATCGTTTAAGCAGACATTCTCCTTGACTCCTGCAAGTGCATTCTTAGTCTCAGACATAAATATCTCATTCTGTATGTCACTTACATTACGTGATGCATCAATGAAATGCACCTTAGGAATAGTCTCCTTAATATATGGATTACTGCGGTTCACACCGTCTGCATATCTTGTTGTAAGATCACTCTCGGCAACAAATACAAACGAAAGCAGACCTCCAAGATTATCATCCTCAGGTGTAGGCTCAACACCTTCAATAACCTCACCTGTTCTCTCAAATGTAGGAAGCTTCTTACAGAAATCCTGATACCACATCTTAAAGGTTTTATACTTGCTGACAGTTCCATTTGTATAAAACGTTCTTATGTCATCCGATGTGATTGACATATTAACAGCAATCTCTATATTTCTTTCAGGACGGTTAAAATCGGTAACTCTTATCTCGTAATCTCCTGCCACAGCCAGAATGGCATGCAGAATTGTAGTTTTACCCGTACTGTTCTTACCGACAATAATGAGTGCGTTCTCAATATCATCGATATTCATCTCTCGAATCGTTTTGAAATTTTTGATCAATAACGAATCAATTTTCATTAAGGGCCTCCGTGATTATAGATTCAGCTCCGTCGTAATCAAATACTGACAGCTTCTTCTGAATCTCTTTTATTCTACTAAGTATATCGGCATCCAGGTCTCTTCCCGCAAGTTCATCGACAAGCTTAGCTGCAATTTCTTCCTCAAATTCATGAAGTAATGCTGTTACACAGGTAAGCTGCTCCTTAACGTCAAGAATTGCTTCGTGCTGTACACTGCTTCCCTCATCAGATGCGTTGCTTGCAGCAGGTGGCGTACTTGAAAGAGTTTTGTCGATATTGTCTATTAAAACACCGTACTCATCAAATGCTTCCCGCCAATTAGCTGTAATGTATGAACTGTCACCGTCCTTGGCCGCCATTTCAAGAAGTCTTGCCTTCTCGGACAGCTCGTTGGCACCAATACCCTTGCACAGACTCTTAACAGCATGAATCTCAATTCTGTAGTTGTCATAGTCTGCCTTACCTACATAATCCTCTAAAAGAGGAAGCTTCTTTCGGCCATCTTCGACAAACACCTCAAGCACTGCTCTGAGAGTATCATAGCTTCCGCCTGTATAGTATAGTGCGTTCTCCATGTCTATGCCTTCTACTACAAAGCTGCCGTCACTTCTCTCTTCTTCAAAGGTCTGCTCAGTAATAACCATACCTTTATTCGCAGCTTCCGTGGCCGTCGTCGGTATAGACTCAGCAGATATCGGAATCATCTTGTCTGCAGGCAGATAAGCATGCAGAATAGCCTCCATCTTTGTTATATCTATAGGCTTTGATAAGAAATCAGAGAAACCGTTCTCAAGGAACATCTCCTTCATTCCCGATATAGCATTAGCGGTAAATGCAATAACAGGTGTTGTCTTGTTCATGTTATGCGCATCAATCTGCATCTCATGAAGGGTCTCAATACCATCCTTTCTGGGCATCATGTGGTCCAAAAAGATCATATCGTATTTCTTCTTCTGTGAGAAATCAATACACTTATCACCGCTGTCCACCGTATCAATATTCATCTTATGGCACTCCAAAAGACCCGCGAAGATACGGAGGTTAACAAGATTATCATCAACTACTAAAAGGTTAATGTCAGGCGCAATGTAATTGCTGTTAAGCGCTTCACCGAGATTATTCTCGTATACTGTACCGCCGGACAAAAGAGTTGACAGGTAAATACTGTTAAACGGCAGATGAATTACATGGTATCCGTTAAGGTTAACCATATACTGCCTGTAATAAATCGAAACTACAAGTCTGTCATCCTTAACAAGCGGGTCACCTGCGGCAATACGTCTTTCAAACTCGCCATAGGTTATAAAAATATGAGTGAATCTCTCTGGCTTCTCGGCAAGAAGTCTGTTGAATTCGTCAACATTGTTCGTGTACTCACTCTCAATACCAAAGTCCTTAATAGTTGAAAGATAACCGTCTCTTTCGTTCTCAGTCTTAAAATATGCAAGGAAGCACAGCTTTTTAGCATCATCAATTCGTACTGAATCTGAAGGATCAATAATCTTTTGAGGGATGGTAACCGTGAAAGTAGTCCCGACTCCGTAGGTGCTCTCAACATCCATCCTGCCATTCATTGTATCAACTAACTGCTTACAGATAGCAAGTCCAAGACCAGTTCCTTCTATAGCCTTATTCTTCTCAGTGTCGAATCTCTCAAAGCCTTCAAAGAGCTTAGGAATATTCTCCTTGGCAATACCTATACCTGTATCAACTACCTTAATTTCAGTAAGGACTGAATCAGTAGTGCGCTCCACCTCTCTGATACTTAAGCTTACTTCGCCCTTCTCAGTATATTTGCAGGCATTTGTCATAAGATTGGAAATAATCTGCCTTATACGTATCGGGTCTCCATACATCTTCGCAGGAAGATGCGGATCAAAATAGAGTTTAAAATCAAGTCTCTTATCGCTGACTCTCTGCTCTATACCGTTAATAACATCTACAATACTGCTCTTGATGTCATATTCCTCGCATATCAGTTCAAATTTACCTGACTCAATCTTTGAGAAGTCCAGAATATCATTAATAATGCCTATCAGGGTCTTGCCTGAGCTCATTATTGCATTAGCGTGCTCAATAATCTTTGGATCATTGGTATCACGCATAAGAAGCTCCGTCATTCCCAAAATTGCCGTCATGGGAGTTCTGATCTCATGAGACATCTGAGCAAGGAACATAGTCTTCGAGCGGTCCGCATTAACTGCTTCTATCATCTTGGACTCTGAAGCAATGTACTTCTCCTCAAGCTCCTTTTGCTGGAATTCAAGCTCCTTTATCTTATTCTCACGAACATCCTTAAGATCATCAGCGCGGATTACTGTACTGCCCTGCATATACGAGAAGGCAATACATGAAAACAAAAGGTTAAGAAGCTCAGCAGGTGCTGAATAATCCTTAGGGAATCTTGCCTCAGCGATACCGATTCTTATCTTCGCTTCGCCGCCCTTAAACTTCCAGGGCTCCTTGAAGCGCTTTCTAAGCTTCTGAACCGTCTTAATGGCCTGCTCCTGACCTTCGGGACATATAATTGCGAAAGACGAATTATCAATATAGTAGGTCATCTCAGAATCGAAATTGCTGTTAATATACTGTCCTACCTGCTCAAGAATATATCCCCTGTTAAGGTTCTGCGATTCACCGTTTGAAGACATGAAATCTCTGAAACCAAATCCGATGATAGAGCATGTCTCACCCTTTGAATCCATATCATGGAGTCTGATTATAAGAGCCTTTCTGTTGAACATATCTGTAAGAGTATCGAGAAGGTCATTGGGATTATGACCTGAGATGTACAGAATAATAATACCCATGGCCTCAGCAATACCGTACATAAGGTATACTTTAGAGAGCGCCTGGATTAATATCGAAATACCCATACAAAGCGTGAACATATAATAAGGCAGACGCTTTTTAAAGGTAACATTGTCGTGGAAGAATGTAATTCTGAACATACTGAAGCCAAGATAAAGAACTACAACCACAAGCATAAGGTTCATAAGAGGACCGTGTATGTAGTTATTCTCTTCATCCAGATAAAAGGCCAGACCTGTCCAGGGAGTTGTAACCATAAGAGAAGCAAAAGAAATATAAGGGACAAGGAATACAGCGAACGCAATATTATTCCTTGAGAAAGAACTTCTTGTCTGTATGAGCGTATACATACAGTAATAAATCGCCATGGCTCCCGTAACTTCAAAATACATAATATTAGTGAAGTAAATAAGCCATGCAGGCAAAATCGCACGATATTTGAGTGTTAAAACACCCAGAATATCAAAGGAAATACTCAGAATAACCAGTATTGTAAGTCTTCCGAAAGCTTTATTCGAGATGGATTCAAAACGTTTGCATGAAAAATAATATGCGCCGAATACGCACATAAGCATAAAAGCGCAGACATCATAGCTGACAACGTAATCCGTCATAACTTACTCCTATCTTCCCGAATAAATTGTACCGGAAGGACAATTCTGCTTTATTTTTTTCAGGAATTCGGCTCTGCCCTTTGCCGAATACGGAACACTTATTTCGAGGAAATAATTAGTATTGCCAAAAATCTTAGTGCCATCCTTCAGCTTGACCTTGGCATTGTCAAATCCCACATAGGTAAGATTTCTGCAGCCATAGAATGCACCCTGATTAATAGTCTTAATTTTTGAGGATATAGTTACACCTGTGAGCGATAAATTGCCGCAGAATGCATAATCCTTGATTTTTTTAACTGTAGAAGGAATCTCAGCTTCACCCTTAACAGCCATGGCACAGATAAGATTCTTTTTGTCTCCGCTAAGGATATATCCCTTCTTTGATACAAAGAAAGGATTATCAGAGCTGACCTTAATGTTCTTTAATGAACTGCAGTACATAAAGGGATTGTATCCCATAGTCCTTACATTCTCAGGGATATACACTTCCTCAAGAGATGTACATTTACAGAAAGCACCGCTTCCGATAGATGATAAAGACTCAGGAAGTGAAATAGCTGAAAGGCTTACTGCACCTTCAAACGCATAGTCCGCAATGAATCTTGTGCCTTCCGGAATTTCAACTTCACCGTCAATAAACAATGAACCGACAACAGTCTGCAAATCAGATGTATAAATAACACCGTCTCTGACTTTGAAGAACAGCTCTGAACCGTAATAGTCAAGCTCAGTCAGACTGTCACAGTAAGAGAACGCACCGGGTCCGATATAAGAAACCTTTGTACCGAGCTTAAGATGCTCAAGATCCGTACACTCGAAGAAGCATGAGGTTCCAATATATGTAACGGTATAAGGCAGAATAATCTCTTCTGCCTTAAGGGTAGCGAATGCTGCATCATGTACTTCCGTAACTTCATACTTGTTTGAGTTGTAAGTAACCGTGGCAGGAATCGTTATGCTGTTCTCCTCATCATAACCTGTAGAGATTACGGCAAGCTTACCGTAAGACCAATTGTTCTCAGGCTCGCTTATAACCATGTAATTAACATAGTTACTGCTGAACGCATCGCCTTCCTTAGCACTTACTTCAAGGTTATTGGCACAAAGTATTGCAAAAACAAGTACTATAGCTGCAAAAATACATTTCTTCATCAGATTATTCCCCAAAATTCTCCTTAATCAGATTCTCAGCCTCCTCATATTTGAAGAGCATGAGAAGATCCTTAACATCAGATATTACCTTCTCCTTCGAGTACTCGAGATTAGTGTGCTCAAGCTCAGCTATTGCACTCTCGCAGTCATCGATATTGTAGTCCTCCAAAGCTGCAATAAGGCGACCTGTTATTTCTTTAATCTCATCATCTGTCTTGTCTTCCTTATGTGAGGTGAGGCCCCTGTTCATCATCTCACTTTCTCGTTGCAGAATTGTGTCAATCTGAGAAAGGAAGCTCTCATATTCAGAAATAAGTGTCGACAGATGATTCTGGATATAGATAATGTCACCGTTCTTGGCAGCATTCTCATTCTCCTGACAGATGTAACTAAGCTTCATATCGCCGGCAGAAGCAGAAACACTCTTCATCGCATGAACCATAATACGGTACTCTTCATAATTACCGGTTTCAACGAAGGTCTTAAGCTTAGTCGTCTGTGAGAAGCTGTCGCTGTAAATAACCCTCAGAAGGTTCATATATGAAGTATAGTCATTGTTGCAGTGCTCAAGTCCCTGCTTAACATCAAAGTCAACCAGTACAGAGCTTAATCTCTTAAACCAAAGCTTATCGTTGCAGTCGCTCTGCAGTGCAGGTGCTGCATAGCCTTCCTTGCGGCAGATATATTCCTCAGGTAAGAACTTAAGAAGAACCTTCTCAAGATCATGTACATCCAAAGGCTTAGCAAGATATCCCTGGAAGCCTTCTTCAAGGTATATCTTCTCGCCGCCTGAACCCGTCTGTGCAGTAAGAGCAACAACAGGAATCTTGCGGAAATACTCACTCTCGGGCTGACGCAGCTTAAGAAGTGTCTCACGTCCGTCCATATCGGGCATTACATAATCCATAAAGATTATGTCGTAGTAGTTCTCATTGACCAGATCAATACACTCGGCACCGCTTGATGCTGTCTGTACTTCCATCTCATAGTTGCTAAGAATTTCTTTGGCAACAAACAGATTGACAATGTTATCATCAACAACTAAAACCTTAGCCATCGGAGCCGTGAACATATAACGGTCATTGGAGGCTGCAGCTTCTTCTTTAATCTCACCGATCGGTCTGATATCAATAATTCTCTGAGGAATTTCAATTGAGAAGTCAGTACCGACACCCTCCTCACTTGAGAAGGTAATAGTACCGCCCATCTGCTCAATAATATTCTTTGAAATAAGAAGTCCTAAACCGGCGCCTCTGCTTGAGCTGTGGGTAAATGAAGCCTTATTGTTAGGTGTAAATATATACTGCTTATCTTCAGCGCTTATTCCGCTACCTGTGTCTTCTACATCAAAGTGCAGCATGACATGTTCTTTATCTGTAGTTCTTGAAGTAACTCGGAAGGTAATAACACCGACATGTGTATACTTGCAGGCATTGGACAGAATATTGAATAATGCCTGTGCAAGTCTAACATCATCACCATGCAGGACTGAAGGAAGATTGCTGTCAACATCTGCAAGGAATTCAACAGACTTATCTGAAAGCTGATAATTTGTCTTGTTGATGATATCAATAATTACATCCTTTGTATTGTAATCGCACTCAATAATATCAAGTCTGTTAGAATCAATCTTAGCAAAATCAATGAGGTTATTAACTACACCGAGCAGTGAATTGCTCGCCTCATTCATGCTGTCCAAATGTTCCTTCGCTGTTTCTGAAATTGTATTATCCTTACGCAGAATCTCTATAAGACCTACTATTGTATTCATGGGAGTTCTGATTTCATGAGAAACATTGGCCATAATAACATTGCGGATATTCTTAACCTCTTCACCGTGTGAACGTGCATTAAGAATTGCGCGGCTTAAAGACTTTCTGAATCTCAGATAAAGGAGATTAACTGAGGCTGCGAATAAAATCAGAATAGCTGTAAGAATATCTATTGAAGCCTCACCGTTAATGTACCTGTATACAAGAATAAGATCCAGGCAGAACATTGCAAAAATTGCAAATGACATAATATATGACAGCACAATTGGCTTCATACCGCCTACCATCATATTCTCGCGCATCTTAATATTAACTATAAAAGCTGCAATAGTTGACATAAGAAGAACAACAATTGATAAAATCAGGATTACGAATACAGCGATTGACATCTTTATCTCCTTAATTTCCTTTTTTATGTATATTTCTTCAAGATAATCTTTATAATCTATTATATTTTACCACATATTTCGGTTTTGTAAAACTATTTCTATAAAAAATTGTAAAAAAAAGGCGGGAAGAGACTCTGAATTTCTCTTCCCGCTAATTTTAATATTATTCCTTTTTCTTGCCCAGATAAGCTTCTTTAACTCTCTCATCTGCAAGAAGATCTCTTCCTGTACCCTGCATCGTGATGTCACCTGTTTCGATAACATAACCAAGGTCTGCGCATTTTAAAGCCATATTGGCATTCTGCTCAATAAGAAGCACCGTAATGCCCTGCTTATTGATTGTCTTTATAATCTCGAATATATCGCGGACAACCAAAGGCGCAAGTCCAAGTGAAGGTTCATCCATCATAATGAGCTTAGGCTTGGCCATAAGCGCACGTCCTACGGCAAGCATCTGCTGCTCACCTCCTGACAGAGTTCCTGCAAGCTGCCAGTTACGTTCCTTAAGTCTGGGGAACAATTCATAAACATACTCAATATCAGCATTTAAATTGTCCTTGCGAAGATATGCACCTATCTTTAAGTTCTCAAGAACAGTAAGGTTAGGGAATACATGTCTTCCTTCAGGTACAAGCGTAATACCTCGGGTCACAATCTCATCGGGAGATTTGCCCATGATATTCTCGCCCTCAAAGAGTATTTCACCGCCGTCAGGCTTAATAACGCCTGCAATTGAGCGAAGTATGGTTGATTTGCCGGCTCCGTTGGCACCGATAAGTGTAACAATTTTGCCCTGCTCAACCTCGATTGAAATATTATTCACGGCCCTGATTCCGCCGAAGCGCACGTTAAGGCCTTTGATTTCAAGAATATTACTCATCTTCAGCCACCCCCAGATAAGCGTCGATAACACGCTGATTTGCCTGAATCTCGGAGGGCACACCCTCTGCAATCTTCTCACCGAAATCAATTACATAGATTCTGTCAGAAATATCCATAACCAGATTCATATGATGCTCGATAAGAAGTATCGTGAGATTGAATTTCTTGCGGATATCATGAATAAACTCCGTAAGCTCCATAGTCTCCTGCGGATTCATACCTGCAGCAGGCTCATCTAACAGAAGAAGGTTCGGATTTGTCGCAAGTGCGCGGGCAATCTCAAGCTTTCTCTGCTTGCCGTAAGGGAGCGAAGTTGCAAGTTCATCCTTGACGTCGTCAAGCTCGACAAGCTTAAGGAGTTCCAAAGTCTCCTCTCTCATCCGCTTCTCTTCTTCCCTGTTGATTCTGAAGGTCGCAGTGAACAGATTTGAAGTACGGCGAAGGTGCTTAGCAGTCAGAACGTTCTCAAATACCGTCATAGACTTGAATAATCTGATATTCTGGAAGGTTCTTGCCATACCG